>SCLJ03000038.1_pt1 | contig 46008 bp, 55 predicted proteins | sample 7267891 | NCBI WGS metagenome assembly SCLJ03 (sample SAMN10721082, study PRJNA514188) | viral metagenome | isolation source: depth-stratified mine tailings core B | place: China: Fankou Pb/Zn Mine tailings
GAACGTAGAGCAGCCTGTCTCGCTTGCTCAGGTTGCGAGTTGTGTCAGGTGGGAGAACGGCACGGCCCAAAGAAAGAGCGTCGCTCTTTCCGAAGAGTTTCAAGCCGTTGTTGACAGCCTGTCGGGTGCCGTTAGGGATGCAGCCAAGCGACTTGAAAAAGTAGCTTCTGATTTGTATTATTCCGAGGATAAGCTGACAGGCGTTGATAACTTGTCTGTTGATAACTTGTCTAGCGTCGTGCGTGAGGTTTCTGATATCGGTCAGGGTTTGATGGATTCTGCGGACAATGTATGGCCGTCGTTGAAATTGCCTAAGGCTAGCGGGAAAGAGACTGCCGTGTCAGACAAGCAAAACGAATCTTCTATGAGACTTGCCCATCCTCACATTGCCACTGTCGCGGCTCAGTTGCGCTTGTCTGGTTACGGCCAATCCTTAATCAATCGCATCGTCGCCTCTTCGTCGCCAGCTTTTCTCTTCCGTATTGCCGAGTGCGCCAAGACCGGTCGCAGGATACCTGAAGCCATTATTATGGCTCAGCTAGCAAGGCAATCAGCCGACCAGTTAAAAAACACCTGGGAGGATTTCAAGGCTGGCCGAAGGGTTGCTAGTAAACTCCAGCGTGTCAGTTACGACACTTACGAGCAGAAGTTTGATGCTGAGCGGGGCATATTGGCATCGAACTTGGCCTACCTGGGCAGGAGAGCTGACGATTTGCGTCGCGCCGATATCGCCTCTGCCTCTCAATTCTTCGACGACATCCAGAAGGCATTGCAGGATGCAAACTCCTCTCTGGTTGGTATGCTGGAAGCCTGGCAGCAATGGGATAATTACGAGCGCAGCGTGCCAGGCGATGAAAAGCAGACGGCAAGCAAGAAGCCTTCCAAGGATGTCAGGGCTAACAGGTACGTCGACGACATCATCGGGGACATGATGAGCGAGCCGGGCATGAAGTTGTCGCTGGACAGGTACGACTTTGACGATATGGCCGACGAAGCCCTCAAGGCTACTCTGGGGAAAGCTGGGATGCAGGGGGCCTACGAGCTTGGCGACAACGGCGTTGAGCGAGGTGAAGCAACTGATGAGGACATCATCGCCGATGCCAAGAAGCTAGGGGTAGATACCGAGGGCAGAAGCATCGCGGACATTGAAGCCGATGTATTGGCCCTGCTGACCTTCGATGGAAGGGTCAACTTCCACGACGAGTTTACGGAGCGGGTGCATGATGTGATGCCCGACATTGCGTATGACTTGCGAGGCGAACGCAAGGCGCAGAAACCTGCGGGGGAATGAGGAGATTGAAATGCCAAATCAGGTTGACGATAAAAAGGCTCAGGGCGCTGAGAGAACTGCAGAGGCGGTTGTCGAGTTGAGAACACCTGACATCGTTTCCGATTTGCAGGAGTTCTTGCAGAACAAGCGCAAGATTGAGGAGTTACAATCGCAGGTCGAAGCGATAGAAGTCAGACAAGAGGCGATTAAAGGTCGCTTGCTGCCAACTCTCAAAGATATCGATGGTCATATGATTCGTTTTGGAGATGTGGCGTTCAAGTATCTCAAGACATCGCGTACAACTGTTTCTTGGAAAGAGGCATTCAAACTGGTGTTATCCAAGGTGAACGCTCAGACCAAGGCTGTCATGGAACAGACTGTCAAGGATATGTCCAAGACGACCGAATATGAGAACATCAAACTTGATGTGGCTCGGAAGAACCTTTCTGCTGGCCCACTTGATTTCCTGAGGGATATCTGGGATAAACTCACTGGAATGTGGCAGAAGTTCAGTGACTTCCTGAGCAACGCGACGGATGAGTTGGAGAGCTTGGGTGAACCGCCTGTGCCAGAGGAGGCGCAAGCCTCTCGCAATCCCCTTGTGAGGATGGATGCTGAATCGGAGTCGGCGGCTAACGAGTTCCTTGCTGATTACAGGGAGCATCGGGAGAGGTGCGCGGAGAGGTGCAAGCAGAATCGTTGGAGTGCATCTAATTGTCAGCGTGTTGGATTGACGCCGATAAAGCGGACTAGGTACGGGGACGCTTAGCCTTATTGCTGAGGGAAGTTGCCGAGGGAAGTTGCCAATGCCAGGGAAAGTGCCTTCAGAGGTAGCAAGGGAACGGGAAATGCGCGCCTGGGAGATGCGCCAGAAGTACTTCACGCATCGGGAGATAGCTGCGGTTCTTGGCGTTACCCATCAGGCCGTTACGGCGATGCTTCATCGAATGGCCAAGCGTTACCTTGCCAAGAGTGACCAACTCATTGAGACCGAAAAGTTCACTCAACTTGAGCGCTTAGAACGTATCGCCCAAGAGGCAGAGTTGGCCTGGGAACGCAGCAAGCTAGACGCTGAGAAGATCGTTACTATCATGGGTCGGCAGATTGTCAAGAAGGATGGCACCATGATCAATTTGCCTGATGAGGTGAGAACAGAACGAGTAGCCCAGGCCGGCGATCCGCGTTTCATGGAGCAACTTCGAGGAGCCTTGGCCGACGTCCGTAAGATTTGGGGTATCGATGCTCCGAGCAAGACCGAGTTGACAGGTAACAAAGAAAAGCCCGTGGTCATTAAGACGGTCGTGGCTGAGATTCCTGCAGGATTGGCTGAGGTCAACAATGTATGAGTGGCTTTTGGGATGTAACGCCGAAGGGCGAGATGCGTTTACACTTGCACGAGGGACAGGCGAGGGCATGGCTTTCCAAAAGGCGCTTCGTTTTTATGTTGGCAGGCACCCAGTCCGGAAAAACTGTATTTGGCCCGCATTTCCTGTACAGGGAGATAAGAGAGACTGGCCCGGGCGATTATCTGGCTGTCACGCCGACCTTTCCGCTTTTGAAGTTGAAGATGCTGCCCGAATTCCTGGCGCTTTTCAGGGACACGCTGCGCCTAGGCGAATGGAAAGCGGGAGACAGGGTATTCCAGTTTCACAGGGAGCCGACGCGGGTAATCTTCGGCAGCGCCACGCATCCAGAGAGCCTGGAAAGCGCCACAGCCAAAGGAGCCTGGCTCGACGAAGTGGGGCAGGACGATTTCAAGCTAGATTCGTGGGAAGCAATCCTCCGGCGACTGTCGCTGCATAGGGGGCGAGTGTTGGGGACAACGACCTTGTATAACGTGGGTTGGCTGAAGCAACAAATCTACGATCCCTGGTTGAGGGGTGATTCAGACATCGACGTGATTCAGTTTGATAGTCTGGCTAATCCCGCCTTTCCCCGTGACGAATACGAACGCGCCCAACGCACGCTTCCCAACTGGAAGTTTCGCCTTTTCTACCAGGCACTCTTTACGCGCCCAGCGGGAATGATTTACAGTGATTTCGTCGACGAGTACCGTGAGCAGGGCGGACACAAGGTTACACCGTTTCCGATTCCATGGCAGTGGCCGTGCTATGTCGGCGTGGACTTTGGCCCAGTGCACACAGCGCTTGTCTGGGTAGCCGAGGACAACACCCGTTACCCAAGCGCGTTTTACGTTTACAGGGAGAGCTTGGAAGGGGGCAAGACCAATCGCCAACACGCAATGCAAGCTCTGGGCCTTGCCAGGCAAGAGAACGTCGTTAAGTGGTTTGGCGGCGCCAAGTCAGAAGGTGCACTTCGCGAGGAGTGGGAGTTGGCAGGTGTGCCAGTCCAGGCTCCCTTTGTCAGTGAAATCGAGTTACAGTTGGATAAGGTCATCGAGTTGTTGAAGCAGCATCGGCTATTCGTCTTCGACACATGTAAGGGCCTCCTGGACGACATTGCAACGTACAGTCGAAAGGTGGACGCAAGCGGACAACCGACAGACGAGATTCGTGATGACAACAAGTATCACTATGGCGCTGCTCTGCGTTACGTCATAAGTGGGCAGCTGGAGGCGACGCAGAACCAGGGTATCGTGCTTGGTGTTAGAATGAGGAGGCGATAATTGTTGGCTAAATCTGGGCCAATGGTGAATGAGACGGCGCCTTCGGAGACTGTATCTGTGCCTTCTTTGTCGGCATTGACTGTCGGCCTGAGCCAAGAAGAGCAGGAAATAGTCCATCACTTGCGTTCTCTTATTGGCCATCTCCCTACAGGTTGGGGGGATATCACGTGTACGATTCAAGTGCGCGATAATCGAATTGCCCACTTCCGAGCAAATTTGATGATGGATGTAGCTGTTGGCAAAGTGCGACGTGAGAGTGCCGACATGGCGCTGAAGGGGGCAAGAAGATGATTTGCTGTCGTTTCTGCAAGTTCTTCGATGTGCAGGTCGGTAAAATCGGATACTGCACTCATCCGAGGCGCTACGATAAGTTCACGAATGCCAACTTTACCTGTGCCAGATTCGAAGGGGCGGGGATGCGCCCCGCAGATGCAGTAGAGCAACAAGTAGCGGTTGGCGCATAATCCGGTCAACTAAATAACTAATCGGTTGTCGAAGAACGAAGCCGACTTGTCCAGTCCTTTTCAAGAAGGGGTAGTAGGTCGGCTATTTGTTTGAGGTGAGAAATGTCAGGTTTCAGAAGTGAATTAGAGGCGTTGGAGTTTGAGTTACCGCAAACTCGCTATCCGTTGGAATTGACTGTCGCGGTGGCTGGCACGAAGGTCGATGGCGTGTTTGGAACAATTGTCAACCACATCTCGATTATCAGTGATAAGGCTATCTGGGTGCACGAAACCGATCCAACGGTGGCGGCGACTGGTGTGGCAGGCGGTCGAATCTACGTTGCAGCGAACGAGAGGCGGGTTGTGGCGTGGAACAGCAATGCGGTTTCCGTGGTCAATGCGGTCGCGGCGGAGAATCCGAAAGTTTACGTTGAGGGCTGGGTGTAGTGGTTGAAATGTGGCAGTGTGAGGTGATGCGACGGGATGGACGAAGAAGCGAATGGCGTACGCAAGGTTAGGAGACAAGTCGGAGTGGGCAAGAAGCAAGGCGTGGTGAAGACCAAGGTTATAAGTGATAAGGTCACCAAGTACGGCTCCATTGGCTACACCGTGCGTATGCGCGAGAAGATGTATGAGCCGGGGCTGACTAGCTCTAATATCAACATTCCGCATGACCCGACAGAGCAGCGCAAGTGGTTGCGTTACTTCTACATCTCAGATGCGTATTTCGGGCACCTTATCGACTTCTTCTCGGAGTTCCCGCAGACGGGGACACATAACACGCACCCTGACCCTGCTATCAAAAAAGCCTACGACGAACTCTGTGCGCGCATTGATATTGATACATATCTCCGTGACATCTTTTTTGACTATTACCTGTTCGGCGATGTTTTCCCCTTTGTCTATATTAATCCATCTTCGGGCGAGGTGACCGAGACGACGCTACTCAATCCCGATGATGTGGTCGTCAAACGAATTATTACGTCCGACAAGGAGCAACTATATATAATTCCACCACAGGAATTAAAGGATGTGGTGTCTAGTCGCAAGCCAAAGGAACTCTACGACAGGCTTAGCGCTGACCAGCGCTATTACATCAGAAATAATCAGCCGATTCCATTGAACCCGATGCAGGCCGACCACTTGAAGCGGGGCAACTCGCGCTATTCTCTGACGGGCGCGGCGCCTGGCTTCCGTGTGTTCCGCGCACTCATTCAACGCGACAAACTCCGAGATGCGCAGTGGGTCATGGCCGACAGGTTCACGACGCCCATCAGGATTTTCGCTTTGACAGGAATCGACGGGCAACGTCCTCCGACGAATAACGACGTGCTCGCTTTCATGAATATGTTGGAGATGGCTGACGATGATCCGAGCCAGGCCGTCGTAACGAACTTCAACGTCAACGCGCAATTGCTCGGAACGTCGAGTCAATGGGGGCACATTTACCAGGATATCAATTCCCTGGTAGACGAGTTTCTGGTCAGCTTCGGCGTCAACCGTTCCTTGATTACGGGCGGTGAAGTGACTTACGCCAATGCCGCCGTTGGGCTGGAAGCGCTCATTCGTCAGTTCGCCACGGCGCAGCGCCTCGTGGCGCGGGTGATTGAGCGACTGATTTACGAGCCTTTCGCCAAGCTGCAGGGTTTCGTCGATAAAGACGGCAATCCCTGGCCGGCGGATCTCGAGTGGAATAAGCTCGTTGACGACGAAGCCAAGAAGCAGGAGTTACTGAAAGGCTTGCGCAGTATGGCGCCTCCGCACATCTCTGCCAAGACGATGCTTAACGCTTACGGCCTAGACAGTGCCACTGAGGCTAAGGAAATCGAGAAGGAACGTAGTAGCGTGTTTGATGCGAATGCGCCGAGGGATGCGCTGCCGAGTCCCGATGAATCGTTTGACGAGGACTTGGGTACTGGCGGAATACCTACTGGCGAGCCTGTCGATGAGGAAGCACCAAGCGAAGTTCCTGTGGGTGGAATTCCAGGGGAGGAGAATGCAGAGCCTGTGCCTTTTGTACAGAAGCAGCAATCCAAGCGAGCGGCAAAGCAAATCGCTAAACTCGCGGGAATGCTTGGTGTTGACGAGTTGAACGAAGTTTTGGAGAAACACGGTTATGGGTTGGTAGCACTGTGAGCGAGACGAAGCTAAAACGTAGCAAGGGAGGCATTATGGTGGCCAGTGACATAGAAGTACTAGCAGAACGTATCAAGACACTGGAAGCGAGCAACAATATATTGGCGGCCAAAGTAGACAAGCTAACTGATGCGATGAACGCAGTTAATTTGTCACTTGCGACAGGTAGCCTCACGTTTGCGGCGAAGGCCGACCTGGAAACATTGCGCAATTCCCTCACGGGCTATGTTCGAGTTGAGGGGTGTCAGGAAAAGATGACAGCTAAGCAGGATTCCGCACCACTGCGTTACACGTGGCAAACGATCACGATGCTCGGTAGTGTAATCATGGCTGCTAGTGCCATAGGTGCCATGATTGCCAGATTTATTTGAGACTGTGCGCTGTGAGGTGTGACCGTGAACGCTCCGCAACTACGGCATGGCTTCGAGCCTTGCCCAAGGTGCATCGGCGGTCAGATACTCAATTCGTACGGGCGCCGTTCATGTTTGCAGTGTGGGCATGAGCTACATAACGATTCAGTTTGCATAAAGGCTTTGCGGGAAAAGACGATAGGCGAAAAACGATTTAGGGGTAAGTGGCGAAGATGAGTTACTTTTTAGGGAAGCTTCCTAAGAAGCAGGATAGTCGCAATCTCTTAGCACTCAGCTACCTTCTGCCGGGCGTCAAGGTGCCCAAGTCCTTCGACTACGAGAAACAGGTCAAGGGGCCATATCCGACGCTCGATCAGTGTGACGTGCCAGCATGTACAGTGTTCAGCTCAGCTTCGTCGCAGATGCGTTTCGAGAAGAAAGAGCAGGGCAAGATCATCGTTCCTCAGTTTGTGGACTTGGTGACTTTCTACAATCAGTTCGCCCAACCGGGTGGTGGTGCCTTTATCCTCGACGTGCTGAAGGCATGGCGCAAGGACGGCTTGCCTTTTGAGCAGAGCAAGTACTGCATTGATGCTTTTGCCGAGGTTGCGATTGAACCTGACATAATCAAACAGGCACTCTACACGTTCGGGCTTTGTGAGATCGGTGTACAGGTCACACAGCACATGATGGACGTGCCTGACGGTGGCAAGATTGACCTGAAAGGCGACCAGGCTATCTTGGGCGGACACGCCATGTGCGTTGATGCATATAGCTCCGTTGGTTTGCGCGTCGTTGACACGTGGGCAGGTTTCACAAAGAGGCGGACAATGACTTGGGCCTATGTGCGGAAATATATGGACGAGTGTTACTCGCTAGTCGATGCCAAGGACGCCAAGGTCAGGGAGTTGGTTGACGTGGAGCGGTTGCTGGCTGATTTGAGGCAGTTGGTTGGGGAGGTGATTTGATGCAGGAACCGCAAGTCATCGAGCTTACCGCTTCCGATGTTCATTGGCCGATGGACAATAATCCGCCCTATCTGATGATTGGCGGCGGCAGATACCCAAGGCGCACCAACATCGATCCATTCCCTTGCTATCCGCACGACCTTGGCCTTGTCAAAGACCTGGTTACTGAGATTACGGAGCTTTGGCCTATTCCTTTTGAGACCAAGTTCTATGTGCTGCACTTCGAGACGCCCGATAGGACTAACGGCTGGGCACAGATGGATGCTATCGAGTATGACGGCAAGGGCGGCGTAAAGGAATGGGCCGCATCAATCGCCCTTCAGGGAAAGCGGATTCCTGTTCACCCAGCGATGACCCGATACCTCGTACCGCATGAATGTGGGCATCTGGTAGAGGACGCCATCAACGCCAGCCGTGGCGAGCACGCCGATAATCGGAAGATTCTCCAAGAGTATGCGGCGCTGCGGGGGATGGAGTGTAAGGACTTAGCTGAGGGTGGCACCTGGCATCAGCACGTCGGAGAGATATTCGCCAATGACTTCCGCATCCTGGTTGCTAAGAGGGAGGTAGAGTTCTGGCCGCATTCAGGGATACCGAGGCCAGAGAACCTTGCAGCGGTGATCGAGTGGTGGGAGGCTCGCAAAGCTGAGTTGATGGAGGTGCAAAGTGCCGTGGCCGTGTAGGTTGATTGAAAACCCATTCCGCGAAGGCGGGCCCGGTTCAAAGGACATTCGGATAGGCGATATGTGGTTTGACCCTTGGAAGCTATCCGAAGATTGCCCACCAGCCATACAAGCGGATTTGTCTGAAGAATACCGCCGCGACTGGCAGGGGAAACGGCCTCCGATAATCGTCGTTGTGCCTGGCAAGAACAAGGCGGGGTACCGGTTGATTCCCATTGATGAGCATTACACAAGGCCAGGCGAGACCCACGGCTGGACAGTCACAGGCGAAGCACCGAATATCACGTGCTCACCGTCGATCAATGCCGTAGGAGCCTATCACGGCTTCCTACAAAACGGCGTGCTCAGCGATGACGTTGAAGGACGAACGTATAGCGAGGTGAGTTGATGCCATCTCAGCGATCAATCCACCTTCAGGCAGTCAACGCCAGGTTGCGCAGAAAACGAGAGGAAGTAGCGATGAGCAATACCGTTCAAGGCAAGAGGGTTAACGCAGACGCAAATAAGTATGACTATGGTATGGAGCCGGGCGACTACGGTCAAGACGCCGATGGCATTTGGCATTGTATAACGCCTAATGGATTGGTGGGCACCTTAAGCAACCATAGCGTTCAAGAGCACGAGGACGGCACTATCACCGTCAGTCCTTCAATACTGGTCTGGAATAAGGAGGAGCGTTATCACGGCTTTCTTGAAAGAGGAATCTGGCGAGAGTGCTAACCCTTGTTAGGAGGTAACACCTTGGGCATTATCAAATACATCGACATCAAAGAGTTCGTTGACTTCGGCTTCCTGCAAGAAGTCAATCGTCAGTTCCTGCATCCTTTGGGTTTGGCCTTGGAGGTTGCCGTAAACGACGATGGTTCAATGGCTCTCGGTGGCATATGGGATTATCAAGACGACCCGGAAGGAATGGCGTTTGCTGATGAGGCACTAGCCAATCCTGCCTTCAAGGAAAAGGCCGAGCGTGTCCGGCAATTCCGAATGCAGAAAGCAGAGACACGGCTACCGGCTTTGGGGTATGTCGTGCAGCCGGTGGATATCGGGTCATTTGTGGTTGAGGATAGCATGCCTGATTAAGGGCAACAAAAATAAATGGAGGTAACATCAATGGACATTCGCTACGAGTTCAACAAGAGGCGAGACAACTTCTGGCTTTGGCTGGCAAAGAGGATGCCTAAGCGCTTCGTGATGTGGTGCGCTATTCGCTTAATTGGCTACGCAACATCGGGCAAGTATGGCAATACCGAAGTGCCGAAGCTCACAGCGATGGATGCGGTGCAGCGGTGGGAGATGGCGTGATGGGTAAGTTTCGCAAGAGGCCGGTAGTTGTTGAGGCGGTTCAACTGAACTGGAAGAACTGGAACGAGGTGTGCGAGTTCTTGGGCGACATCATTTCACCATCCAATCCAGGCAGGAACGTTGAAACATTTTCTGACACTTGCGGCGAGGTTGGCCCGCAGTACATCGAGTTAACAATCCCTACCCTGGAAGGCGATCACATCGCCAAGCACGGCGACTACATCATCAAAGGCGTGAAGGGTGAGTTTTATCCTTGTAAGCCTGATATCTTCGAGCAAACATATGAGGCGGTCGAAGAAGGGGTGGCCCCGTGAAGGCAAGCGAACTAACCGCCATAATAGGACATGTTTAAGCTAACTAAAGGAGAAAGCGTGAAACACTCCTTAGATATTGTACTTGTAACGATAGACCGTACCATCCTAGACGCAGCGTTGGGGAAACTGCCAAGCGTCAACGACGCTGCTGTGTGGACGGCCCAATACGAAGTGAGTAATGTCGTGCTGGATGAGAAGGGCCAATATCGCTGCCACGCGATGGTGCGCTTCCACACATCTGCCGACCGGGACGCCTACTTCGCTACCATTGGGGCGCTGGCTGGCGTGCTGGATGGCTGTCTGCCGGGCTCGATGGTGCGCAAGCACACCTGCGGGCACGATGACGCCAGCGCCTGCCAAGAGGATGTAGTCTACGAGGTGGTCGGACAATGATACGAGTGCAGTACATCTACAGTGAGGCGCTAAAAAAGACGATTGGATGCCGACATGTCGATAACTTAGGTAGAGTAACAACACTGCCCTTGACAGGCAAGACTAACATCAAGGCTATAGAAAACCTGCTCCAGGCTCGGGCGCTGGAGGTGAAGTGATGGCTTGGACGCTCACGGACGGCTCGCAATGGAACTACCGCCAGAAGATCAGTGTCAACACCAACGGCATCGGCTTGGGCGGCAATGTGACTGCGCCGCAAAATATCCACATCGGTAACATTGCGACGTTCATTGGCGGGAACAATTTTTGGGCCAAGGTGAGCAGCACCAGCGGCTACATCGCCGTCACGAGTAGCGATGGCTCAACGGTGCTGGACTACGCCATCAAGGACTGGAATTACGCCGCGCAGGATATGTGTGTTGATGTGGAGCACACCTGGCAGAGCGGGGCCGACACCATCATCTACCTGTACTACGGCTATGTGTCGGGCGGGACGTACCCGAAGGGGGCGAGCGATTTCGCCAATACATACGACGCCAATGCCAGGGCCGTCTACTGCATGAAGGACGACCCGGACAACGGCACGGTGCAGGATTTGACGGCCAACAACTATGACGGCGCCAAAGCGGCGGCAGGTCATCCTGCCGAGGCCGTGGGGGCGGCGGGTAGGGGCCAACTCGGAGATGGCATCGACGACAGCATTAGCGTCAGTTCGCTGATGTTCCCCTACTCCAACAACTTCACCGTGGAGTTCTGGTTCCAGAACAATGGGGACACGTCCTGGGCTTTCGCCGGGGCGCAGGCCGGCGGTAATGCAGGCATCATCTTCGACTTCAACCTACACCTTGCAAACAACATTGGCTTCGTAAAAATAAACGTGTACAATTTATTTTACCCATGGGGCGCAGATAACAACAAGCATCACCTTGCATTTAAACAAACACCTACAGGAATGCATATCTGGATGGATGGGGCAGGCGTGATTAACAACACCAACGGCGCATCGTCCTTAGACCCGAACACAGGTTTCTGTCTCCACGCTCGCAACATATCCGGCAGCGTGGGCGATTGGTTCAAGGGGTTGCTGGACGAGTTCACGGTATCCAATGTCGCCCGGAGCGACGATTGGCTAATGATCCGCTACCAAGGCGTTAATAGACAGGACGACTGGGGTACGGTGGGCGTGAACTATTTGCAGGCAGACACAGCTGAATGTAGTTATATTCCTGAATCGCGTGGGGCTGGTCGCGGCGTTCTAGTTGCCGTCGGAAGGGGGATAGCGTAGATGGAAATTTTCCGCAAACGCAACGAAGCGACTGGGGTTGTTTTCCCCTTGATCGACAGTGCCAACCGTCCAGCATTCAAAACTGTGGCGACACTGGCGGCAGGCGACGTTAAGATCATCTCGCATTCAGCAGGTGCTTGGCAAGCGGCAGCGAACACGGCAACCACAACACCTACTGAACTAGGGCTGGGGTACTACTATTTACCACTGACGGCGGCGGAGCTTAACCCTGATAATTCGCAGTATCCAGTCATTATTGTCTGTCATGACGCGGTGGGGGCACAATGGGATGACCAGTCTATTGTAATTTGGACGCGGGATGTCGATATGGATGACGTGATGTTGGCAGGGAGCTATGTAGCTCCGCCAACCGTAGCGGCAATCCGTACCGAGATGGATATGAATTCTGCAGACTTGAATGCGATCATTGCGTATGTCGATGAACTCGAATCTCGCTTGACCGCAGCCAGGGCACCCCTGCTCGATAACCTGAGTAATCTCGATGCAATGATCAGTAGCCGCCTTGCTTCAGCTGCGTATATAACGCCTCCGACAGTGTCAGCGATTGCTGACCAAGTCTGGGATGAGGCAGCAGCAGATCATAATATTGCTGGTACTGCCGGAGCCGCGATCGCGAAAATCCTCGCCGGAGGCTCAACGATAATGGTTACTTCGCCCGTCGCCTCAAACGGCGATATTGAGATTTATCAAGGCGCCGATTACGCAACCCAAGAGAACCGGGCCCTCGAATGGACTGATCCGACAGGCGCTGCTTGGCCCGATCTCACGAACGCGACAGTCACAGTCCACATCGGAGAGAGCTTCTCAAAGGCGGCAACAGTGATCACTCCGACAGGTGCGAACAAGAAGGTCAGGCTTGATCTAGCAGCAGCCGACACGGCGGCTCTACGCGCCAGAACGTACGGGCTCTATATCGAAGCCTTGCTCGCTAATAATCATCAGATTCCTTTGCTCGTCGGGAGTGCGACAGTATTACAATCTAGTGCATAAACGCGCTAATCAGAAGTATGAGGGTGAAGTGGTAATGAGGGTGAGGGAATTGTAGATGCTTGCTCTGCATCTCGCCAATCAAACCGATACCGACGCTGCTCGTGTTGCGCCACTCTGTGACGACTTCATTGTGCTGAGCATTTTCCCCCAGCAGATGCCAGCAATCCGAGCCAGCAATCCAAATGCTCGGTTCCACGTGCGATGGTGGCTTGACAAAGGGGCATTGCCTGATTCACTTCAAGAGGCACGCAAGGCAGCAGCTTGGTGGGCAACTTGGGGTGCCTATGTTGCCTCTTCCCGTTGTGGAAATGAGGGCAATTTAGAGACGCCACACACAGCGCAGCAATACATGGCCTGGCAAATGAACTTTGCGTTTGAGTTGCACAGGTTGATACCAGGCATCTCGCTTTGGTTACCTGCCCCTTCGCCTGGAATGGCAGATTCCCCCGATTGGGTGCAGGGCATGGCTGATTGCGCGAGAGAAAACCCTGACCTGTTTATCGGCCTTGACGCGCACGCCTATGGTACACCTCAAGAGGTCGACGGGGTTCTATCGGTTTTTAGGCACCACTGGCAAGGGCCGTTGAACGTCACGGAATGCAATTTTGGCGCTGGGCGGCAATGGGACTTGAACGCTTATGCTGCTGCTTTGCCTGAATATTTGGCCGTTGCACGAAAGCACAAGGTCAACTTTCTTGGGTTCTTCATCTGGGTTTGGAACAATCCTGATATGAAGTTGCCGACTACGGCAAGCATCAAAGACACGCCGATGGAAACGGCGATGAGAAACTATGTTGATGGAGGTGAAACTGTGGCTTGGGATAGGCACGCAGTCTACGACGAGTGGCAGAAGCTCTTCGGCGGCCAGGGATACAATCCTGGGGATGCTTTCGGTCAGATCATCAAGAGTAATCCCGATCGAGAATACGGCGTCTTCGTGGGCGGCTACCACGTCGAAGAGCCTTTCATCTACGCGTATACGACAGTCGGCATCTTCTGCTACGACAAGCGGAGCAGCAAAGCGGTGTTTGCGACTAGTGAGGAAGAGCTCCCTTTCTCTTAGATCCGTCAGTCAGTCAGGTAATACTACTGGACTGGCGGGAAAGTGACTTCATTGCAAGAAGCATTGGCACGGATGGCAACGGGCGTTATTTCCGAAAGCGCAACCAACCGATTACAGGTGCATTGATTCACAATACTGGAGGAATGGAGAGCATTGAGGCTGATAACAATTATCATAGACAAAAGGACTGGGGAGAGGGTAGCCGGGCGCCGCACATCGCTTATACATTGTGGCTTCCCTATGAGCCAATGGCCTTTCTGGTTGCGTACGGTATCGCCTGCGATGAGCAGAATCCGCCGAAAGGCGTGGCTGTGCTCTGTAACTATCTTTGGGAGCGCACCTGGCACGGCACGAATGCCAACGATAGCTGCCTCGGCGTTACCTGCCAGGTTGACGGCGAGAGCCAGGAGTTGAGCGAAAGTCAGAAGCTCGCTGTTACCTGGTTGCTCAATGAGTGGCTGCCAGGCCAGGGGGTGAACATTCCGAAAGGCAATGTCTGGGGGCACGGGGAAACGCCGAATGTCTACGGCGGCGGGCCTGATTTTGGCAACAATACTGTGTGCCCGGGGAAGTATGTGCTTCCCTGGGTCAAGAGTTTAAGAAGTTAGAAAGGATGCTTTATGTTCAATCAGTTTCTACAGACAATTCTGGAAAACAATCAACTTCGCGTCCTCTTCTGGTTGCTTATCGGCGACCTTATATCCCTGCTCGCCTTTAGCATCTTCAGCAAGAAACTAGATTTGGAAGAGGCGTTAGGTTTCTACCAGACGCGATTGGTGCCTGCCCTGCTCGGCTACGTTGCGATGCTCGCCCTGGCTCAGGCCGATGTGAATAATACCTGGCATCTGGCGGACGCAGCTAATGCGGCCTGGCTGGTGCTTATTGGCTTGTTACTCGTCGATGCGTATTCGCACTTAGAGAAAGTCGGTATACCTGTTCCCAAGTCCATCTCTAAGCAGAACGTTATGCGCATCGACGATGCGGTGAGGCTGCTGAAAGCGTCGAGCCCACTCAGGCCAGGCAAAGACATAGTGTTGCCAAGCGTCTCGACCGACGCCAAGGAAAAGCCCGACTCGCGCCGGGCTCCCGTATAGCTTGTCGCAAGGCCGCACCTCCAACCTTGCGGCAGGCATCCTCCAACGGAGAGGTTAGCGGCTTCGTCCACCACTAGCCTCTCCCCCTGAATAGGAGAGTGATATGTTCTGCAAGCGACCACGTGTGTGGAAGTGCGATAAGGCTTGCGTCACGAGAGGGGAGAAGGTTCACTGTGCGGCCGGGCGCTGGGGAGAAAAGCGGTACTCGCTCAGCACGGTGATGTTCGCTCCCAGCGTGGTTGTGCCTTGTAAGCCCGAAAGCTGCGAGGATTATGTTGACTATGAGGCTGAGGGAAACATCGATGATTAAGTGTCGAATGGTTGACTTCGAGAAGATTCGAACAGGTGAATATCGCCCTGTGCCTGGGGATATGTGGTATGCACCTGGTGAGATCATCAAGAATGGCAAGGATGGCGGCTCGTACATCTATGGTTACCGTCTTTCAGACCAGTACGTCGCCAATGTCAAAGACAAGCGGCAGCCCATCTTCGTCTGCCTTCCGAGGAATATTCACTTCTGTGTCGATTCAGCAACGAGCGATGGCAACGGTAAAGGATGGGAAGTATCGGGAGAGGCGCCCAATATCAACGTGTCGCCGTCAGTTCATATCGTCAACCGGTGGCACGGCTGGTTAAAAAACGGGGAAATTACGGATGCTTAGCGAAGTTTGCAAACTATGCTTGCTTCTTTGATTTAGAACTGTTATTATATCATCAACTTAACATTGCGGCTTGTCGTAGACCGAAGGCCACGTTTTTGGATAGTTCCAAGCGTGGCCTTTTTGTTTGGGAGCAGAGATGCCAGTCAAGATTCGACCCAACGCTATACGGGTTAAATTCGGTACTCTCCTCAAAGAGGCGCATCCCTACGATTCGATTCAGTTGACGGGTGAGGCGCCGAGCGATTGGAGCTATTACCGTGTCATTGCACTCAGGGCCGATATCCCCAATTCTAACGGAGATTGCTTTCCCCTTGCAGAACTTACCGAGGCCCACAAGACATTCCTCGGTCAGCATTTTAGGCTGAACCACGATCAGATTTCCGATCAGGCTGTGAGAGGCAAGGTGTTCGATGCCGTGCTTGTTGAGCATCCGCAAGGCGCGTATCCCCAGGTTTGTGGGGCAGAGTGCAAGGCGCACGTTGAATGCCTAGTCGGCATCGACACTTCGAGCTTTCCTGACTTGATTGCAAGCATTGACCAGGGCAACCTGGACGTGTCGATGGGTTGCGTCTGCGAATCAGCTTCCTGTTCGATTTGCGGGAATGTCGTCACGGACGATTACCAGGAGCCGTGTTACCACATCCAGTATTACAAGGGTTCTACGTGGAATGGCAAGCCAGTTTATGAGATCATTCATAAGCCTGAGTTTGTGGAGTTGTCCAAGGTTGAGGATGGAGCCGATGAAGCGGCGGTGATTTTGGAGCGGGTGGCAAGCAAGAATGGTGAAGGATTCACTGATAAGCTGAGCAACTTGTTCAAGGTCATTGCGCGACGACTTGGAGTGAGTGTGGAGGACTTGGAGCGCGAGGCGAGACTGGAACGGAAACCGAGTGCAACGCTACTGGCGTTGAGGGAGAACAGGCAGGCGGAGAGATATCGGGAGTTGATTGCCGAGGACTACAAGTACGGTTCAACGCAATTCGATTTGCCAAAAGAGATTGCCGATGTTGTTCTAGCTTTCGGAAAAAGCATTCCGCCCGAGGATTTGGCCCCTGATGGCGTTGAGGATAACCCACACATCACGGTCAAGTACGGGATTAAGGATCAAGCAGAAGATGCGCTGGAAATACTACAAGATTTGCTCATCGACCAGCCGCCAGTCAAGGCGTCCTTTGGGCCTGCTTCGCTGTTTGAGAACGATGATTTTGACGTGCTGAAGTACGACGTGAAAAGCCCAGCACTTCACAATCTGAATGCCAAAATCGCTGGGGTGCTGGACACCGTTAACACGCAAGATGAGTACGTGCCACACGTGACTGTCGCTTACCTCAAGCCAGGACGGGGTAGGGATTACGTCGGCAACGATGATCTGATAGGCAAGTCAGTCACATTGGATAAACTCATGTTCTCTGGCAAAGACGGTGAGACAGAGGCGATCAAGCTGACGGGAAAAGCGACTGAAGCCAGCCGTAAGTGTAAGGCCGGTAGCGCCGTCTACCAATGGAAGATGGAATCCGACAAAAGGGTCTGTGGGGAGAATCGACAGACAGCCAAATACCGACAATTGAAGGCGAAAGCACCCACGTTTGATTACGGGGTAGCCAAGTCAATAATTGAGGAAGGTATGACTATCACCGATTGGTGGACTGATCCTAATTATAACAAGGATGAACTCGTTGAGTGGTTTGGTGAAAATGCTTTGAAGAGAGGCGTTGAGCTTGCGTTACAAGATGGGGGGCGAATTCCTGCTGATGTGCTGGCTGATTATCCTGATCTTGTGGCTAAGTATGGCAAGCAAGCAGAGTATTCGAAGCATGCGGCGCCTGCTAGAAAAGTGAAGGCCGCAACCACCTACGAATGGGTCACCCAACAAGACGAAAAAGTCTGTGAATCTTGCGCTGCAATGGACGGCGAAACCCGCGAAGCGGACGACACTTACAAGAATGGGGTTGATAGGCCACCGCTACATGATCACTGTAGGTGCTCAGAGCGTCGCGTGAGTGGCGCAAGCCGACAGATTGACTACAAGCAGAGGCGAGAGGCCCAAGCTACCTGCAAACCCACTTCTGCGTTATTAGTCAAGGGAGACGATTCGCTCTTTACGCAAGAGTTACGGAGTTATTGGAATAGCTGTACCCTTCTAATAGAATCATATAAGGGGCTAGTGGAAGATGCCAGTGAGATTGTTCAGGAGCTTGAAGAGTTTCGGAATGAGGCTAACGAAAGTGACCTCAACGAATATATCTCAGCAATAGTGGAAGACTACAGTCCGAATGTTGGTGGCAAAAGAGATGTCGTTGCTCTTGCCCTCAGAGACATTGACACTGAGGTAGCTAAACTCCAACAGTTGCAGCTATCCCTTAATCGCAAACCCACTTCGGCATTACTTGCTCTGCGCACTCTAAGGCGCCGAGAACTTCGAAAGGAGATTACAACGAAATGAAACCTACCTTCGAGAAAACAGGCGTTCGTCTTGGCAGGGCTCATCTGGACATTGCCGATATGAGCGACAGGGATTTGGTCGCTTACGAGGATAAGAACGAGAGGTATTTTGTGGCGAGGTTGGGACAGCTAGTCAAAAGAATGGCTGAGCGTTATACCCTTTATGACCTGATGGAGATTGCTGGAGTTGAGGGTCAGCCAAGGGATGCCATGCGTCTTGACGAGAGGGGGCGACCGATCCTCAACGAAATGCCCTATGGGGAGAACGATGTCATTGATGCTGAGGATGGTGACAGCTTTATTCTTACTTATGATGACGGCAGAAGTGAGCAGCAGATACAAGTTACCATTCCCGCTGCATATAGTGCCTCTGCTCGCAAGGCTAGGCAGCAACGAAAAGCAGCCCTCCAATCCATCGATTTCACTACTTCCGATGCCATTGTTCAGACACTCGCCGATGCTGCGAAACGTTCCGATGAGGGCAAGGTTCAGGCCCTGTTGACCGCTTTGAAGAATGGCAAGGCTGACACCGAAGCCGTGTTTAAAGCATTTGGTGAATGGCAACTTGACTTTCTCTCCGAGTTCGGCAGCAAGTCCGTGGCCGATGATTACAACTTCGATGAGGCCGAGAACGCATTGCAACTCTCCGAGGATGCAGCGAACAAGGCGCTTGACTTTGTCCTCGATCAGGTCTCTGTGGGCAAGGATACCGAGGATGACGATACTGGTGAGGCTCCCGACGACGAAGCCAGTGGAGATATGTCGGATATGTCCGATGAGATGATGGCCGCTGCTAGGAAAGCTAAGCGGGCCATCGGCTTCAGGTTGATTCGCGGGGAGGATTACCCCTGGGATCAGTGCATGTCTGACCAGAAAGAGGCGGGCTACTCCGATGAGGACGCCCAGAAGATATGCGGTGCGATTTACTGGAAGAATCACGGCAAGGGGAGCAAATCGGGCCAGAAGCGGAAAGCTGCTGTCATTGATTGGAACGAGGATACCGTTGCCCAATATGCGGGGCAATGGCTCTGGCGCAACAGCGAAGGCTCGCAGACCAAGACCTTCCATATTAAGTACGAAGCTGTGGGCGACAAATGGCGTTTGTCTCTTGAGGATGGGTTCCTCATTACGAAAGGCTATCTGTATACCACGCCAGAACTGATCGAATACTTGAAAGATGGTGATGCGCGGCCAGAAGGGGCAACGGTAAGCAAGGCCAATAGATGCAAAGCCGATGGCTTGATGAAAGGAAGCAGGATGGCGAAGCAGAGACGGAATGCAGAGGGGGCTGGGTTAAGTTACTCTACTGCTGAAGATGTTGCCCGAATACTTCAAGAGAATCATCCCGATCCGCAACGCCGCTACGCACCGATTGATGCTGCCGCTGTGCTTTCTCATGTGCATTTGATTTGGGGGCCAAAAGAGCAGCAATGGCTTGATAGCGCATCGGCTCAAGAAATCGCTGACCGAATTGAGGGGGCCTGGCAGAAATGGAACACGGGTAGCAAGCGCAAAGCCGATGATGACCTTGCTGCTCCTGCCAATGCACCTGATAAATCCTATTCTCCCTCTGATGCCTTGGAAACCCTGACTATTCCAGAGTTCAATCAGAAAGCCTCTGAGTACGCTTTCCAAGTACAGCCGTTCGGAGCCTTCAAAGACAAATGGAACCGTTACTGGGATTACGTCCCAGATGGTAGCGGCAATCGAATCTACTATACGCGAGATGAGAAAAAAGAGGCGACGGCCAGTAGGAAGCGCAAGGCCGATCCTAATGCGGTAGCCATTGTCTTCGCGGTTGGCCAGAAAGTTGAACTTGCACAGGGTGCTGCTGGCTTGGTTGACATTCCTGTGGGCTCTGCGGGCACGGTGGAAGATTCCGATGGAACCAATTACCTCATCAGCTTTGAGAACGGGCCGCGTTGGGTCTCTGGTTTCTGGTTAGTAGAGCCTGGCGAAAAAGAGGAAGAGGAGCCACAGGAACTAACGCCGCAAGATGCGATGCAAGAAGGCGTCAGTGACCTGTTCGACGATGCTGATGAGCAGATCGAATCTGACAAGCCCGATCAAGAAGGCGTGGTCGCGCAACGTCTGAAGCAAAGCGTCAAGGCCGAAGTTGCCAGACGACGAGCAAGAGCGCAAAAAGACCTCCAGCCATTCGTCGATATAGGGATGATTCAGGGCCGCGAACGCTACGCTTCGCTGCTGTCCACGCTCTCGGCTCTTTCGGAAGAGCAGTATACAACGGTCATTGAGATGTTCAGAGCCAAGTCTGCGCAGGCGGCTAAGGTGGAAGCGAAATCCATTGCCAAGGTTGCCTCAACTGAGCATCCAGAGGATAACGGTTATCAGGCCCCACTCATCACGGCTGCCCGCAACGATTCCGAGGAGGAGGGTCTTGGTCTACGGTTCACGGTCATCGGCAGTGGCCACCATTTAAGATAGGCTGATTCAGCCTTTCAAGTAACGAAAGGGGGACATAAACAATGTCGATTCTCAGAGTTAAGTGTGACACCATAGCGAGAGTGTCTTTGCCAGCCAAGTCCGACGCAGCGTTCGAGCCTGGCGACCTGGTGAAGTACGATGCGAACGGCGTCGCCCTGGCCGGCGCCGGCGTGGTCGCTGGTATGGTAATGGAATCCAAGGTTGCCACCAGCATCAACCCGGCTGAGTACGGCGCGACGGCTGTGACCGTCGTCCGTGGCCCTGGGCTCATCAGCACCGACGAGTACGAGGGCGCTGTTGTGGCTGGCAATCAAATGGTCATTAATCCCGCAACTAGCAAGCTGAAGGTCAAGGCCGCTGAGACTACACCCGTTATTGCCATCGCCCTTGGCCCTGGCACAGCGACCGAAGTCGATTTTCTGTTGACGGGTGATATGTAATCCCGTCAGCTCACATTTTCGAAAGGGGGAAATCTACGATGCCATTGGAATTCACCTCCGCAGAAAAGGCTCTGCTTCATTCTAAGGGCGCAGATGCCGATGCGCAGTCATATGTAGCCCGTGAGCGATTGATTCGCACCGCAATGAAAACCGAGAAGGGCCGAATGCTGCTTGGTGCCGAAACTGTGCCCTTCATTCGCCAGACCGTCGACTACCAATCAATTGCACGCAAAATCTTCGTCGTCGACACCTACGAGCAGGGTAGCCGCGAAGACTACGATAAGCAGCCGATAGTTGAGGCGTATGTGCTCGGCCCCAATGGCGATATCATTCGCTACGACGTTGGCCGCGACACATTCTCGCTGTACCCGTTCAAAGTCGCCGTCAATCCTCGCGAGGACAAACTGCGCTATGTCAGGCGCCGCTATGCGATGCTCGATCAGATTCAACAGAAGGCGTCTCAGGCGATATGGATCACCGAGGATACGAAGTGCTTTGCACTTCTCAGCGCTGCACTGCCTGCGTCACACGCAATCACAGTTTCTGGCGGCAAACTTCTCAAGACCCATCTCTCTGATGCATTCGCTCACGTTGAGCATCACGGCAATATGCTGAGAGTAGCAACCGTACTTGTTGACCCAAAGGCACTCGGTGACATTCGTAACTGGGACTACTCCGGGTGGAGCGATTCCACCCGCGAGGAGATGGAGACGACTGGCAAGGTTGGCCGGATGTGGGGAGCGGACTTCTACGCCGTGCCTCTGCCTGGCTACGATACCGCGACCTATGGCACAGTATTCTGCCTCGCGGCCCCGGAGTATCTCGGCATCCTGTTGGAGTACCTGCCGCTGGATGTTGAAGACGATCCGATGGCCCGCTACGAGCAAGCTTTCGGCTTCGTCTACTCTGAGGCTATCGGCCTTGGCGTCGGCAATCCAAATGGGGCTGTCAAGGTTTCCGTGGCTGCATAGTCGGCTATCTATTGACCTGTTAGGGGGATATGGGCTCAGGTTAACCACAGCCTGAGCCCTCAGAAAAGTTGGAGGTGTTTATGTTTCGTTTCAAGGTGGTCGAGGGCTCGGTGTATATTACGGACATGGAAGCGAGGCACGGGCCAGATGAGGAGTTTACGCTTGCCGATAGTCTGGCAAGAGGCAGTATGGGCATTGCCTCACTTATTGGAGCAGGGAAGATTCGTGTCGTGCACAGCGATGCTGATGATCCACTGGTGATCGAAGATCGGTACGTTACCACAGGTTTTGAGGCGCACAGGCACGTTGCAGTTCAATCCGTATACGAACTGGCTAAGGAAAAGAGGCTCAAAGAATTGGGTCGAGCCGAGGGGATAGCGCCCTACGATGGCTCATTCGATGATGTTCCTGATTCCAGCGTGACTTCCAACTCTGAGCAAGACAACTCTGCTGAGCCCAGGCGCAAATCTCGGAAATAGTGAGGCATCGCCATGGCCCTGGCCGACTTAATCGCTCGTCTGCGCGTTCAGCTTCAAGATGTCGTTCCTGCAAGCTATGACTTCGACGATTCCGCCTATACCGAGTTTTTCAATGTAGGAATGGATGAACTGAACATCAGACTGAATACAGCCTATACGGTTGACGATTTTCCTGTCCAGTGGACGGCGGCGGTGCTCTGCGCTGCCAAGATAGCCACGGTCAGGGCGCTCGTGCACGACACGGCGAAGATGATTAGCAACTCCGTGCAGGGTCAGGCGGTCAACGTCAACGAACTTAATCGCAACTTTACGGCAGAACTCGCACTCGCTCAGCAGCAGTTGGAGACATATCTCCTGGCCATTGAGAAGTGGCAGCAGGGCACACAAAGCCCGTACAGCGCAGCCTTGCTGTACCAGCGTTCCTGGGCGAGACGTAATCCGCGCATTAGCCGTGTCGAGAATTACTGATGGTAACGGGAATCAAGTATGCCAAGACGCCGCCGCAGAAGTACATCGACCAGGCGCCACGGCAGACGGAGTGGCTGGCAGAGGCGCAGCCGAGCGTGAAGTTGCGACGCATCCTGACGAGCGGGACGAGGTGCCCTGATTGCTGGGATAATGTCACACAGTCCTGTAACAATCCGAACTGCCTCACTTGTTACGGAACTGGCTGGAGTGGTGGCTATGCTGCACAGGAAAGCGTCAAGGTCGGCATCAGCCAACCGAACATGGTAGATCAGAAAGCCTGGACGGCCATAGGGTTTATCCAGGTTGAGATGGGAATCGTCGGATGGTGCGCACCGAGCGTGAACATCAAGCCACGGGATATGATCGTCGATGGCGGCGGGAAGCGTTATGTGGTTGCCGAGCAGGTCAACAACGTTGGGCTTTTGGGGACTGCAGTCAGGCAGTACTTCGAGCTAGAAGAGCGTGAGATAGACGACATCACCTACAGCGTGCCAATAACCTAGAACTGAAAGGGGGATACCCAAATGTCGAATAGATCAACCAGATTAGCTCAGCTTATCGAGGAGCATAATAAACTTGTAACTGATGTGGCTAATCTTGTTACACTGGTCACCGAGCTAAAGGCCGATATGAGCGCTCACGTTCACGGTGGCGTGACAGCAGGGGCAGCCAATACGGCAGCAGCGCCAATCATAGCGGCTGCCGACGTGGTACAGTCCAGCGCAACCGTGATTGCCGACATACTCTAAAATGCAATTCGACATCAAGGGTGACGGCCTGGATTTGTTGATGGGAATGTTCTCTGCGGAGGAGATGCAGCGGCGTGCGCAGCAATACTTGCGCGACGTGATACCCTCCGCCACAGAAGAGGCGAATAACCTCCTTCAGGCTCAGCCCTTGATTGATGGACAAGCTTCCTGGCAGATGAATGATGCGAATAGCGTTTCGATTATCGCAAAAGTCAAGTCGGCACTCGGAAGTATCAGGCTACCTTTCGGCGTGAAGCGGATCAAACTCATTCCGAAACGTGGCGGAGCATCGATAGTCCTGGTGAGCAAAGAGCGAGCTGATCGATCAACAGAACAGGAACAGCCAAGTGTCCTGGAGCAGGCTTGGGATGCACCGCAAGTAACACAGACACGAGAAGAGGCGAAGCGCCGTCTCTTCCAGTTGAGGCAAGAATGATTTATGGGCTTCGAGAATATGTAGTCAATCAAACCATAACGCGCCTGGGGCAAATGCTGACGGGCTTCGTGCCGGCCGTGCAACTCGCGGGGCAACACTCGCTGGTAAAGCTCACCTATCCGAATGTATACGTCGTGGCAAAACTGCCGAGTTTTTCCAGTAGCGTGCTGGGCGACTTCTGGGGAGATGAGCAGCAGCCCGACGGCACCTGGCAGGAAAGTTACTCGGTCAAGGTGCCCAATCTCAGCGTGCTACTCAACGTGTCTGCCAAGAATGAAATCGAACGCAACAAGGTGACGGATAAGATCGTCAACACGATCCTACTCGGCAAGAACGCGACTGATGTGCTCTGGCGCGACGTGCTCTACGCTGATGGCCTGCAACTCAAAACTGTCTCCCTGGCTGCTGAGAGCGAGGAGAACACGCCGCAAGAGGGGAAGATCTTTCACGCGCAACTCGCATTGAGCGTAGACACGGAGTTCAAGGCGACGATCACAGATCAGGCAGTCAGTCTGGTTACACTGACGGGCAATGTCGTCGTGACAACGACTATCTAACTCCGAGAGAGGGGTGATTGTTATGGCATACAAGGTTCCAGGCGTTTACACTACCCAGAGAACCGCACCCAACATCGTGAGCCTAGGGCTCGAAACCAAGGTGCTTGCCCTCGTGGGTACGGCTCCAAAGGGCAGTGATAATCCGCTTTATTTCTATAGCGCTGCTGATGCGTTCGCAGAGCACGGCAGCCCGGCCGATGCTGCCAGTGCCGGCTACACCCTGCCTTTGGCGATTCAACTCGCCTTCGAGAACAACGCGCAAGTGGTCTGCGTGGCCCGAGCGGGGGCGGTCAAGTCATCTCATACCTTCCTGAGTGGTGTGACCCCCGTGATTACCTTCACGGCGGCGCCTCATTATGCGGGCACTAGCGGCAACAGCATCACGGTGGCCATCGCGGCGGGCACCCTGAGCGGGGTCAAAGTAACCGTCACGGCCCCTGATGGCGTGACGACCGAAACGTTTGATAACCTGGCCGACAATACGGCCATCGTCAACGCCGTGAATCAATCTAGCGCCATCGTCACGGCTGCGGTCGTGGCCGCTACTCCCCTCGCGGATATCATCGTCGCCACGGCACTTTCTGGCGGCAATGACGGCAAGGCGGCTGATAGCACGGCGCTTCAGGCGGCAATCACGAACCTAGAAACCAAGGAAGTCGATATCGTGGCCATAATGGCAGGTGACACAACCACGCTCACGGCTGCCAAGACGCACGTGGACACTATGTCCAGCAGCACGAACCGCAAGGAACGCATCCTGATCGCTGGTCTGGCGCGCGGGTCGACGAGTACGCAGGTTCAGACGCAGGGGACAAATTTCGCGGATGGTAGGTGTGTTGTGGTTGCCCCTGCGACCCTGAAGAAGTACAACCCTTCGACGCAACTCGTTGAACTCGTCGACGGCTTCTACCTCGCGGCGGCGATCGGCGGCCTGGCAGCGGGGCTCAGTCCCGAGATGCCCCTAACGCGTCGCGCTGTGAACGGCTTCGATTCGCTGGCCGACATTTACACCGTGTCCACAATGAACACCCTCGCGGAGAACGGCGTAATGGTCATCCATAACTCACGGGGCATCAGGGTTAGACACGGGCTTACAACTGCAGCGGTCGGTGACACGTTCTCTGAGCTTAGCGTGAGACGTGCTGATGATCACGTGCGCAAGTACATCAGGGAGGCTCTCGATAGCTTCGTGGGCCAGCCGTCGCGCGTCGATACAGCGGTAGTGATCCGTGAAGCAGCTAAGTCGGCTCTAACTGAGTTAGTCAATAAGGAGAAGATAGCGGCCTGGGCTTCTGTGACCTGCACGCAGAACGCAGTCACGCCAACACAGTACGACGTGATCTACTCATACAAGCCGGCCTGGCCCGTGAACTTCATTGAGGTTAGCTATTCGATTGAACTTTAGAGTGAGGAGGTGCTGCTATGCCTGACGCTCAAGTTTCAGGTCGGCACTATAACATACTGATCGGCGGCAAGCGTGTCGGCGGCTTGCAATCCGTCCAGGCGACGGAGAACTTCGACACGGCGCGCTCCTGGGAGATCGGGAGCGACTTGCAGTACAAGACGCCTGGCCATCGCAGTGGCAAGGGTACACTGAACCGCATCTATCTCAAGAAGTCCGATATCAAAAGCATCCTCAAGCCAGATGGTGTCACCGACTGGGACGGCGACCTACGCGGCGTGCTCTTTGACATCGTGGAGACGATCAAAGACCCGCTGACCAGCGCAGTGGTGGAAGTCGCGACCTACGTCAACTGCACGGTCGACAGCATCACATGGAACCAGAGCGATCCCGTGGCGCTACGGAGCGAAAATGCGCCGTTTACCTTCGAGTACAAAAGAACGAGCTAATTCGAAGGTTGTTGGGGCAAATAATGTGGTGCTTTCCCGAAAGGGTGCTATAATGCTGGCAAAAAGCATAGGAGGTAGGCGAACAATGGTAGGCAAATCAGGGGGCTTTTTGCGGGCAGCGACGATGCGGCGGGCGTTGGCGCAGGGGATGTGGGCGATGGTCGGAGTAATCGTCATTGGTTTACTTCTGTCAGGTTGCGGATCATCTCTATTTGCGTCTGCTACACCAACTCCAGATCAGGCAACAGTTTGGCGAACGGTTCAAGCCAATGTGCCCGAAGTCAGAGATGTTTCACTTTTTGAGGCAAGAAAGGTAATGAGCTTACTGGGGCCAGATGTTGAGTGGCTTGACGTAATGGTTCAGATAAGCGGCAAGCGGGGTACCGATGCGATTAAGATGCAGCAAATGCTGCATATCACAGAAGATGAAATGCGAACACGGCCAAGTATCGTGTTGGAGAAGATGTTTGCATATCTCCGCAACGTTAGCACTAACAGCAATCCCAGCATAGCAAAGGCTATTGCATTTGAGATTATGACAAAATATCTTCTGATCAACATTGATTTGAAAACCGCAGATAGACTCATAGAATTAGCTTTCTCTTCATCTGCACCCTCTCCATCAAGATAATTCGTTAAAACGGTGACGGGTGATGTGCTGATAACCCTCTTGTTTATTACGTGATACGGAGGTAACCGAAAATGACAGAAGCTAACACAGATGATCCCCTGATCCAAGTCTTTGGCGGAGTAATGATTGGCTCAGCGCGGGTGATGGGCATAGATGTCAAAATGCGAACCCTCACGAGTAGCGAAGTCCAGGACATACTGGCGCAGTGTCAGTCCATCCAGGATACGCCGTTACGACTTCACAAGGAAATGAGCCTAACCCTTGCGTACTCCCTTTTAGAAGTGGCTGGCAACGCACTCCCAGAATTGATCGGTGAGCGAGTGACACTGATCGGTAGCTGGCGCCAGACGATCATCGACAAATTAGCTACTGCCTATGGGGAATTAACCCAAAAAGAGCGGCTGTTAATCGATGAACTAAAAAACTGACTTCCGACCCTCGCAGTCGAAACTTGTGGAGGGTCGTGACTGGCTGTAGCTTGTGGCGCGACCGAGATATTACGCCACTTCAGATGACCTGGGCGATGATGAATGCCCAGCAAGATGAACGTGAAATAGTAGAGCGGGAGAGTAGGCTATACAAGGCTCTATACAACATCGTTCACGGTAACCCCGAAAAGACGGGGGCGTTGCTCTTTGGGCAAAGAGAGGTTTCCATAGATCCGGACTTTGAGGCTGAAATGAATAGCGATTTGTGGTGGGGTGAAGCTGACGAGTCGAAAGGAATAAACTGGAATGATTGACCCGAAGGTACAGCAAGAGGTAGTTCAACTCAGAGCCGAAGTCAATGTCCCGTCAGAAGGTATCTATGATGGTGCTCAGAAAATGGGCTACCTCAGCACCAGCGTCAAGGACACAGGGAAAAGCATTAACGAAACATCCGACATGTTCAACAAGCTCAGAAGTGAGTTGTTTCTTGTGACAGGGATGTTGGGATTCAGCTTCCCCCAAGCAATTAGCGCTAGCGCTGTTGCGATGGCGGCATTAAATGTCAGCGAGCGTGCGGCGCAACTGCGTCAGTATGAAAAGGTTATGACGGGAAGTACCCTGGCGTCTGATGAGTGGGTGAAGAAGAGCGAAGACAGTGTTTTGAGATTGGCCATAGCTAATGGAATGCTGACGGGAGAGGTGCAAAAGCGGATACTGTTGCTTGGGCAACACCGAATACCGCAGGAGCAATTACTAGGCGCTTTTGATGCCATGCGGTTGGCGATGTGGGAGCTTGCAACTGATTCTGACACGGCAACACAGATAGTCTCGTTTGCGTTAGCGAGACAAGGCAAATCCATCAACCAGGCCGAATTGGATGTAGAGAAGTATAGGTTACTTGCTAAGGATATGGGAGTACCAGCGAAAGAATTCGCGAATGCGTTGGCGCAATTGGAGCAACAACTTCCCACAGAATCTATAAAGATGAGACCAGAAAGCTTGATTCCATTTCTCAAAGAGTTTCACGAGGCGGGCCTTCCAATGCTCGAAACTATCGTTGGCGCACCGTTCCAGAGGCAGCTACTTTGGGAGAACCTTCCAGGCGTCGGCATCACCGAAGAGGACATTCAGCAAAGTCCTGAAAGAGCCATGCTCAAAATGATGCAGTTTGCAGAACAGAGTACTCATAGCCTTCAGGGCTACCCAAAGGAACGCCGAATGGCGATAGAGAGTCTTCTAAGGGGCGTCTTTGGTTTCAGCACAGAAGAAGGTAAGTTCCTTGCGGAGGAGTTCGAGAAGGAAATCGACAGCAACATACCCTGGCAGCAAATGGTAGATGCATTGCCGAGGAAGGTTCAGGAAAAGGCGATAGAGGGAGCGCAACGACTGCCACAAGCCAAGGCCAAGTCACAACGAGAGGGGAAGGATATACTCGGAGCTGGGAGTCGGTTGGTTCAGGATTACTTTTGGTATCAGTTGGGCAAGGAATGGAATCAGCGTAGTTGGCAGGAAAAGTCTCAGTTCCTCGTGGGGAGCTTGATTCCTGGCGTTACGCCTCTCCTTTTATCACGTTATGGCTTCCCTGGGGTAGCAGATGTAGCTACGAACCTCGTGAAGAATTTCACAGAATCGGATTCGCTGAAAGCCTCAATGGTTCCGTCTCATATCGTACGGGGGGCTCCCGTCAGTGGTGTTTCTGCCAGTTCCGCAGTTGACAGGCTCACCTCCCAGTCTCAACTTCAAGGCATTCCTGCCCATACACCCATCCAGCAGCAACAATCCAAAGCAGACATCAATCTGCGTATCGAGATTACAGGCGACGCAGCAAGGCAGGCCAGAGTACAGCGTGTCGCAGTACCACAACTTCCAGGGCTCAACATCGGCGTGGACATCATCGAGAACGGCGTGAATAATATAGGACATCTGTTTGGAAGGTAAAACATGCAACGACTGAGCATTGGAGAACACGTCTTCTACGTCAACCCTGAAGAGGTAGCTGTTTCTGTCAAGTCTAACGCCGTGGCCCAGCGCACCAAGGGTGGCGAGTCTATTCAAGTCTTTCAGGCCGACGACGAGACGATCACGATCACGGGAACGACGGCTAACGCAGGACTGAAAGAATTGGAGGCGATACAGCAAGCCATATATCCCAGCGTGCACATTCTCTTCATATATCCGTACAAGAGAATGAGTCGTACTGTTCGAGTGTTGAGCTGCGTCTACACTGATTCCGCGAACAACAGGCCGAATCTTTACCAATACCGTATAGAGTTGATGGTAGAGAAGCCGCCGGCGGGTACGATCATCTCTGCATTGTCAACCAGTCAGCAGAACGTATATTCTACGGGCTCGGTTATTGAGATAATCGCCGCTGATGGGGATGACATCGCTTCGGTCATTCAGGCGGCGAATCAGCAAGTAGGCAATACTCTCTATACGGATTACAACTCATTCGAGCAGCGCATTCGTGCCATCAATCCTGACATCAAGAATTGGAGTAGCATTCCCGAAGGCACGAAGGTCTGGATACCAGGATGACAGGTTTTCGCAATCTCACCGTGTATCCCGATTATAGGGTTATCATCACGCCACAAGGACAGCAGCCGATTTCCTTGCGTAAGCTGTCCAGTATCAGCACGCGCGTCTTTATGGGCGCGAGTGTCAGTGATTGCTCTATCGGGATCGTGGACGCCGATGCCGAGGCGTACCATCTCTTCGACGCGATGGACGTAATAACCGTCGACTTCAAGGCGATTGACGGGAACTTCTACCGCGCTTTCACTGGCTACCTGGACAGCGTGACGGAGAGATTCGACGTCGGCGGCGGTAGAGGCGTGGCGATTCAGGCTTCATCGCCGTATAAACTCTTCACGATCACAGCCATGACGCCAGATCAACAAATACAGTTCACGATGTTCTCAGCTACTGAGCCATTATCCACGGATGTGCTGAATATGCTCTGCGACTTCGTGGGGTTACCGAAAGAGCAACGCGTTTTCAGCATCAGCAACGATGCGCGCTTGAAGCCAAGTTTCGAGATAGACTACTCAGGCTTCATCGGGCCGATGCTGAACATGGCCGAGCGACAGGCCATCGCGCCACTCGTGCAGATGGTGGCAGAAAACTCCTCACACGAGCTTTACTTCAATGAGTATGGCGCTATGGTCTACAGGGACGTGGATTTCAGGCAGGATGCTCGCACGCCTATCGTGATCAATGACCTGTGGGTAATCAACCACGACATCAGTCGTGGCGATAAGTACTTCAAGTCGGAGATACAGGTGTTTGGCGATGCTGCCGTGGGTGGCAACCAATACGGCAACCAGAATACTGTCATACTTGACCTCCAAAACGTAGTCGGCGCCGAGGTTGCGCAGAGCGCCCAGCGATACCGTGAACGCTACGCATCATACCATGCCAACTGGCTTTTCCAGAGAGATGACATAAAGCGCTACGCCGATTTCCTGATGCGCTTATCCGTCAACTCAGCCGTGCAGTGCTCGCTGACGACAATCGGCTTGCCCGAAGCGAGACTGGGCGCAACGCTACAATACCCGAGCGCTGGCAAGGCGTTCAACATCCAGGCCATCAGCCATCACTACACGGAGAATCAGGGCTTCACGACGACCTTCGGCCTGGCTTACGGTAGAGCCATTGTTGGGCGAAGCATCGAGGTTTTCCCTGTCGAGGTCGAACGGGTGACCCTCAGCGCACCGAGTGCATCGGGAAAGAAAGCGCAACCTCAGCCGCCTAATCCGCAAGCTGGAGATGTGGTGAGTTACGCCAGGTCACAGATTGGCAACTCTTATGTCTGGGGCGGTAGCGATCCGAATGTCGGCTTCGATTGCAGCGGCCTGGTATGGTGGGCTTACAAGCAGGTTGGCATTTCAATCGAGAGACAAAGCTACTTTCAGTGGGCGGAGTTCATTCCCGTCAACACGCCACCGATCAACTTCGATGATTTGGATCCGGGTGACTTGGTTTTCTTCAGCACTGATGGCAAGGGTGGTGCGAGCCACGTCGGCATGTACAGCGGCAACGGCAAAATGATCAATGCGCCGAACTTCGGCATTCCTGTCCGAGAGGAAGCAATAGCAGGTTCCTGGCTCTATCAGTACATCGGGGCAAATAGACCATCAGGCAGGCCAAAGATAAAGCAGCAATCCGCCGCCGAATCTGCTACTTCCAGTGGCATTGTGCCCGGCTTTGCGAGCCCTCTCAGCAAGCCATACACAATCCTGAGCCGCTATGGCGACAGAATCGACCGCGACTCCCCGAACAACGGCATCGACATTCAAGTTGCTGCCGGCACATCAGTTTACGCCGCAGCCGGTGGACAGGGCTCGACGCCAGGCACTTATGACCCCCTGAATGAGGGCTGGGTAGTCGAAGTAGCTCATTCAGGCGGCTGGAAAACACGCTATACGTATCTCTTGAGACCAGCGCAGGACATACTTGACCATAACAATATCCCCGTGGACAACAAAACCGTCATTGGCTACGTGGGCCATTCTGGAAGGGCGCGGGGAAGCAGCGCTTACCTGCACTTCGAGATAATCACGCCGTCAGGAGATCACGTCGACCCGGAGAGTTACATCACATTCTGACAATATGGTATACTGAGTTTAGCTGAATACTGAACCGTTGTCGAAGACCGAAGCGGATTGATTTAGCCCTTGAAGGGCCGAACAATCCGCCTTTCTTTTTGAGGTTTCAAGTGTACCTGAGAATCGCCAAGGTTATCGACGTACAAAAGAACAAGATATTCCTGGAATGGCTCGACGGGAATGGTTACGCTGTAGCGAACCCGACCCTTGCGGCCGGTGGGCCTCAGTGGGGTATCATCGCCATGCCGAACATTGGTGATGTGGCTGTTTGCGGATACCGCGAAGGACACGTGCCAGTGATTCTGGGATATGTTGTCGACCCGTCGCAGTTGCCCTCTGTTGAAGCTGGCCAGGTTGTGATTCTCGATAAGAATGGCAACGCCTTGAAGCTGCTCGGCGACAACGCTCTCAGAGCGGTAGGCGTTGACATCATGGTTGACGCGAGCAAAAAGGTCGATAGCATTGACGTTAGCGCTCATAGCCATACAGATTCCTTGGGTGGTGCTACGTCAGGCCCAGCGGGGGGAGATGGCCCGGCGCATGGGGGCGTGCCGGCTGGGGCTCCCGTTATGGTCAAACTCGACGAGAAAATAGCTAGCGTGGGTGGCTCCGTGAGCTTCGACTTCACGAACATCCCACAGACATTCAGACACTTACAGGTGGTTTATGCCGTCAGAGGAGACGCTGCAGGTACCCTCGTCTCGTTGGGGCTTCGTTTCAATGGCGATGCAGGTAACAACTATGATTTTGAATACCTGATTGCCGCAGCTGCTACGACTACACCTGCCGAAGGTCTGGCTCTGTCTTTTATCAATGCTGGTGGCGTAGTCGCTGCAGGTGCCCCAGCAAACCTTTTTGGTATGGGTCAAATACTCATCCCAAATTACGCTAGCACATTGATGGAGAAGGCCGCCGACTGTTCCGAGATACGCAAGATCGGCACGGCATCAGGGAACATCTCTTGGACTGGGCGAGGCGGCTACTGGCGCAACATTGCTGCTATTTCGCAATTAACACTATTCGCAACGGCGGGCAGCTTCGCCGAGAGTTCAATCGCAACCTTGTATGGGTTGCCATAAGGAGACATAATAACCATGACCGACACATCAACGACCCCTGAGAGCTTAATAATATCAGCAGACCGCCCCTACAGGGCCCTTTCTCTCGACATCGCCTTGACGAGCGATGGGGACATTGACCTTGCAGCCAATGGCGATATTCGCATCGTCTCAGGCAGCGATAAACTGACACAAGACATCTGGAAGTATCTCCAAACACCACCGGGCGACGATATGTTCAATCCGAACTACGGGAACGCCCTGTGGGGCTTTCTCTCACAAGCCAGGCCCAGCGATGCGGAGGTGGCTGCTGCACTGGACGAAATGACCCGTTCACTGGCAGCCTTAAAAGAGAATGAATCCATAGAGCGAGTGATTCCACTCAGTGAGCAGATAAACCGCATTGAGGACGCGAGGATTGAGCCTTCATCTTCACCTGACACGATCCAGGTGAGCTTCACGGTGGTGAACAAGGCAGGCACGAAGCAGCATTCAAAAGCTCAGATCACGAGGTGACGCATGGCCACAAAGTCATTTAGCGACATCGTTTCGTCGATCAAGAATTATCTAACGGCAGTCGCACCGAATATCGCTACGTACACGGGTACAGTGATAGGCGACATAATCAATGCGATTGCGGGGGAAATTGGCCAGAACTACGCCACGATCGACAACACTAAAACTGATATGTTCCTGAGCACGGCTACTGGTGCTGCATTGGACAGCAAATGTGCCGATTTGGGCATTGTACGATTACAAGGCGCCAGGGCGACGGGCACGGTGACCTTCTTACGCCCTGTGGGGGCTAGCACGACGCCAGCCTATACCATTCCGACAGGCACGCAGGTCAGCACCCTTGGTGATGCGAGCAATCCATCCATTTACTTCGAGACGACTACTGATGCAATGCTTTCCAGTGGCAGCAACACGGTTGACGTGGCGATTCAAGCCAAGGAACGGAGCACGGCTGGCAATGTCTCGGCGGCGACGATCACGGTGATTCCGACCGCGATTGCCGGCGTAGGCTCAGTGACGAACGCGGCGTCAACGAGCGGCGGTGCCGATAAGGAAACAGACGCAGCACTCAGAGCCAGGGCGCTGGGCAGCCTTGCGCCACTTTACTCAGCAGCGGCGCTAGTCGCGGCGGCTAAATCCGTAGCTGGCATCTTCGATGCGGTTGTCAGTGATCCTGCTGACGGCACAGGCAGCTTCACGGTTTACGCTTGCGATTCTAGCGGCATCCTCGGCGCTGGGCTGCAATCATCTGTCTTGACAGCGGTGAATGCCAGGAAGGTGATCGGTACGACGCCAACGGTGTCAGCGCCCACTAAGACTGTCCAGGCTGTCACAGCGACGGTCACAGTCAAGAGCGGCTACGATGCTGCCATAGTAAAGAGCAATATACAGACAGCGATCACGAACTTCATCAACGCTCTGAAGATCGGCGATGACCTCATTCGCTATCAGATGATGGTCAATGTCAGTGATGCCGTGGACGGCGTTGATGATTTGAGCATCAGCGTGCCTGCCGGCAACGTGGTAACAACGGCCAGTGAGGTACTGCGGGCCGGAATCATCACTGTAAGCTAGTCGATAATGGTGAGTTAGAATGAAATGGCAAGGCTTGCATGAGGCTGAGGACTTCGCATTGGGAACATTCGATAAGGTGTTCTTCGACAAGCGTTCACGCACTGATGCGCATCTGCGTTTGGGCGTGGTCGACACAGAGTACATCCGGCTGCTGAACACCGACGCTGCGTTCGTGTACATCGGCACTTGGCTTGATGTCGGCTATTCAGGCTCATATTCCACCAATGTAAAGACGACGCGCACGGCAACAGATAAAGTTGAGATCACCTTCACGGGTGTGGCTGTTGAGGCCAGATTTTACGGCTGGCCAGGGGACAGCCAATATGCGCCGGGCATTATGGGAGCGCAACTTGACGGCATTGAGTTAGACAATATCGACTGCTACGCGGCTGTAGCAGCCTGGAAAACCAGGCGCATTTATACGACTTACGGCAGCCATAAACTGACCATTAGCAATCTGGCGATGGCAAACAAGCTAGGTATCCCCGTGGGTGCACCAATCGACACCATTGGCACGAGTACGGCGCGACGGGTAATAGCGAGCAAGACGGCCGGCAGTACGACGCGCCCCGGTACATGGACGATATTCGCCAAGAGTGCGACGACATACACGGTAATAAATCCTGAGGCTATTGAGAGCGCCATCCAGACTTGCAGTGACACCGACATTAAGACAGCACTCATCGACGGCGTTGACCTTATCGTGCGTAGCGGCTTGACGACCGGGGACAAGGCCACGATCACCACGAAGGCCGTTGAGATAAACATCGACTGCGCCGACTACTGGACACAGTTCACGGCGACCGGCAAGTATACCACTCCCGTCTTCCCGACTAACAGCGAAAACACCATCTGGGTGATGGCGACAATGGACAGTGAGTTGGGTGATTACGGCTCGGTGAGCGTCAAGGCCGCATATCCCCCGACGACGGATGAGGTAAGCGGTAACCTGGTGAACGGAGAGGCGGCCAGCATCATCAATCAGGCCATCAACTGCCAGTTGGAGATTACACTGAACACATCGGACAGGCAAAAATCTCCAGGTATCTCGAATCTGGAGCTTCATTACTTCGAGATTGGTAAAGACACACTCCTGAACAAGTTGCCGTCCGTCTATAAGCGCTGGGTTGTAAGCACCTTCATCAAGATATTCGGAAGCGTGGCAGTGGCGCTCTGCCAACTTCGCAGCGAGATGGAGAGGCTGATTAGTTCCTATGCTCTGAGTGGGGCTTCGCGGGATTACTTGGAGAGCTGGGGTGCTGACTTGAACCTACTGCGCAAGGTAGGCGAATCCGATGCCAATTACAGGGCCCGACTTATAACGACGTTGCGAGGCAACGTCGATGGCGGCACAATCGACTTCATTCGCCAGGTCGTGAGCCAGTACATCGGGACTGACGTGACAGTGCGTCAACTCCCTGGGAGCACGAAAGCCTGGGTGCTAGGCATATCGAAGTTAGGTGTTGATACTTTTCTTGGCGCTACCCCGCAAGGTTTTTGGTGGTATGAGGTAGTTTGCCCTGCGAACTATCAAGGCGTGATCAAAACGCAGATCAATGACTTGATAGCCTATTTGAAACCTTGCGGAACGCGCGTTCGTATCCGTTACGAATAGAGGTGATATAGATGAGGCGACGGGATTACATTGCGCAGCAATTAGTTGATGATGGCGACCTTGATGGCGACTCCAATGAGTTCTATCAGGGTTTCATTAACCTTTTTACAGATATAGTTTCAAGTGATTGCGTCATCAGTGGCTTAGCTGCCTCTGCTGGCGGGGGAATGAACATCAGCGTTGCCATCGGCACGGCTTACTTTCAGGGCAAACGCATGAACATCAGTGCGCCTGCCACTGTAACGCTGGCCGCCGCTGACCCCACAAATCCACGAATCGACTGCATCTACGTCAAGACAACGCTTACCAGTTCTTCTTCTGGTGGTGATTCTTTCCTTGAAGACGTAGCGTCGGTTGATAAGGTAACTGGCACACCCACCGTATCGCCAGTTGCGCCAGCCGTGACAGGTGGCACGAAACTGGCTGAGGTTTACGTTACGGCTGGAGCGGTATCTATAACTTCAGGGAACATCACTGATAGTCGCTTCACGCTCCGAGGCTTGTACGAGTTGGCGAATCACCTCAAAGCATCGGCGGCGAACGTTCATGCGCATTCGCAACTCAGCGGCGTGACGGCAGACCAGCATCACCCACAAGCACACACACTTACTTCACATACGACACGGGCACACTCTGAGTTGACGGGCATCGGGACAGATGACCACCACGCACAGACGCACACTCACGCCTCACACACTGGGATTGGAGCAGATGACCACCACGCACAGACGCACACTCACGCCTCGCACATTGGGATTGGAGCAAATGACCACCACGCGCAATTGCATGCGGCGAGCCATGTCTCGGGCGGTGGAGACGCTTTATCGGGCACGCTGGCTGTGAACATCACAGGGAACGCCAACACGGTTGATGGCCAGCATGGGCCAGCGAGTGGCTACATCATGGGTGCGACGGGTGGCAACCAACACATCGAGAAGTTTTGCGCTAACATCGGCCCACTAGACAATGGCATCACCAAGACGGTCGCTTTCACCTTCATTAATCCTTTTTTTGCTAATGTGGTGGCCGTGGAGAGTGTTGGCGTCGTGGGCGGTGGCTCACGGCTCGATCACTATTTGACCGCCAAATCGGTAACTGGTGCCACAGTCGCTATGTTGAATTTCTCAGGAGGAGTAATAATAGATCCACTCTGGGTGGAGCTTATCGCCGTAGGAGATGACTGATGCAAGAGATAGTAGTTACCAGGGAACGTCGCTCAACGGCCAGTGACAATTTATCTGGCCTGGTGCTCAGCGTAACAATCAATGGAAGACCATTGGACGTGGTTATTCCACTCGATGCTATCGAAAACCGAAAGCGGCTTTACGGCCTGGCAACCGACCAGGAAGCCATCAACGCCATTCTCAAAGAGCACGCTACCCGTGAATTGGAACTAGGGCCAGACGACAACGCTGATCCTCGATTGGCAACGATGGGTGGATTGCGTCAGGATGTAAAAGTGAGCAGAAAAGCCCAACGAACCACTTGACAGGTTACAGAAATGCATGAGAGAGTTCACGGCGTGGGGTGGGTAAGGCACTAAACCACCAGTCACTGTTGAGTTGAGCATTCTCTCAGTATCCTACTCATCATCCTCGCTATTTCCTCATCCTGCTTCTTGATTGCGTGAGCATAGATTGACATCGTGATGTTGGCATCGGCATGGCCAAGCCGAGCGGAGACAGCGGTTATCGGAAGATTGTTCCCCAGTAGCAGGGTGGCGTGTAAGTGCCGTAGTTGATGGGGACTAATCTCCCTTATCCCCAGCTTCTTGCATTGCCTGGTCAAGGCATGCTCAATCATTGATCGGCCTAGAGGTTCACCTTGAATAGTCGTGAAGATCAACTCGTTATCTTGCCAAGCGTCACCTGCCTTGCCGTGCCACTCTATTTGTTGCTCCTGTTGTCGCTTCAGAGCGTCGACACCCTCAGGGGGCAGCGCGATTGTTCTGAATCCAGATTCCGTTTTCGGGGCATTTTCTAGCCACTCGCCCTTAACCTTGCGTAAGCTTCCCCTTATCGTGATTGTGCCGTTAATCAAATCGACATCTGACCAGTGCAAGGCCATTAGCTCTCCGATGCGGCAACCACTGGCCGCAGTCACGAGCCACAACGGGCCTAGTCGATGTTCCCGTGATGCTTTGAGGAAGGCGCGCAGTTCTTCGGGACTCCATAGGCTCTTACGCTCTGACTTGCTTCGAGGAACGAGTACCCTGTCGGCAGGATTGCTGACTAGCCAACCCCAAAGAACAGCCATCTTCAAGGCTCTATGTAGAAGGGAATGAACGAAACTGGGTATACGCTTTCGTCCTTTGGCGCTCAGGTCATTGTAAAGCATCTGTAGATGTGCGGGATTAAGATCACGAAGTTTGATGCGTCCCAGCCGTGGCCTGATGTGGCGGTCGCAGATATCCTGATAGTCGGCAATCGTGCCAGCTCGTAGGGAATGACTCGCCGTCTCAAGCCACAGGCCTAGCAAATCATTGACGGTCTTACGGCCAGGATCGGGAAGCGTGTTGTCGCTACCGATGGCGCGTTGCAGTTCTGCGAGTTTACGTTTTGCCTCTCGCTCGGTCTTGGCGTAAACCGTTTTGCGCTTGCCGTTTATCTGTAGACTGGCACACCATTTACCGTCAGAACTTCTTCGGTAGACGGTGCCAGCGTTGCCCGAGGGCATCTGATTGTCCTCTCCGATGCCCTGGCGCTTGTTCGTGTAGCAGAAATGTAGCAGCGAGTTGGTGAATTGACGCTACATCGTCTGCGGTGAGGGATAACCTGGAAGGATTAGCTACAACATATTGTGGTTGATCCGCCTAAACGCTGCAAGACCGGGTGGGGAAGCGGGGACTCGAACCCCGACGCCTTTCGGCACATGATCCTAAGTCATGCTCGTCTACCAGTTCCGACACTCCCCCGTTGGAACCACAAGCTGCGCCCGACGGCATTGCCGATAGCGGCATGGTCGGTGAGCCCGCTCATCTTGAGCGTTGTCCTGTGGTTAATTAGATAGTATATCTAATGCGTGCTGGCCTGTCAAATTGGCTGGCTGCCTGGTCCCCATAGCGCAAGACATACAAGCAGTGCCTGCATCGTGGGCTGTTACCGCGCAATGGTCTGAGTCGGAAAGGCGACTGCACCTGGCCTCAGCGTTGCAGAGGCGAACCTTGAGCGGTGCTTGGATCGCCATGAAATCTGCCTGAGCTTCGATTGCACCTGTCTACTTGCTCTCCATCGGATAGCCGATGGCGATCAGGGCGTTGAAGCCGTTTTCGAGTGGTCGAACTTTCGTGAATCCCTTTTGCGTGAGCGTCTGCGCCACACGGGCGCTGCTCCCCTCGTGGTGTCAGGTGCAAACGGTCACGATTTCTTTGTCTTTGGGAAGGCGAGCTATCTCGCCGTTCTGCGAGCCCGGCGGGATGCGCACGGAGCCTTTTGGCCTGATGTTGCTGGCTGCGAAGGCTCCCTGCTCCCTGGCGTCGACGATAACGATGTCTTCGCCCCTCCGCAGCTTATCCTTGAGTTCCGCTTGGCTGATACGGGGTAGTTCGCCAAGCCCAAGTCGCGTTTCCATGTTTGTCTCACCTCCTTTTGGTTGCCGGTGTTGAATGCAATATGCATGCCAGAATCACAGACCATCTACATGCATGCCAGAATCGCTTGACTTGCGGGCTGCCAAGTGCTATTATCCGCGCAGCTTACCTGTTATCACCAGCCTCCCTCGGCTTGGCAGACGGGACGGAAGGAGATGGACAGACCGTGGAGAGGCGCCTGGATCGAAGGCGTCTTTTGTGTTATCCCAAGCAGGCATGTCAATCGAACTGAGCTTGACATCGGATGCGGACGCGGCAGATCTGCCTGAGTGTTCGCAGTTGCCTTGGTCTCGTCAACTGCTATGGGCAGGCGGCCCAGGTGAAGCGAGTTGAGCAGACGGCGCTTATTGTGTTGAAGGGAAGGGGGCGCGGAATGAACAAGTACCAGGTCCAGGGGGCGCAACTGGGGTTGGAAGTCGGGTATCGCGAGCTCATCACACGTATCCCTGCTATCGTCTGCGAATTGGCTCTTGATGGCACGACGTTGTTTGTGAACGACGGCGTGACCAGGATCACTGGTTATTTTCCTGTTGAACTACAGGGCAGGAACTGGTGGGAAACTTTCTTCCCTGGGGAACTGCGTCGACAGATCGATGATCTTTGGCCCGGGCAGCAGGTCACAGATATCGCCGATTGCGAGATGGTCCTGATGGCAAAAAACGGATCGCTGAAAACAGTGGTATGGACCTCCTTCAATCACCACTGGCCTGACCGAGTGTCGGAAAACATCTTCGGCTTCGGCGTGGATATCACCGCGCGCAAGTGGGGAGAGGAGTTGTTCAGAACTCTAGCCGATAGTTCTCCGATTGGCAACTACATTGTCCAGGGAGGGAAGTTTCACTTCGTCAACCGGCAGTTCCAGAAGCAAACGGGTTATCGGGAAGAGGAGTTAGTGGACACGGACCCTTTGCTGCTTGTCATTCCTGAAGACAGGGAGATGGTCAGACAGAACGCGACCAAGATGCTGAAAGGAGAGACTTCTGCGCCATACGAATACAGAGTGGTTTGCAAGAACGGAGAGGTCAGGTGGATTATAGAGACCGTTGCCTCGATCTATTTCAGGGATGGGCGGGCCACTGTGGGTAATTTCATGGATATTACGGCACGTAAGGAGGCGGAGAAAGCGCTGAAGCAGAGCGAAGAGAGATTTCGTGCTTTATTTGAGAACTCTCCGATAGGCATCGCCATTTCGCGAGATGCTACTCTGCTATACGCGAACCGATCCTATCAAAACATGTTCGGATTTGATGACATCTCGGAGGCGTGCAGTAACCATCTGCTGGACCATTGTGCGCCGCAGGTTCGTCACGAGGTCGCCGAAAGGATTTACGCTCGGGAGCGAGGCGAGCTTCTATCCAAGGCATTCGAGTCAGTTGGCTTGAGGAAGGATGGGTCGCAGTTTCCTGTTTTTGTCGAGGTTGCTCGCATAGAGTTACTCGATGGGCCTGCTGTCGTCGCCTTTTTCACCGACATAACCGAGCGCAAACAGGCGGAGGAAACCATCAAGAGACTGGCATATCACGATGCCCTGACAGGTCTGCCGAACCGGACAGTGTTCAGCGACCGTCTCTCGGTGGCTCTGGCCCACGCGCGTCGCAATAACGACAAATTGGCCGTAATGATGCTCGACCTCGACGAGTTCAAGCAAATCAACGACACGCTGGGACACAACGTCGGAGACCAGTTGCTGAAAGGCGTAGGTGAGCGTTTGGTAAGCCTGCTGCGCAAGAGCGACACTGTTGCTCGAATGGGTGGCGATGAGTTCATGCTGCTGCTGCCTGAGCTCTCTTTGGCCGAAGAGGCAGACGAGATCGCCGAAAGAATCCTGGAAGCACTTCGCGAGCCCTATGCGCTTGATGGTCGCGAATCTCCTATCACCACCAGCATCGGAATCGCCATTTTCCCCGACGACGCCGAAGATGCCAACGCGTTAATGGTGTGCGCCGATAGCTCGATGTATCGCGCCAAGGAACGGGGCCGGAATGGCTATCAGCGCTATTCCTCGACTATCAGCGCCTGAGGAGTCGATGGAAATCCTCCCCAGTCGCATCAGCCATCTGGTGATGGAGGCATCAGGTGCCTGTCTACCATATTATCGACAATTGGGGCCAAGGCTTCAGTGCTTCTGTGCTGGCAATTCGTGGCTCATTTGCCGTTGGAATGCGGTCACGAACAGAAAAAGCACCCTTGCCCAGGGTGCTTTCTGCGCGTTTCTTGGTGAGCCGCGGGGGACTCGAACCCTCAACCGGCTGATTAAGAGTCAGCTGCTCTGCCAATTGAGCTAGCGGCCCAGGTTACACGACGATCCCTTGTCGATCACGTTGCGCCTGAAATTATAACGGACAAATCGAATGTCTGTCAAGAATGAAGACCAGGCGATGGATAACAGGAACGCCAGGATAGAGAACGCGTTTCCAATGGCTGCGGTACGCCTGGAGGGATTCGAACCCCCGACACCTGGTTCCGAAGACCAGTGCTCTGATCCACTGAGCTACAGGCGCGCGAACGTGATGACGTGCCAGCGATCAATCAAAATTATAGCTGAAATTCAGACGGCCTGTCAATTTGCGAATCCTGGCCGTTTTGACGTCAGTTCTCATTGACAAATGCCCGCTCGGCTAGTACTATGGTTGAGAAATTTCCTCGAAGGAGAGTGGACGTGAGACCAGTTTATATGGTTTCGGGCGGCGTCACCAAGTTCCGCAAGGCCTCCCCCGACAAGGACTTCCGCCTGATGGTTAAGGAGGCATTTGACTATGCCATGCGCGACGTTCCCAATCTCACGCTCGAGATGATCGACGGCACCGTGGCATCGTACTTTTCGGATCATTTCACGCGACAGCTTATGGCGGGCATAATGGTGCAAGACTACCTGGGGCTATGTCCCAAGCCCGGCAAGCGTGTCGAGGGCGGCGGGGCCACAGGTGGGCTTTGCTTTCAAGCGGCTTGGGAGGCCATCTCCTCTGGTCGCATGGACGTCTGCGTCGCCTATGGCTTCGAGACGATGTCGCGGGTCAATACCTGGAAGGGCAACGAGTTCATCGCTCTCGCTTCCGACACGAACTTCGACTACCCTGTCGGCGGCTTTTACTCTGGCTATTACGCGATGATGGTTCAGCGCCACATGTACGAGTTTGGCACCACGGTCGAGCAGATGGCGATGGTGTCCATTAAGAATCACGGTAACGCGATACACAATCCTTATGCCCAGAGCCCGATGAAGTTGACCGTCGAGGACGTCAGGTCCTCCCCAATGGTGGCTACTCCCTTAACGCTACTGGACATATGCACGATGTCCGACGGCGCAGCAGTCGCCGTCCTCGCGTCTGAGGAGATGGCCGCGAAGCTAACCGACAGACCGGTAAAGATCGTTGGTGTCGGCACTGGGACAGATGCCATGCGCATGTCCGACAGGCCACATGGCAAAGTCCCCTTGCTGCCCCACGAATCGCCAGACGACTACAGGAACCTGAAATATCCAGGCATACACTCATTCCGCGGCGGTAGGATGGCGTCCAAGCTGGCCTATGAAATGGCTGGCATAACGAATCCGCTGGAGGAACTCGATTTCGTGGAGTTGCACGATGCCTACACCTCCTCCGAGATTCAAACCTACGAGGATATGGGGCTTTGCAAGTATGGCGAAGGCGGCCGCTTCGTCGAGGAGGGGCATGCCAGCCTGGAGGGCAAGGTACCTGTGAATCCCTCGGGAGGATTGCTGGCCTGCGGGCATCCTGTGGGAGCTACAGGACTTATGCAAGCCGTTTTCGCCTTCTGGCAGTTGCAAGGGACTATCCAGAAGCATCTGGGCAACGACAGGTTGCAGGTCAAGAACGCGCGGCGGGGGGCTATCCACAGCCACGCCGGGACGGGCACCTACATCGCCGTGAGCATCTTAGAGAGGGGGTCCTAAAGCGATGGCTGAGGAGAAAGTGAAGCTTCCTGAGACCGAAGAAGGTACGACAGTCTACAACCTCGATCCCATAATCATCAAGTATCATTACGAGATGAACTACATTCACAGCTACGCTCAGGATTCGCCCTTCTTCGCCGGCCTTTCCAAGGGCAAGCTGATGGGCAGCAAGTGTACGGCTTGCGGCTACAAATACGCCACGCCACGGTCACACTGTATGGAATGTGGCGCCAAGACCGAGTGGATGGAGCTTCCGCTGGAGGGGAAGGTGCACACGTTCACGACCTGTTACTTCGGCAGCGAGGAGTTCCTCGATCAGACACCGTTCACCCTCATCCTGGTGGAATTCGAGGGGGTCAACACACTGTTTCTGTCGCGCGTCATCGGCATCGAACACGGGAAGGTACACATCGGTATGCCTGTTAAGGCGGAGTTCTTGAGGCTCTCGAAGTTCAAGCCGACGGATGTGTACTTCGTGCCGGCGTAGCCATCACAGCTTTGCCGCTCGCCACCAGCCGAGGAGCGCGCTGCCGGCGCTGATAGCACCGCCAACCAGTAGCGGCAAGGCGATCCCTCCTGCCTGAGCAAGAGCGCCGGTGAAGAGGCTTCCCAGCGGTGTGGTGCCTACAAAGCACGTGGTGTACACGCTCAGCACCCTTCCTCGCAGATAGTCAGGGGTAGATGTCTGCAGGGTGGTGTTGGCAACGGTAGTCAGCAGTATCATGGCGAATCCGATTGCTCCTAGCAGGATCACAGCAAGCGCGAACTCGGCCGTGCGGGATAGCGCTATCTCTAGCAAACCGAAGGAGGCGGCGCCGCCTATCAACAACTTTGGATGTGGCTCCCATTCGAGGAAGGCGAGCAGCATCGAGGCCACGAGCGCACCGAGACCCAGGGCCGACATCAGGATGCCGAATCCGTCTGCCCCGACGTCGAGCACGTCCCTGGCCAGTATCGGTGCGACGACGTTGAAGTTCATGCCGAACGTTGCCACCAGCGCCACCAGCGAAACGGTGAGCAGGGTCAGTGGCGAATGGCGAACGTAGCTCAACCCTTCCCGCACGTTCGTTAGTATCTCCCCGGGGATCATCCCGCCGGCCGCAGCCACGGATCCTGCCCTGATAGCCACGAGCGCTGCAATCACGGGCAAGAAGCTGACGCCGTTCAGAAAGAAAACAGCGGCCAGCCCAGTCCAGGCGATGAGAAGCCCACCAATGGCTGGCCCTGCCAGTCGTGCAGCATTGAAAGCAGCGGAGTTGAGCGCCACGGCGTTGGGAAGCTCCTGGCGTCCCACAAGCTCAACCACAAAGGCTTGCCTGGTGGGCATATCGATGGCGTTAACCAGGCCAAGCAGGGCAGCGAGGACCATGACGTGCGCTATCCTCACAATCCCCATCCCGGTAAACAGGGCCAGCACGAACGCGAGAATCATAGACGCCGACTGAGTTTCAAGCAGCAGGCGGCGCTTCGGCAACTGGTCCGCCAGAAGACCACCGAATAGCGACAGCCCAAGCATCGGCAGAAACTGGAGCGCGCCGATTACACCCAGTTCGAAGGCCGATCCGCCCAGCTCGAGAACCAGCCAGCCCTGGGCGATAATCTGCATCCAGGTGCCGACGAGGGAAATCAACTGGCTAAGCCAGAACAGGCGAAAGTCCCGATATCGAAGAGCTGCCAGCCCCCGAGTGAGGGCGACAGGTTGGGGTTGGAACTCAATGGTGCTTCCTGGACCCCTGCAGCTAACTTCGCCAGTGGCCGTGACCGCATCTGCTCTTTCAGGGCCAGTACGAGGGGCAGGTTCTCTTGCGTCGCGATTCCCGCTTCCTGGTGGAACGATTTCCTGGGGCTCGTTTTCTGGTGGCCGATTTTCGTCGCCTGCTGGCCGCTTCCGGTTCACCGAAGCCTCCAATGTATCTTCGCTCCATACGTGTTTGCAAGGAGCATGCCAGGGACGGGGCAAAGGGGAATGTAGCCGCACCCTTGAGGGTGCGCGCAACCAGTTGCGTTGGCCGACGCGGCCAGGACATCGGGGTCGGTTGCCACAAGTTCAGGCTCGCGGCCGGCGACGCTTCGCGGGTCGATCTTGCCTTTCAGCTCCAGCACGATGCGCCCGGCAAGCTTCGCCCCAATGCCAGGAAC
>SCLJ03000260.1_pt1 | contig 44893 bp, 44 predicted proteins | sample 7267891 | NCBI WGS metagenome assembly SCLJ03 (sample SAMN10721082, study PRJNA514188) | viral metagenome | isolation source: depth-stratified mine tailings core B | place: China: Fankou Pb/Zn Mine tailings
TTATTTTGATGCACAAATGGAAGCCGAAATTGCCGCAGGTATGCGAAAAGTTAAAATGAGCACACCTAGCAGCATTAAGGTTACTAGGTCGGCACCAAAAGTACAAGTCAGAGTTTTACCCAATAATACCGTAACACCAGCCGCTCCGAATAATGTTAGGCCACCACCAGTAGTATCTAATCTTTTGAGTGCTGCAGTTAATAATATTGAAACTTGTCCCAATAAATAAAGATTTTGAAAGTTCCCGCCAACGGCGATAACTTGCAACATACCTTCAAATTAGTAATATCAAAGGATAATGAGGTTTAATTATTAAAATGGGATCAAAATTGAAAAAATATTAGCGATCGCACGCAATCACCCATCCACAAAGATGTTGAGCCGAGAACAATTCGAGAATATTCCTAACAACAACGATGGTGACAACAAAGATGAGATGACAGTCATGAGAAATATGAAATCCAAGACACTGCTTTCTAAAAATGAAGTCGGAATCATCTTCAAAATGTTGGAGTTAGATTATGAAGGTAATTATGATTATTGGGTAAATACCGAATTTGATTCCAACCAAAGTCCCATGGAATTTGTTTTCAACAACAATCACTTAGCAGTTAAAGCCAGATCAAAAACAGAAGCTGCTGTTATGATCAATATTCTGTCAACTATATTGATATTTTGGGATTTGAACAATAAAAGGGAATATGATTTTATAAAAGATCAGGTTTCGGAAACATATCCCGACGCAATTTATCCTGGTTTTTTGGCTAAAATCCCTAAAGCAAATTTTCGTGATTTAGTTAGGGTTTTTACCGATAATAGACAGGATAATGTACAGCTGCTATCTGAATCGGCACCTCAGGAGGTAGTAAGATATCCAAAAAGATACAGAGATTTCTTAGCATTCATTTATAGACGCCTTTGTGATCAATTTGAACCATTGGGTGTCGTTACGAAAGAATCCTTGCGGGTATTTTTAGAAAGATATGAATAATAATATAAAAATATAATAATATAAAAAATATGTATCTAATTAGATATATATTAAAAAATAAACTTAATGAGAATATCTTCATTATGGTTGGTACTGATATACAAAAAATGATAATCAATATAATGCAATAGAAATTCTATTTTTCACATTTTAGTATTATATAATTTTATATAATACTTATACATCTAAATTAGATATTAGTTTAGGTAAAGAAACATAATATCATATATATTCGCTATCAGTTTGATTATCTAGAAGGTTTTCGTATAATATTTCTAATCCAAATTTTATTTTCTGTAGTGATTTACGTAATTGATCATGGAAATATGTTGATATTCTATATTTCATTTTATAAAGATCATTAATTGTAAATAATCTATCTAAAATATTTTTATGTATAGTATAATTTAGATACAATGTTAGCATATTCTTGATATAAATTTAAACCGATTGGTGTTAATGGAACTTTATCCAGAAGCTCCGACTCAATATCACTAAGTTGAGAAATAAGAATATTTGAGTCATCTTCCAAGATACGAAGAATTCTAGTATCATTATAAAAGGGGAGTACGATAATATAATTTCTGTCTTTTCAGAAGTATAGTCTCTAATTGTTTCATAATTCATAACTGGATGTTGGAATATTAAGTTTATTTAATTTTAAAATGAGCACACCTAGCAGCATTAAGGTTACCAGGTCGGCACAAAAGTACAAGTCAGAGTTTTACCCAATAATACCGTAACACCAGCTCCTCTAATAGTGTCAATGCACCCACGTTAGTATCTAACCTTTTGGCAGCAGCAGTAAAAAACATTGAAAGTTGTCCCAGTGATAGAAGTTAAATGTTTGAATCTATAATCAACAAATGACGTTTTTTTAGAACAACTTATAATAAATTATAATTTATTATATAATAAACAAGAATTAATTGAAAAGAAAATTAAAATACAGAAAAAATGCCAGCGGAAAGGGTACCTCTTCAAGTAGAATCAGATCAAAGCACTTATAAAATACCCGATGATTTTAACAAGATTAAATCAGTAGGCGCCATTATATTGAGTTTTTGTTTGAAAGGTAAACCATCGTACGCAGAAGAGACAGAATATTATAAATCAACGCTTTTATATCTAGCGGGAAGATTTTATGAGGTTAATAATTATTCATTTTTAGGAAATATATTAAAATTAATCTACATAATTAATCAATCTCCTGATAATCTACTGATTAATTTTTTAAAACTTGATGGTTGTAAATACACTAAAAATGAAATACAAGAAGTTGTCGCATTTATTGATAAATAATATTGCGTCATTTAGTATTGTAAGAAACAAATTGAAATATATCAATTGTAATTAAAAATAATTACATGCAAAAGAGACCAGCATTCTACTTAGCGCTAGCATTTATTGCTTATCTTGTTGTATTATTGGTACTATCAATAGTATTAGAAAAACAACCTCCTCCAGAATATCAAAGATTATTATTACCACTAGATATTACTTTTAAAATTAATGGTGGTACAGTTCCATGTAGTACACCAGAAGATTGTATGACATTAGAATGTAAATTATTTGAAAATCAAGATGTACAGTGGGTTGCATTAACACCTGCTCAAAAATGCAATATTCCAGACATTAAACCAAAATATGGTATTTTTACTATTTATTCGTTGGCTGGATTGGCGTTGTGTATTGTAGTTGCATTTACATCATTTTAGTATTATATATTTATATAATACTTAAACATCTAAATTAGATAACAATTTAGGCAGAGAAACATAATACCATATATATTCATTACCATCACTTTCTCTATCTAATGCTGTTTCATATAGTATTTCTAAGCCAAATTTTATATCCTGTAGTGTTTTACGTAATTGTTCATAAGTATCGTTTGATATTTTAAATCCTGCTTTATAGACATCATTGATGGTATTTAAACCATCCAAAATATTTTTATGTTTCGTATATATGTCATATAACTTAGATACTAGATTACCATACTCTTGATTTAAATTTAAACCTTCGGCTGAAAATGGCCGATTATTAATATTCTCCTTCTCTATATCTTCAAGTTGAGAAATAATAATATTTGCCTCGTCTTCTAAAATATGAAGTAATTTGGAGTCGTTGTAGAAAGCAGTACGATAATCAAAATTATCTATAATGTAAGTTCTATCTTTTTCACTACTATAATCTTGGATTTGTTTCATAAATTCATACCCTGATGTCGGAATATTGAGTTTATTTAATTTCAAATCTCGATATAATTCTGATTTAGTTTCACACTCATCATCACTACATCCTAAAACAGGAATATTTTTTAGATCATTCTCCGCAAATACAATTTGTAATCTGTATGTCTCTATCGCATATTCTAGAAACTCACCTATATTATATTCATAATTAGGTGGTAGTGCATATCGCAGAGATTCAAATTCTGCATTTAAGGCATAAGCAATACTGCCGTGCATATTAAAAAACCCATATAGAGGGAGAAAAGCGAAATATACATCTGGTCTATTGTTAATAGTGTCTAATAATATAAACATTAGCACTTTATACGCATCTGTAATCGCATTGGGATTTATAGTATCAACATATCTATATGTACCATACTGTTTGTTATTATGTTTTATAGTAGAAAAGCCATAATCGATAATTGTAGCGATTCCGTCTGATAGTAAATAATTAGATTTATCGCTGGGATCCAAATACTCTATATATATTGGCTTTTCAATACTTCTAATCAATATATTCTCAGTGTGTAAGTCGTTATGGGTAAAACCAATTGCAGATTCGGCATAATAGAGTGAATAAAGGATTTGGAGGTATTTATTAATTATATCACTGGGTGTATTTTTAACATCTAGTATGTATTGTTTGAATGTTACGCTGGGATAGATATTTTCATAAACAACATATGAAACTGAATTATCTGTACTCTCACACCACAATTTATCATCATATACTGGAGCACATTGGAAATAAGAATAAACATAACTAAAATTAGGGATATATTGTCTAAGTTTATTAGTACCTAACATACCAACAAATGCCTCATGTATAAGATTGTCTTTAGGATTTTGAACTGTCTTAATGACAAAAAGATTACCATACTTTTGATGTCTTGTTCTATCACCAAAACCATCGGGTTGCTTCTTAATAGCGGCGGAATATGCAGCACCATACGCTGATTTGGCACCTATCTGATGGAGATCCGTTATCCAACTTTTAATTTCTTCTACATATTCGTTATTACTAGTAATACTCTGCATTAAGCATGACATTGTATTCATCAATTGTGGATTATAGTATTTACTATTAAGTAGGGCTGCTAATTTATTTCTGTCCAAGGGATACAACGATCCCTTTAAGTAGTCCAAGCTATCCTGTTTGCATTTGCTATTTCCTAAAATAGTTAATTCTTCGTAATTCTGTTCTTCTCTTTTTTCCCATAATTCATGCCGGATATCATGATAGTATTTTTTTCTTGTTTCAAATTCTTCGAGTATATACTCAGTGAAATCAGTTTCCATTTATATATGCCAGAAAAAATGATCCATATTATTGAAGAGATGTCTTTTTAATAGATAAAATAATACTTTATCTTTTGAAGTAAATATCTATTCAGCACTACACTCAAATTATTTATAATTTATCAATACAGGTTCTATTAGTAATTTAATAATTTCTAACTTGTTTTCACAATCAGAACAAATGGCATAGTCTAGGGCCGTTAATCCGTAACTGTTGACGATTGTTGAATCTGCACCGTTTTGCAATAAAAGTTTTACTAATGGAACATAACCTATGCTAGACGCATAAAATAGTGCAGTGGAACCAGATTTATCTAATTTATTTACATGTGCTCCGAAAACCAATAGGGTATTTACAGCGCGTATATTTTTATTTTTAGAGGCAAGAATTAAAGGAGTCTCTAAATATTTATTTGAGATATTATAAATACCATGATCGTAGCCCCTGATAAGTTCAATAATCATATTAGCAGTTTTAGGACTTCTTTCTGATTTTAATGCAAGTAATAAAGGTGTATTTCCATCTATATCGGTCATTGATAATTTTTCTCGATTTATTCTCAAAAAAGATCTTATTTTATCCATTATATCATCATCATCATTACATTTTTTTATCATTTCCATTATCTCCCAGTCATAATAAAAATGAGAAATTGTTTGACCCATTTATATATGCCAAATCATTTTATTTTCAATCTAATTATTGATTATTAAAATTTAAATCGATAGTATTAAAAATGACGATGGAGTGTTATCCTAGCATTTTCTCCACAATTCATAATGCTATATGGATTGTACCGCCACTTGCTACTTTGTTTTATACTACATGGTATCTTTGGAAAAGTTTATCTGTTAGGGAATATAAAATTGTTTCGGAGATTTTTTATAAAGAATTGCAGGGAGATAATGGAGATGTGTGTGTTTGTCTGGTTGTCAGCGATTTATCGGTAGAACTACCAGATACTCTAAAATGTGTTGATAAGGGAATTGCTGGTGAAAATAATTTTATCCTTGTACAAGGAAATACTGTTGAATTACTAGAACTTATTAATATGGAGCCGTATTGGCTTATTCATGTTATTCCAAATTTCCGTAAATAAAGAAAATAATTATTATTTAATAAATAATAATATGTACTAAAAATGAAAAAATAACTATAAAAATGGAGTTGGTTTTCCCTGATATTGAGACAAAATCAGGTAATATTAAAAGTATGTATTTGGAAAGTTATAATCGAGATTTGACAACAGAGGATATTGATAGCATTATCAAATTAATAGAACAAAATAAATTACAACAAGTTGTAGATGAATATTTTGTTAGGAAAATCTTTGTGCCTGGAAAAAAAATCAATCCACAACTATTAGAAAAAGCAGCTCTCACTGGCAACAGTATTTTTTTCTAATTTATCGCAAATATTCTTAGTTATAGTGATTTAGCATATTCATTGAGTTTATTACTTCGCACTGATAAGAAAGAGGAAATTACAGAAAATATACGTAATAGTATACTGAATAAAATACAAATGTATAAAAATAATGGTGATTACCTTGATGATCTTTTAATAGTAGATATTATGAAAAGACAAAATCAATAGGGTAAAGATAAACGCTAGAGAAATAACAAACGAAATTTGGATATAGGTATTTTGGTTTAATGGAATCTTCTCAAGATAAATTAGAAGCTCTCTTTTTAGGTAGTAGCAGGAAACAGGATCCGAAAATTTTGTCATACAATTAGTATCATAGATGTTGCAAGTGTATGTTATATTTGTACTATAGGTAATATCCAATGTATAATTAACTAGAACAGTAATAACATTGCATTGATAGCAACTAATTTCATATAAATCACAATATTTTTGATCCGAATAATTATTTACATTACAATATCCCTGTATTTTATTTTTTAGGAGATATGAGCAATCAATAAATTTACATTTATCTCTCTGAATGAAAATATCGCCACAGCAAGTAGATGGTATCTCGATCTTATTGGTAGCTATACATGTTGTCTCTATTTGATTTTTATAGTTAGATATATTTGGAACTATAAAGAGGAATATTGTAAAGAAAATAATAGATAATAAGGCGACAAAAATTGATATCCAAGCTAATAGAGTATTATTTTTTTTGGAAATTGGCATTTAAACTTTTAAGTTATTCAATTAATAAAGGTAAATGACTTTATTTTCAAATTACTGGCGTAGCCAGTAATTCGAAGTTCTCGCCGTTGGCGGGAACTTTCAAATTTATGCTCGGGATAAAAATTGAAAATTATTGATATTAGATTATCCAATATGGAGGATATATTTATGCCACCCGATCCAAATGTAGAATATGAATACGGTCGCGGTCCCTATCTTAAATCAAGGGGTTCCACGCTGCTAATGAAAATGGTATTATTAACTAAAGAATATCCCGAATTAAATAATACAATTAAAGAATATGTCATAAACAACAAACAAGAGTTGGATAAACAGAATGAAAGAGGATGGACCGCACTTATGTTAGTTTGTGGAAACATTAGAACAAAAAGTTCAGAAGAAACACTCAAGATTTTGTTAGATGCTGGATGTAATTTGGATCTAAAAAACGATGAAGGTTGGACGGCATTAATGCTGTCTTGTAGATATAGTCGTAGGGATAGCACTGAAAATACTGTTAAAATGTTGATAGATTCCGGATGTAATTTGGATCTACAAGACAATAATGGTTCGACGGCATTAATGATGTCTTGTAGATATAGTAGTACGGATAGTACTGAAAATACTGTTAAAATATTGATAGATGCAGGATGTGATTTGAATTTAAAAGGTGTCTTTGGTTGGACGGCATTAATGCTGGCCTGTGGAAATATTATGGATAGCACTGAAAATACTGTTAAAATATTGATAGATGCAGGATGTGATTTGAATTTAAAAGATATCTTTGGTTGGACGGCATTAATGATGGCTTGTAGTAATAGCAGTGAAAATACTGTTAAAATGTTGATAGATGCAGGCTGCGATTTGGATCTACAAGACAATAATGGTTGCACTGCATTAATGATGTGTTGTAAAAATATTAGCATGGGTAACACTGAAAATACTGTTAAAATGTTGATAGATGCAGGCTGCGATTTGGATCTACAAGACAATAATGGTTGCACTGCATTAATGTTCTGTAATAGAAATATTGATGATAACAGAAATAAAATTATAGGCGAGATGTTGACAAATCAAATAAAATTTAAAGTAATAAGAGATTATATTAAAAAAACAAATTATCTTAATGTTATAAAACACATTCCCAAATTAATAAATGATTTTAAGTTTAAATATGGACAACTGGGCCAAAAGATAATTACATATAACATTCAATCAAAATTTAAAAGTAAAAAAGAATTGTATGAGGAAATTAAATTAAAAGATTCTAAGATATTAGAGTATTTAGACATTCATTCAGAAGGACAATTGGATAAATTGGAAGAGTTTGTTTATTTCAAATAGCACATTTTTAAAATTTAATAATATCTTCTTTTGTTGATATTACTATTTTCCAGGATATGCTAGAAAATTATTGCGCTAATTTATCGCCGTTGGCAATAAATTTGAAATATATATAGATATAGATATTAAATTATCCAATATGGAGGGTATATTTACACCACCCGATCCAAATGTGGAATATGAATGTGATCCCTATACTAAATCAAGGGGATTTACACTATTAATGAAAATGGTATTATTAACTAAAGAATATCCTGAATTAAATAATACAATTAAAGAATATATTATAAACAACAAGGAGGAATTGAATAAACAGAACGAACGAGGATGGACTGCACTTATGTTAGTTTGTAGAAACATTAGAACAAAAAGTTCAGAAGATACACTTAAGGTGCTAATAGATGCAGGCTGTGATTTGAATTTAAAAGATATTAATAATGGCTGGACAGCATTAATGTATTCTTGTAAATATAGCAGTCGAAATACCGTTAAAATGTTGATAGATGCAGGATGTAATTTGGATCTAAAAGATAATGAGGGTTATAGTGCATTAATGTTGTCTTGTAGATATAGCCTTGCTGATGACACTGAAAATATTGTTAAAATGTTAATAGATGCAGGATGTAATTTGGACACAAGGGACGATAGTGATCGAACTCTGTTAATTTTGGCTACTAAATATTTTAGTACGTCTAGCATTGAAAATACCGTTAATATATTGATAAACCAGATGAAATTTATAACAATAAGAGATCACATTAAAAAAACAAATTACCTCAATGTTATAAAACACATTCCCAAATTAATAAATGATTTTAAGTTTAAATATGGACAACTAGGACAAAAAATAGTCACCTATCATATTCAATCAAAATTTAAAAGTAAAAAAGAATTGTATGAGGAAATTAAATTAAAAGATTCTAAGATATTAGATTATTTAGATATTCATTCAGAAGGACAATTAAATAAATTGGAAGAGTACGTTTATTGCACATAATTAAAATTCGTCGGGCCATATGGCCCAGTAATTTATCGCCAACGGCGATAAATTTGTTGGTTCCTTGGCCCCGCTAATTTATCTCCGTTGGCGATAAATTTGAAAAAAAAAACAATGAATGTGTGAACATGCAAGTTTTACTTTCCGAAAAACGACTCGAATTTATTACAGAATCTGATATAACTAGATATCAGATTCTAGTTATATTTAATAACGATTATATACTATTTCATGTAGATGATGATGAAAAGGTCAAATTAGTAGATAGTTCTTATCACCCCCTGCCAACTTATTGTCAGATGATAGCGGATATTATAGTATCAATGGCTATAAGTAATCAGCAATATTGTAAAGATGTCAGTGATGAGTACTTCACAAGTTACGAATTGGAGTTTATTGGAGAAAATAATATGGAAAAACTAGTGGAACAGGCTAACATTAATCAAATGTTCCAAATTATGAGTGAATTAAAGATAAATTGATTTTGTCATTATAATAAATTATCTTAGTATATTAGTAAATATACTTTTAAAGATTGGAAATCTCTTGAATAAAGATAAAACTATTACTCAATGTATTAATTGTGTTAATGAAAAAAAATGTTTTCCACTCTCTTGTAGTCATTACGCTTGTAAAATGTGTTTCTTTGATAATTGTAGATCATGTGATATATCTCCAGAGAATGGGGATAAGAATAATTAAACTTTAATTTTATCAATCTATAAAATTAAGTGATTAGACTAAACTAACTCGGTGAAATTATTTGTAGATAAATAGTATATTAATACTAAATATACTATTAAGCGTATAATTTAAATCTGTATAATGTTTCCAAAGCAAGAATAACTTTGTGGCAACGATAAAAATTCTCCCAGTGATTCTGGTCCGATAATTTCGTCACAAATTATATCCACATTAATTTTCCTGATTGGATCATCATAAATATTAACTTGTACGGAATACCTCATATTATTAAGATTTTTTAGATTTAAATCTACTATATTGCCAAATATAGGAAATTTTGGATGTACTAGCATTCTGTTAATATGTCTGGCGGCCGATACAAATAAATTATAGAATTTATTCTTAGAATAAGATCCAGATTCATCTAGTTTAGATTCGCTACGACCTTGATACTTACCACTATATATTTCTCTAAACCGTCCAAAATTATCTATATTATTCATAAATAATATTTTCCAATTTTTGCTATTAATAGAATCATCTCCACTAATTTTTACATAATATTCAATTTTATCCTCTCTATGATAGTTTGTAATAGACAAACAAAAGCTATTATCGGCAAATCTAGAAATCCTAAATCTGTTCATAGTTGGTTAATACACAGGGTGCTTTTTTTTTCAATTATAAGATAGTAAATATTATGGTACAACAACTATTTTTGATAAGATTAATATAGTAGAAGGTAGTTTTTGTATTGACAGTGCTATTATTTTTTCGTAATACTTATGATCTATAGTGGATTTATTTTTGGAAAATTTATCACATTGATATATTTTCGTAAAGCTATCTGATGGATAACACTTAGTGTAATGATTATAATTACCTAAAGCAAATAATCTATCTTTTTGTGTAATAATCATAATGGGTACCAAGACACTTGTAATTTTTTTTAAATACTGTGTCTTCTCATCTAGGGAGAGGTAAAAGTTATTTGGAATATCAATTTTTAACTTATGTGTCTCTAGTGCACTTATAGTATGATTAATAGTAATTTCAAGTTCCTTGAGTGTTTTTCCATTAATTGCATTTTTCATGCACCAATTTTTAAAATCACTATTGATCCAAGATTCACACCACACACCGATAAAAGTAGTCAAACAATCTATTTCGAAGAATTGTTCATGTAATTTTTCTGTTTCAGCAATTCTTGATAAATATGATATCATGTCCTCTCTAGGTTTTTTGGGAGGTTTATAGAATATGGGGAGAGTACAATCCATCCAACATGCTACTACCACAGCAAAATATCTTAAAATTGGATCTTGTTCACCCAAAATTAAAAATTTAGCTAAAAAATGCGATGCTCTAATAGATAATGGTAAGTTAGCCATAATACATCCAATACTAGTGGTTGTAATTTTTTCAGAACTGCAGTCAATCGCTTCATGAAAAGTTAAAAATTCCAAATCCCTGCGTAATTTTATAGGATCTACATTTTCTAATATCTCATTTAATGGTAGCCCGGAATCAATAATCTTAATAATTTGATGATACAGGGGATTCCTTTCACTTTCATTACTTGAAAAATCGGGGCGTTTAATATATTCATTTTCAGTTAACATTAAGTATGCCTTGCCTCGATTATTTAACCGACCCACTCGGCCTAGGGATTGTTTAAGATTACTTTTTGAGGCAGGCTGAAGTATTAATTGGCTTGCACCCTCAGAATCTATAACATTAATTTTACGATATCCACAATCAATAAGATAATCTAAATCTTTGATAGTAATAGCGTTTTCCACAATGTTAGTGGAACAAATTATTTTTCTTTCTTTTGTTGTCTTTCTAACTGCAAAATTTATTGAATCTTGATCTAATGATCCATACAGAGGTAAAATAATACAATCATTTAATTCTTTTTTATTTTCTAGTTTATGGATAATATTTAAAATGTCCTCTTGACCAGGTAACATTATAAGTATATCACCTTTATTGCTATTCTGTATTATTTCCAACACTTTATATATTGTTTTCATAATTAAATCATTTGTTAATTTTCCATTTTGCACTGTCCATATGTGTTCAGTTAAATACATTACATCTACCATTGCAGATTCATTATCTAAAGATAGTAATTTTATCCCGACATTTCCAAGAATTGAAGTAATGTCTAATGTAGCACTGGTGATAACTATTTGTATGGGTGCTCCCTTTTTCTGTAACCATAAGAGAATTTTAATTGTTAAATCAGTTTGCCACGTAGAATCATGAGCTTCGTCAACCATAACTATTTGTTTCATTTTTGGGATACCATTAATTTTATAATCTTTTAATATTTTTTCTAAATAATATCCTACCGTATTAATAGTTAAATGGTCGTTATGGTGAAGGTGAGATTCACCTCTCATAGCATAACCAAATGTTAAATCCGGGAATAGTTGTGTTAAATGGGACCATATTTCCCTAACAGATACTCTGAATGGCATAATTGAAGTGCACTTTATCCCGATTGTTTTTGATAATTCAGCCATTATGGCATTTGCCATAATAGTTTTTCCGATTCCAGTTGGCGCAGTCAGCACTATTATACTTTCTTTCGTTTCTAGAGAGTGTTTAAAATCTGAAGGAATACTAGTATGGTAAATTTTTGGTAGAGACATGATTCTGTCATCCATCAAGTATTTTTTTTTCAAATTTATCGCCAACGGCGATAAATTGGAGGTGCCCTGGCACTCGGGCCTGAGGCCCGCTCCAAAGGGGCACCAACAAATTCCCTGCGCCTCGGGCGCTACCGCAAAAGGGGTATTATATGCAATAAACGTACTCTTCCAATTTGTTTAATTGTCCTTCTGACTGAATATCTAAATAGTCCAATATCTTAGAATCTTTTTCTTTAATTTCCTCATACAATTCTTTTCTGTTTTTAAATTTTGATTGAATATGATAGGTGACTATTTTTTGTCCCACTTGACCATATTTAAACTTAAAATCATTTATTAATTTGGGAATGCGTTTGATAACATTGAAATAATTCGTTTTTTTAGTATTTTCAATTATTGCTTCAAATTTTATTTGATTTATCAATATCTTGGTGATATTTTTATTTCTATCTCCAATATCTCTGCAATCCAAGATTAATTCGGTCAATTTATCATTATCTCTTATATCCAAATTACATCCAGCATCTATTAACATTTTAACAATATTTTCACTTGAATATCTATAAGAAAACATTAATGCAGTATGACCCTTATTATTTTTTAGATCCAAATTACATCCTGCATCTATCAACATTTTAACAGTATTTTCAGTGCTATATGTAATACTATATCTACAAGAATACATTAATGCCGTACAACCATCATTGTCTTGTAGATCTAAATTACATCCTGCATCTATTAACATTTTAACAGTATTTTCAGTGCTAAACGTACGACTATATTTACAAGATAGCATTAATGCAGTCTCATCATAGTTATTTTGTAAATCCAGATTACATCCTGAATCTATCAACATTTTAACAGTATTTTCACTGCTATACGTACGAATATCCATACAAGACCGCATTAATGCAGTAAAACCCTCATGGTCTTTTAGATCCAAATTGCATCCTGCGTTGATCAACATCTTAACAGTATTTTCACTGCTATCAGTACCACTATATCTACAACTGTCCATTAATGCCGTCCAACCATAATTGTCTTGTAGATCCAAATCACATCCAGCATCTAACAAAATCTTGAGTGTTTCTTCTGAACTTTTTGTTCTAATGTTTCTACAAACTAACATAAGTGCAGTCCATCCTTCTTCATTCTGTTTATTCAATTCTTCTTTGTTGTTTATGATATACTCTTTAATTGTATTATTTAATTGGGGATATTCTTTAGTTAATAATACCATTTTCATTAATAGTGTAAATCCTCTTGATTCAATATAGGGACTACATTTATATTCTACATTTGGATCCGGTGGTGTAAATATATCCTCCATATTGGATAATTTAATATATATAGATCTATATATATTTCAAATTTCTGAGCTTCGCTCAGAAATTAGCGGGCTAAGGAACCAACGAATTTTAATTATGTGCAATAAACGTACTCTTCCAATTTATCCAATTGTTGCTCTGAATGAATGTCTAAATAATCCAATATCTTAGAATCTTTTTCTTTAATTTCCTCATACAATTCCTTTCTGTTTTTAAATTTTGATTGAATATGATAGGTGACTATTTTTTGCCCCAGTTGCCCATATTTAAACTTAAAATCATTTATTAATTTGGGAATGCGTTTGATAACATTGAAATAATTCGTTTTTTTAGTATTTTCAATTATTGCTTCAAATTTTATTTGATTTATCAATATCTTGGTGATATTTTTATTTCTATCTCCAATATCTCTGCAATCCAAGATTAATTCGGTCAATTTATCATTATCTCTTATATCCAAATTACATCCTGCAGCTATTAACATTTTAACAATATTTTCACTTGAATATCTATAAGAAAACATTAATGCACTATAACCCTCATTATCTTTTAGATCCAAATTACATCCTGCATCTATCAACATTTTAACGATATTTCGACTGCTATATTTACAAGAATACATTAATGCTGTCCGACCCTCATCGTTTTTTAAATTCAAATCACATCCTGCATCTATCAACATTTTAACAGTATTTTCAGTGCTATCCGTAAGACTAAACCAACATGATAACATTAGTGCCGTCCAATCATTATTTTCTTGTAGATCCAAATTACATCCTGCATCTATCAACATTTTAACAGTATTTTCAGTGCTATCCCTACGACTATATCTACAAGACAGCATTAATGCTGTCCAACCATTATTCTTTTGTAGATCAAAATCACAACCAGCGTCTATCAACATTTTAACAGTGTTTTCAGTGCTATCAGCATTACTATATCTACAAGCCATCATTAATGCTGTCCAGCCATTATTTTCTTGTAGATCCAAATTACACCCAGCATCTATCAACATTTTAACAGTGTTTTCAGTGCTATCCCTACGACTATTCGCACAAGAATACATTAATGCAGTCCATCCATTATTGTTTTGTAGGTCCAAATCACAGCCTGCATCTATCAACATTTTAACAGTGTTTTCAGTACTATCTGTATGACTATATCTACAAGACATCATTAATGATGTCGAACCAGAGTTATTTTTTAAATCCAAATTACATCCAGCATCTATCAACATCTTAACAGTGTTTTCAGTGCTATCTGTACGACTATTTATACAAGACATTATCAATGCTGTCCAACCATCATCGTCTCTTAGATCCAAATTGCATCCTGCATTGATCAACATCTTAACAGTATCTTCACTGCTATCCGTACCACTATATCTACAAGACAACATTAATGCCGTCCAATCTTCATTGTCCTTTAAATCCAAATCACATCCAGCATCTAACAAAATCTTGAGTGTTTCTTCTGAACTTTTTGTTCTAGTATTTCTACAAACTAACATAAGTGCAGTCCATCCTCTTTCATTCTGTTTATTCAATTCTTCTTTGTTGTTTATGATATAGTCTTTGATTCTATAATTTAATTCGGGATATTTTTTAGTCAATAATACCATTTTCATTAATAGTGTAAATCCCCTTGATTTAAAGTTGGGACCACATTCATATTCTTTATTTGGATCGGGTGGTGTAAATATATCCCCCATATTGGATAATTTAATATATATATCTATATATATTTCAAATTTATCGCCAACGGCGATAAATTAGCGGGGCGAAGACACCAACGAATTTTAATTATGTGCAATAAACGTACTCTTCCAATTTATTTAATTGTTCTTCAGAATGAATATCTAAATAATCTAATATCTTAGAATCTTTTAATTTAATTTCCTCATACAATTCTTTTTTACTTTTAAATTTTGATTGAATATGATAGGTGACTATTTTTTGCCCCAGTTGTCCATATTTAAATTTAAAATCATTTATTAATTTAGGGATGTGTTTGATGACATTGAGGTAATTTATTTTTTTAATATGGTCTGTTACTGCTATAAATTTTATTTGACTTAACAATATCTTAGTAGTACTTTTATTTCTACAAGACAAGATCAATTCGGTCAATTCATCATTATTTATTATATTCAGATTACATGCTGCATCTATCAACATCTTAACAATATTTTCACTACTATTTCCACAAGCCATCATTAATGCCGTCCAACCAACATTGTCTTGTAGATCCAAATCACAGCCTGCATCTATCAACATCTTAACAGTATTTTCAGTGTTATCAGTACCACTATATCTACAACTGTCCATTAATGCCGTCCAACCATATTTGTCTTGTAGATCCAAATCACATCCAGCATCTATCAACATTTTAACAGTATTTTTACTGCTATATTTACAAGCCAGCATTAATGCCGTGCAACCATAATTGTCTTGTAGATCCAAATTACAGCCTGCATCTATCAACATCTTAACAGTATTTTCAGTGCTATTAGTACCACTATACATACACGAAATCATTAATGCCGTACAAAGATTAATATTTTTTAAATTCAAATCACAAGCTGCATCTATTAGCACCCTAAGTGTTTCTTCTGAACTTTTTGTTCTAATGTTTTGACAAACTAACATAAGTGCAGTCCATCCTCTTTCATTTTGTTTATTCAATTCCTCCTTGTTGTTTATAATATATTCTTTAATTGTATTATTTAATTCAGGATATTCTTTAGTTAATAATACCATTTTCATTAATAGTGTAAATCCCCTTGATTTAGTATAGGGATCACATTCATATTCCACATTTGGATCGGGTGGTGTAAATATACCCTCCATATTAGTTAATTTAATATATATATCTATATATATTTCAAATTTCTGAGCGAAGCTCAGAAATTAGTGGTGCCTTGGCACTCGGGCCTCAAGGCCCGCTCCAAAGGGGCACCAACAAATTTATCGCCAACGGAGATAAATTAGCGGGGCTAAGACACCAACGGAGATAAATTAGCGGGGCATCGCCCCGTCGAATTTCGTCGAGTAGCGACGGAATCCGGATTACTGAGAGAGGGATAATATTACTTAATAACTTAAAGTAATATTATTGTTATTTAATTAATATCTTCTACTATTAATACTCTATAAACTAAGAGACATTCCCGGTTATTATACCGAGTATTTATTTATGTAGTCATCCAGAAGTTATACTCCCATAATTCTTGCTTCTATGTCGGTCAATAAATGCGTAAATGATATAATATCAAACTGAGATAAATTAAAATAATATTTATAAGACAGAATATATTAAATACATTGATTAATGGATGTAATTAGTAAAAATAATATTTACAAGAGAGAATATATTAGATAAATTACATTGATTAATAAATAATAAACACTACACGTTATTTTAAATCCTAATACAATAACAACTGACATGATCAATCAAACGTCAATTATAAAATATTTCATATAAAATGGAAGCGATTGCTACAATTGTGATACTAGTACTCATTGTACTAGTAATTATGTTTATTTTTGGATCTAAGAAGAGAACTAAAAATCCTAGCAGCGTAGTAGTATATTCATTACCATTAACAGGTGGAGCTGAGGTGCCACCAAATTCATCTCAGGCTAGAGGTAGCATATTTGCTAGTTATAATAAAAATAATAGGACTTTAAATTATGATGTACGTGTTAACAGTATAGTTCCTAGTGGCGCTCATTTTCACTTAGGTGATGTGGATGTTGCTGGGCCTATCATCAGAGCGATAAACTTAATTCCCTGGGGAAATGCTTATCGAAGTGTTGGTGTATGGAATTTAACACCAACAGAAGCTAATAATTTGTTAGCAAATAGAATCTATGTTAATGTCCACTCGGCTGAATATCCAGATGGTGAAATTAGGGCTCAATTAAGACCATTTAACTAAAATTAAAATAAATAAATTAATTCATATTTTATACAACTTAATGTTCTATGTTTCATTTTATTTATCACTAGTAGTAATCATAGAAGATACGGAGATAAATCTCCAAAAGACTGGGAGGTTAATTTTCTATATCAACTACATCATCGTAATATCCCTCAGTATCCTCGTGGGAAACAGCTAACACGCATTTCATAACACCGTATTGCGAAGATAAATTACGCAGTGCTTCTAGGCATTTCTCTCTAAGCTCACCATCGATAAATTTAAATGATTCATCAAGAAGAATCCATGGACTATTACTCATACTAGCTATTGCTAAGGTTAAGGCGATACTAATTCTATCTTCTTCACCTCCCGATAACATCTCATAATTAGTATATTCACAACCATTATACTGTATAGTAATATTAAATTTTGGCTTCAAGTATGATTCCTTTTTATTTTCTTTGAACATACTAATATTAAAGATAATGGGTTTATTAAAAATACATGCGAGTAATTCATTTGTCCTAGTATTAATATTATAAACAACTGTTTCCAAGAATGCATGATGTAAATTAAGAGTTTTAATACGTACCGATTCTGCTGTTTTGATATTTTCCACTGTTATTTTTATTTCATTATCACATTGTTGTATTTCTTCAAATTGCTTTTGATAATTTATCGAATATTTATACTTTTCTAGATTTATTTCCAATAATTTTATTTCTTTTGATAGCGTATCATATTTTAATTCAGCGCCAGGATGATATATAAGTTTTGATAATTGATATTCTAGTGTTTCTAATTGAGGTGTCAAATGTTCTTTTTTATCTATATCTCTTTGTATCTGTAAAATCCGTTCATTTAAAGAAGCTAATTCCTTTCTTAATTCTTGTAATTTAGACACATCATATAATCTTACCTCCTCTGGAAAAGTTTTTAATTGATTACAGACGACACTGGCATCATGTGCTATTTTTGCGCGTGCATAACTCATCCGAGGAGGATTAACTACTTTAAGACTATTTATCTTGCTAATTTTATTTAGATATTCTGTTTTAAGTTTTTTCCAATCTTTTTTTTCTACAAATTTGATATTAGGTATTTCTATCAATGATTCGCTTAGGTGTTGCAGTTGATAAGTTATCTGTGCCTTTTTCTGAGAACGCTGTGTTTGCATTTCTTGCTGTGATTTTAGTGTTGATAGCTGTTGTCGTATTTTAGGAACTTCTTCAGATGGTATAATTTCATTATGTACTAATTCTAATTGTCCAGCTATCATTCTTAGATTCTTTCCGCAACTGGGACATTTTCTGATAAAAGTAGATAATTCTGCTTCTCTAAATTTATCGCTTAGTTTTTTAATTTCTGATTCAATATCAGGATTATTAACATGGGAATCTAACTCTTGTAATTCAGCTTTTAATTTATTTATCTTTGTGATAGTTTCGCTCTGCTTCTTTCTTTGTGGTTCCCATTTGGTCCATTCGTTATATGCCGATTCTTGCTCTTCTATTAATTTATATTCACTTTCTAATTGTTTTTTCCTAGTTTCAATGTTTTCTATTTTACCATCGATACCTAATAACTTACACGCTTCTACAAAGGATTGGTAAGTTCTTTCTTCATGATAAATAACCTGTAGGTCTGCTGCACTTACATCAATTTCGGGAGCATTGTATTTAGATTTTAATTCTGAGTACTCTTGATATTTATGATAATTTTTCTCCATATTTGTCAAAATTTCAATAACATTGGAGCGCTTTTTCTGCAATTGAGATAAATCATCCAAGTCTGGTGATGGTATATTGGAAATAATATTTAATTTTTGCTCTTCTAACACAGTTTTTTTACTCATAGAATCTCTATGTTCTTGTATTTGTTTGTTTAGTACCTGGCATTCTTTTTTTAGTAATTCCAACGCAGAATTTAATTCAACCTGATCAATATTCGATACATCATCTGGTTCATGTGGATATGATTCAGTGAATATACGTTTATTGACTTCTAAGGAAGTATTTTGTTTTAATAAAAGTTGCTGTTGTGATTTAATATATTCATCTAAATTTTTAACTATAGTTTCTGGGTTTTCATTTTGGAAGGATAGTAGATTAAGATAATCTGTCGCATCACGATTGTTACTAGAAAGAAGTGGATTGGTGTGCTTTTGATGGATATAGCTAGAAATATACCAAATTTTTTCATCTGAAAACATCTGATTAATGATATTTTGTGCGACATCATCCTCATAGTTTGATACCTCTTCTTCACTTGCTATTGATAATTGTAATAAATTAGGATTCTTTTGACGATAGATTTCTATATTTCCAATACTCAAACGACATGATGTTTTCCCAGTAGAATTAAAAGATGTAACACTGCGCAACTTACCATATAAAATCCAATATATCGCATTAAGGATGGTACTCTTACCAGTACCACTGGCCCCTTTGAGTAGTATAAGTTTGCCATCTTCGAATTCAAATATTCTGTTGCGATGACAGCGGAAATTTTTTAGCTCTAGTTTCATTTCTATTAAGATAATAAATTTATTTCGATTTCTATGCATTGCAATAGAATGCGGAACTTACTATTCTAGAAATATAAGTATAATTTATTTCTAACTGCGTAGCCAGTAATCCGGAACTCGAGCCTGCTACGCAGAGAATTTGATAATATCGGCTTTGCCGATATTACTAATTTATCGTTGGCGATAAATTTGAGAAAATATAAGGATAAAATATAAATCACAGTCAATGAAAAATATAATATCAAAAATACAATATGTATCAGACATACACTTAGAATATAAAAATAAAATACCTAAATTAAAGAAAACTGCAGATACATTAGCTCTATTGGGTGATATTGGAAATCCAACATCTAAAATATATGTTGATTTTTTAAAATATGCCTCTGATAATTGGTCCAAAGTTTACCTCTTAGCCGGTAATCATGAATACTTGAATACTAGATATAATATAAATGATATAAACACTATTATTCAAGATAATGTATCAAAATTTCCAAATATCGATTTCCTTAATAATAAGAAAGTATATGAAAATGGAGTATCCATACTTGGCACAACACTTTGGACTAGCGAAGTATCTTATAGTGGTACGAAATACAACACAATATTAAAATTACATGAAAATGCAGTATTGTGGTTAGAAGAAAATATTAATAAATCGACACAAGATATGATTATTTTAACCCATCATTTACCAACATATAAATTAATAAACGGTAGATATACAACCGGCGCTTATAAAAATCAAAACAAATTTTTTGCAACAAATTTGGAACATTTAATTAAACCTCCAGTAAGATATTGGTTATGTGGTCATTCACATTGTAATTATAATGTAAATATTAATGGTGTTTTCTGTGCTATAAATGCATATCCTTTTAACAATGATGCATATATTACTATTTAATAATATTAATAATATTAATATGTTATATTAATATTAATGTTAAAATTGAATATATGTGTGTTTAACGTATTGATGAATAGCTTACCAATAGAAATAATCGTTTTAATATCGATAAAATTAAAAGATAGTGATATTATAAATTTATTAACTACCAACAAATTATATTATGACAGTATTTTTAAGTGTAACTATTTTTGGAAACAACTATATGATAGTTATTTTGATATAAGTGATGATGAAAATAGTAAATATGTGGATTGGAAATCATCTTACTTAAAAACGGGCACTCTGCTAGTAAGTTTTGGTTATCCTAATTTTTATGGTTACAAAAATATTAATTATGTAGAAGAATATAATAATCCCTATTATGAAATACCAGGTAGATACAAAAAAGCATTTTTTATATCGGCCGGTATAATAGTCGCTCTGGATTTTAATTGTAATGTATATAAATTTTTATTGGGCGGGGGGGAAAAGATAGAGACTACGTTTATTATGGCAGATATTGTAAAAATACAACGGACCATAAATTACCAACACAATATTATTTTAATATTATATGATATAAATGGATATGCCTATTTTATGGATATTGATTATAATATAATTAAATTTGGTAATATTAAAACAAATCGTATAGAATTGGTACTATGCAAGAAATATTACCAACTTAATGGCTATTATATTGATGATGATATGAATTTAATAAATTTTGAGTTTTTTATGAAAACAGGAGATATAAAATTTAATTCTAAGATAATAGGACCGATTATAGATTTATTTTCCAAATATGGAATAAAAAAAGATGGTTCTATTTTTTTCTTAAAAACTTTAAAAAATACACCATTAAGTAAGATTAAAGTAAAAAAGGTACAAGAACATGATGATCATGACCGTTCTAATACATTATTATTAATTACAATGGATGATGATTTAATTAGTCTGAATGTTGATAACCTCGATATTAGTAAAGCCAACATCAGGGCCAAATATTTGCTATTAGGTGATCATATTTTGGGATCAGATAATCTTGTATACCATATAGATTATGCTAGTAAAAGCATACTAGTTTTGAACGAACCAGTTATTCATTATAGCGATTATTATGATCCATACACTCCTATCTTATCTAAATTGTACATAACTAGAAATATCGTTTCGTTTTAATTTATTTTATATTTCAATTTCCTCTTCACACTAACTTTAAAAAAAAATAATGTTTTTAATCAATAACATCAGTTAAATTTGGTAATGAATCTAATGCATCATCTGTTATTGTAGTATTTCCTCTTAATATAATGCGCTCTAATTTTTTCAAAGGCAATATTGCATCATCAGTAATCTGGGTGTTGGTGGCGTCCAATTTTGTTAATGAAGTTAACTTGGATATTGATTTGTATGTAATATTTTCGGTATTAGCAATACTGAGATCCTCTAAATTAGTTAAATTAATTAATCCAGCATCAGTAATATCTGTCCCACTAACATACAATGATTTCAAATTAGTTAATTTATATATATTATTATCACCAATATTACTATCTCCTATATCTAAACGTGTTAAATTAACTAAACTAGCTATATACTCGGGAGATATTTCTATACCAAACATTTCCAAACTGCGTAAGTTGGTTAATTTGTGTAATATTATCTCGTCGACCTCAGTGTAACTTATGTTTAAATAAATTAATTTGGGTAATAATAATAATAAATGCCAGTTATATATATTATCAACTCCTATTAAATTTAATGACTCCAAATTAGTTAAATTTTTCATTGACAAATTGGTAATAATTGATTCAACCCCCATTGTTTCTAATACTAATTCTTCTAAATTAGTTAATTTTGATATACTTTTATCTGTTATTTTTTTAGTATTAAATAAAGAAAGGAATTTAAGATTAATTAAATTAGAAATACTATCATCTGTAATATCAATATCATGATGATTACTACCAATGATCAGAGCCTCTAGTTTAGTTAATTTTTTAATTGACACGTTTGTTATTAATGGACTATATAAAATTTCTAATGTTCTTAATTCTTTTAACCTACCTACCGATTTATCGGTTACAGTTGATGTATATACGATATGCAATTCCTCCAGATTTGTTAATTTAGAAATAGATTCATCGGTAATATTTTCATTGTAATTGTTAATAAGATTTTTTAGGTTAATTAATTTGGATACAGAAATATCTGTTATATTATCACATTCTGTTATATCCAATTCTAATAAATTAGTTAAATGTTGAAGCGATTGATCTGTTATATATTTACATCCAGATATATTAAGTTTTTTTAATTTGCGAAGATGTATTAATGCATCATCAGTAATATTTTGATTAGAATATATATCTAAATCAGTTAAATTAGTTAGTAATTTAACTGATTTGTCTGTAATATATATATTATTACGGCTAAGTTTTAATATACTCAAGTTTTTTAATTTCATCAATATGTCGTCAGTCAAACTATTATTATAAAGATCAAGTTTTTCCAAATAAGGAAATAAAAGATACATATCGGGAGACATCCGAAGTTGATATTTTTTTGGTAGATCCTTTATTTTGAACTTATTGGGACCTTTATTTATTTTATTCATTAAAGTAATTCGAGTACTAAAATCGGATCGTTCAAATATTTCTAATAACATATCCTGCGGTAGATTACCTTCCGTTTTTATAGAAAGATAATTTATTATAATAAATAAGTTATTATTTATTAACTCTTATTAAATTTTGTTAATTTATATACACAATCCTGAGTTATTTTGTCATTATCATAATATATAAGATTCTGCAATTTTGTTAGCGGTAAAATTGCAGAATCTCCAATATTCGTATTACTAATATTCAAATATGTTAAGTTAGTTAAATTTGATATAGTATCATTACTAATTGAATCTACACCCTCTACACTTAAACTAGACAAAGAGTTTAATTTTTTTAATATATTATCATTAAATTCACTTAAACTTATATCTAAAAATTCTAATTTAGGTAATAATATAACAGACCACCCCTGCAGTTCACCGTTCGAATTTAACTTTAAATATACTAAATTAGTTAAAAATTGTACTGAATAATCAGTAATCATGCCACCATCTGCACTCAATTCTCTTAAATTAGTTAATTTAGATATACTTTTATCAGTTATATATGGACATCCAAATATTGTAAAACTTTTAAGATTAGTTAGATTAGAAATACTTTTATCTGAAATATTTATAATATCATCATACATATTACCCAAAATCAGTTTTTCCAAGTTAGTTAAATATTTTAAAGAACTATCTGATACTAACGGAATGGTGTTGATGTCTAATTTTCTTAAATTAGTTAATTTAGATATACTTTCGTCAGTTATAAATGGGCATTCAGATATTGTTAAAATTTTAAGATTAGTTAGATTAGAAATACTTTTATCTGAAATATTTCTAATATTATTATACATATTACTCACAACCAGTTTTTCCAAGTTAGTTAAATATTTTAAAGAACTATCTGTTACTAACGGAACGGTGTCGATGTGTAATACTTTTAATTTTTTTAAACAAACAATTGACTTATCAGTTATATTTCGACTATCCGTAATATATAATTTCGTTAAATTCGTCAAATACTGTAATGAAGGGTCTGTTATATTACTACAATAATGAACACTAAGAGTTTTTAATTTATTAAGATGAATTAATCCATTATCTGTAATAGAGAGTATAACTTTAATCTCAAGATAAGTCAAGTTAGTTAATAGTTTAATTGAGGCGTCCGTTATACTATTACAGCTATCAGCGCACAGATAAGTTAAATTAGTTAAAGTTTTAATTGATAAATCAGTTATAATGCTAGGATATCTGAGTGTTAGTTTTCTTAATTTTTTAAAACCCATCAAAATATCATCATCAAACCAAAAACCATCTCCATGTCGAAGTATTTCCAAATCAGGAAACAACTGTAATATACTTCTCGTTATTCGACTATTATATTTTTTTGGTATTTTTTTTATTTTGAATCGACTGGGATCCTTTATTATTTGTTTTGATAAAATCAATTGGGTTGTAAAATCACAGCGTTCATATATTTCAAATAATATATCCAACGGTAAATTAGCTTCCATTTACTGGTCTTGGACGCATTCTTTTTTTTCAATTTAATTATCTATAGATCTACTAACATATTTAAGATCTGTTATATCCACCACAGTACCGAAACATACAATCTTCTATATTCTCAAAAACAAAGACTTATTTTTACACCAGCAGCTTGCCACACTCTGATGTAATTCATTATATCTCTACCAAAAAATAACAATCTATTTTAATTAAAATAGATATAACTTAAATCAATTACTGAGGATAATATTTTAAATATTCCCTTTCGAATTCAGCAATATCGGATAACCACAAATCTTGCTCGCTCATCTTTTCTAATTTTTGTAGTTCTGATTCCATAGTGTTAATACTATTTTGTAGCTTCTCAAGTATATTTTTACTTAATCCTGTAATTTTAAAATTCTCTTTCGCTAGTTCTAAATCATGTCCTAATTCTTTCATATTATTAAGTATTTCCTCTTTATTTCTTGGCAAGCCATCGTTATTGGAAAATTTAATTTTACCATGAATTATATCTTTAAAGAAGTTTAACCTCTTTTGACTGTACACAATACTTTTCTTATAATTAGAAATTTCCCTTAATTTAAGATCCTTATAGAATTCCAAGTTATATTTAGCAAAGTATTTGCAATATTCACTAACATCATTAAAATAGATGGGTTTTAAATTAAAATCTAACATATAGATATTAGAAAGACCGAAACGTCTAACTAATCTTAATTTTGGAATCATATTTTCAATGTCTTTAACTCCTTTAAGTTTCATATCAATCTCCACATCAGTATTCTTTTGAATTAATTGTTTAAAAAGTCCTTCTTTTTGTAATTTCTGATAATATTTAGTATAGCTATCTGTACTTCTACCAATAGGAATTTCTGTAATATGAATTGTGTCTCCATTTACAGTGTATTTTCCTTCAACTACAAGGGTTTTTTTACCAGCAACAATACCAACATTATCCGGTTGAAATACATCATCCTTGTCTTCTACTTCTTCTACATCGTCTTGATCATTTAATAGTTCTACAGTCTTCTTATTAAACACTTTAATAGAAACACTGCCTTTGAATCCCCTAAACCATGGTACTAATGCTGATGGTGCTCCACCTTTCAAATATGTTTGATACCACTTAATGACATCTAGTGGATTATATGGCATAAGTGTTATCCTAAATCCGGTACCAATACCATGACAACCATTAAATAGAGATACTGGTAATATAGGAAATAAATGATGTGGTTCAGCTTCTTGTGTTTCAATAATCTGGTTTACTTCGAGTTGTCTATTTTTGGTAGGAAACAAATAATCCAAACACCAACTTTTAGTAATAAATGTATATCTAGGTTGTGCAGCATCATCACCACTTGCAAATCTAGAACCCATCTGACCCGAACCTTGCAAGAGTGGTAAATTATTACTCGATGTAAAATCCTGTGCCATACCAACAGCCGCTTCAACAAGTGCAGCAGGTCCGTGATGATAGTGTGTTTTATTAGATACATAACTTGCAAAATCAACTGTCTTTTGTTCAGGTTGTTGTGTTTTCCAATATTCAAGAGCAGACCAAATAATTTTTCGTTGTGAATCTTTAAGGTTATCAAATGCGTGTGGTAAACTTCTGATATTATCAGATACACTAAATTGGATAAATTCATTATCGATAAAGAAAGATATGGGAAGAATATTTAAGCTTTCGAATTCCTTTGATTGGTCATAACTCATGATCCAATCTTTGCGTTTATTACTTAATGACTTATCGAAAGCAAGTAATATTTTTTCATCAGTAAGACTATCATGTTCAAAGAGTACTCTATTTCCAAGGCCACCACTATCAACTAATTCTTGTTTCATATCCAATTTATTAAGTGTACCCAACCCCTTAATATATCTTACTGAACCTCTATTAACATTCTTGTTTTTTTCTTGCCATTCACGATACTTTTCTTCAGTATAGAATCTATAAAGAATATCTTTCTTGGAAGGATTTTTATAAACAATAACAATAGGCGTTCTCAAAAAGTAAACAAATTTTAAACGCAAAAGACTTGGAAAAAAGAAGTGTAGATAATTAAGAAATAATCCAATAATGTGTTTCCCATCAACATCAGCATCACATGCTAAAACAATTGCACCATATCTAAGATTATTATAAATATCACTTTGCGTCTTAAAAGTCATTCCTTCCTTTAAACCTAGTGATTGTTTAATATTCGCTATTTCCTTATTGGCAATAATTCTATCGACTTTAGAATTTCTTACATTTAAAATTTTTCCCTTAAGTGTTAAAACACCATTTCCATCTGAACCATGTCGCATGTATTGTAATATTGCTTTAAGTAAACTAGTGGCAGATGCACCTTCACCAACAAACAAAGCAGTATCTTCGGTACGATCCATTTTATTAAGTACCCAATTAGCATCTAATAATTTATCTATTTCAACATATGATTTTTTATCACCATCTGTTTTTGTAAGTTTTTTAAGATCTGCAGCATGAATAATGTCTCCTAAAACGCTATCCAAAACCTTACAAATTTTTTGAATTGATGCATCTGTGAATTTTATAGCATTATTTTTAGTTCTTTTAGTCCACGGACCTCTAAGTATATTCTTACTTTGTCCTTCGATAATAGGATTTGTTACTTGATAGCTAACTAATATACTAATATTATTTCTTATTTGGGCTGGATCAATTAAATAATTGCCCTCTTGATCCTTATATTGTTCTCGTATTATTTCACATACTTTTTCTATACACTTATTGTAGTGTATACCACCATCACGATTATAAATTCCATTAGTGAAGCAACAGTGTTGATGTACTTTTGGAGTAGCAGCTATGGCAATAGATAAATCATCAGATATATATGTAGCTATTGGAGTATCTCCAAAATATAATTTGGCATAATTTGCTAATTTAGTAAAATCAAAATTATGATCATTAAAAGTACATTTAACACCGGCTACAAAGCTAGCATCCGCAACTGATTTCATGAATAGCTGTTGTACTTCCGGAGGAAAGGAATCCTTATAACCAAAATAAGCCAAGTCAGGCCAATACCTTACAGTAACCCATGGCTTTTTAGAACACTTAGTTATCGTTGGTGGTTGAATTAATCCTAGGTTGTTGTGATATTCTTGTGTATATCTATTTTTACCATCTCCTAAATCAACTGCAACACGTTTACTATAAATGCCGACAAGTTTAACACCCAAACCATTAACACCAGATCCCTCGCGATCTTTTTTTTCTACTATACTGATACTACCATCTTTATTTACTTTAGTAGTATTAAGGTTACTACCAGACATAGGATGTGCGAATATCATTTCAGGTAAATATATTTTTGGATTGCTTGGTAAGGGTTCAACTGGAATACCTAAACCATAATTGGTAATAGTAATACTTTCGTTATCCATAGAAACATCTATAGTGCCTGGATTAACACTTCTATTTTTACTTTTAATACAATTATCAATGGCATTAGATATAACTTCAATATAGATTCTTTGAAATCCCTCTGGAACATTTATTTCTTTAGTTACTATTTTATCTGGACCATCCATAATATATGATTTCGTTGCAGTTTGATTTATATTTCCAATATACATACCTGGACATGCTATTGCATGACGACGTATATCACCATCAAATGTTGTATAGTCTTTAATGTCATGTGTCGTAGCTGCTTTCTTTGGGGGTTTCCTAGACATTTGTAATGTATTACAAATATAGTTTTCAAATTTCTGAGCGAAGCTCAGAAATTAGTGGTGCGAAGCCCGTAGAATTTCTAGTAAAGCAGCGATACTCGGATAAATAATAGTAATAATAATTATCAATTATTATTTTTTAAATCAATCTTCCACCACCCAGTGCTCCATTATGTCTGTACGTTTGAGATATTCAATATCTATCTTATATAGAGGATATAGTACATTATCATTATTTTTATCTAACAACAAATTATATATATATTCAGCTTCCTTTTGTATGTTGATACTTATCGCGCGATTATATACAGTTAGAATATCATCTTCTTCTATTTCAGTGTTTATTGTATGTGTATGAAATAGTTTCATAATAAAAATTAATTGTTGCTTATATATATCTATATTTCTAAGATTAATATAGTATTTTGTTTCACTATCATTTTCTATTGGTTGACACACATAGCTTGTAAAGTAGTTTCTTTGATTTTGTACATTTGCAATACACTCGAATAGTCTGTACATCCTATTGAAAATAGGATATGATTTGGGAAATAGCATAACGCTTATGGTATTTATAGAAATATCATCAATATTAGGATTATCTATAATTCCAATATCTTCAACTATGGCAGGTAGTAGATAAATAGCATCTAGAGTATTTTGGTTAGAATCTAGATATAAAGTTAAAACGCCTCTATTCACCAAATTTTTATTTATATTATTATAATAATTTTCATATACATATCTGATTTGAGAATTGATTTGTGGTAGTTTAATACCAGGGTAAACTTTGATCTTGCCAATAATAATATTTTCTATCGGTCCATAAATGTAGACATTAACATTATATGGTTTACTATAATAAAGATACAATTCTCTGATATTCATACCAATATCTAATTCAATATACGGGTTTCGTAGCAAATTAGGGAAATCTCTCTTAATTTTTGTTGACCAAAATCTGTCATTACAGATAGAACGCATTTCTTTATTTGTATTACACAATCTGACTAGGTTATCATAGTCTAGTGGTAAAAGTATTTCATTGGCTAATAAATCACTAGGTAAGCGTCTTATTGGCCCTTCTAGTACACTGGAGAAGAATCTAGTAATATAGTTCATTTACTATATTATATTTTATTTATAAATTTAACTTATTTCTATAAAATAGCGTAATCTTCTACCATTACCATTTTGATCTGCTAAGAATCTACGAATTGTTTCTTGAGCTGAAATATCAATATCCGCATCATCTGTGATTCTTTCAATGAAACTCGGACTAGTTACTGCAATGGCATCAGCGCTAGTCAAATCTATAGCCCTAATGTCATCCATATTACCAGGTAAACTGTCAGCATCAACACAACCGAGTTCAGTAGGTTCTGGAACCAGAGGATTGGGAAGAATTACGATGGATGAATGGAATTGATAGAATGTACCAACTGGATTACTTTCTATAGTAGTAAATACTCTACCATCAATAACAAATGGTATAAAATTGCGATACCCCTGTGCATTTGGAGCAATGATTTGGCTGTTTGCATATGCTAACATAGTAATAAGATTTCTAATAAACCATGGTGCTTCTTCAACCGTCTCTTGTGTACCAGAAAGGGGAATACTATTAATAACACTACCGTAAGTGGCAAGTGTAGCATAGAGGTTCCTACAAAATCTACAGGCCTCAATACAGGCTACACTACCAACACTTGCACTGAGTGCTAAACAACAATTAATAAATTCAGAACCATAAAAATTACTAATACCACCATTTTTTAATTCAACTCCGTGCACACAACTTATAAAATTACTATATATCCAACCACTTTTACCTAAGTCTTCTAAATGTCCATTAGATCCAATAAATGATTGATTGTATGCAGTACATGAACTACCTGGCCATGATAGTAGTGTTCCTAAGTAAATATTTGGACAATCTAAATCGAATTGTCCTTGGAAAATAACATCTCCTGCAAACACACATCTTCGGATTATAGTTTTACCAGAAGGTCCAATAATAAAAATATTGGGAGAATCAATATATAATCCTACAAGTTTTAACAATATATCTGATTTAATGGTTGATTCATCCAAACCTATACGTAGCATTACATTAGGTACTATGAAGAATCCTTCACCACCATTAACTATGCTTTCCCCATTATTTATTGTACCTTGAAGTGGAATATTTCTATCAAAATTAATAATATTATTAGATGTTCTAGTTATATTAGCGTATGAAATAACACCCGATCTATTAAAAAACCCAACTCGAGTACCGGGACAAAGATTGCAAAAATTTGGATTGGCACCATGACCCCTTACTTCTATACTACGACTACCTATACGTAATTCATAATGACCTGCTGCAGTTGCTCCCGGGAGACAACATTCACTACCACGACAAAATCTAACTTGTCTTAATACTGGTGGAACTACTATACCTAATCCTAACTCTGGTGCTTGTATTGAGCAACGTTGTATAAATGGTACACCAGCGAGTGGATTACAATCGCCCACAATACTTAGAATATCAACACGATCACAAATCCTTTCAGTTAAAGTATGTTCACCTGCTTTAAGATGAATAACATATCCACCATGATATCTCTCAAGTTTACGAACTGCTGAATCAATATCGGGATAATCTTTACTGGGTACTTCTATTAAACGGGGTTTGTAGGAAATAGTACATGTTTCTAAATGATATGTGTCAACATTAAGGGATTCTATATATTTAGCTTTCGCGTTTTTATCCTTCATCATATTGCGTTCATGGTATTTTTTCTCACATGGTGTCATATAAATAACTTCGCTACTTGATGAGTGAGAATATGTTTCTGATTCTGAGCTACTCATTTCATAAGTGTTTTTTTATATATGTATTTTATTTAATATCATGTCAAAGAATTATTATTATTGAGTTATTTAATAATATATCTTTTAACAAAAATTATTAAGTAATTTAATAACGGATGTTGTTATTATTTAAATTCTAGAGTGGATTTGAACAATCAATGATACCAGTTATATTAAGTCTACCCGCATGATTTAGTACCTCGTACCAGTCAGTGATTTCGTAAACCTTACAATACTTAGAACAAGTATTAAGTATATTCTTAGCTTTATCAGATAATGGATATGATGGTTGATTACAAAGTAAATCCGCTAATCGGTATTTGGAACTTAATACGTTAAAAAATTTCCTTGGAATATGATAGTGATAGATAATACCAGAGGATGGATCAACTTCAATACCAGTCGTATACTTTGTATTGGTAAAATCCCAGATCATCAAAGGAATTCCCATCCAAAAATATGCATTTCTTTCCATAAATATAAGTCCATTAGCCAAAATTTTTTTATTTGTATCCAGAATATTCTGTCCCAATGCTGAGCGGTAAATTGCCAGAGTTTGGTATTGAAAATGCCATCCATGTGTTATTTTACCTATTAGATTATATAAATTATCACCAATAATTTCTTGTTTTATTTTTGATTCAAGTATCCTATTTATATTCGCATTTGAATAGACGAAATTATAAAATCTTTGATCATTTAGAAGTTTAGATCTTAGAAGTTTATATTTTTTATCATCTATTAATCGTAAGGATAAATTATAAAGATAAATATCAGGTAAATTATTTGTTTTTAATTTTTTGATTTCGTTATCTAGTGTTGAATCAATCTCTTCTTCTATCTTCTCTATTTTTCTCGATACTTCCATCCTGTCATATTTTGATAGGAGTCTTCTTTTGTTTACATCAATATTATCAAAGATAATATTTTTAATCTCCGGCGGTAGCTCCATCTGTTTTAATGATGTTATTTTTTTTCTATTTTATAAATTCCCCTTGTAATGACTCTATCTAAACTAAAATAAGACTATACTCAATTAAGTTTTAACTGATAGTTATCAGTAAAATTATTCACATCATCACTTAGCTTTCTAAAACTATCATGAAAATCTTTTTTATTATATTTATACATTCCAATTGAACACAAAATCATATATATGTATTCCGAACAACACCATTTCTTTCTAGGAGTACGTTTCCCAACTATAGCCTGTTCTAAAAAGTGCTGTGTGTAATTAGTATCAAATTCTATATTTTTATATTTTTCTGCTGCTTTTAAGATATCAGCATTATTAATAGTTTTTCTACATCTCTTAATTGTTGCATACCCAGTATAGTCGTTTACTCTTTTATAAAAATCATGTAATATTGGATGACTTTGACATTCTGGCCAATCCCCGCTACTAGTGAGTTCTAAAATTTTTAATCCATCAGAATCACGATAAATCATAGCACAATGTGTGTGTTCTATACCAAATAAGTTAGGTGTATATCTAGAATAGCTTCCAGCAAACAAAATCAAATCTCCAGTTTTTAATTGTTCAGGTCTAATCGTTTTGCGGGATGCCCATTGATATCCAAATAGTGCCCTTGTGATGATAATAATAAGAATTAAACAAAAGAGAAAAATTAACAACATTTCTTTAGTAGTGGAGATTTTAGTTGCGATAAAATTGAAAAAACACACTCTAATAAAGTTGAAATGCTCACCAGAGTTCTTGGAAGTATTTGCCCTCGGGTTAAAAATTCTCCCTCAGTGTGGAAAGGAGTTAATTATAAACCCCCTTGGGGTCAAAAATTATTTCATAGCTATATATATCGTGATTTGAACCAAAGTCTGAGACAAAGAACCCCCCTCAACGAATATATTAAAGTAGATGATGCGATATGGGTAATTAGTCAAAATTGGAATCCTTCAACTGCGGAACCCGAATTATTTGCTTCTATTTTGATGGAAGCAAGACAGAGAGGACCAAATGTATTAGATATGGCGTTTAGACTTATTGGTATAGCTTCAAAAAAATGCGAAAAATGAAAAGTACTAATTTTGATGTTTGCTGTGATACCTTCTACTGACGCCATGGATAGACAAACGGAAACTTATCCTGACGAATGTTATCGTATTGCAGCGATATATGTTCCTGGTGTCAATGCGGAATCAATTTATTTTAAATGGTAATTGTGGGACTTGATTGGATCGTAATGTGCCTTGTTAATTTACTATTTAGGATTTATCGATTAGGAAATATATATTTATTACTACTATTTCAGTAGTAATACTTTAATATTAGTTCTAAGTATACTAATATTTAAATAATTTTTATATCAAGGGTGATTGTAATAAGGCAGAAATGTCTGAATAATTTTTAACGTCTATTAAATGAATGTACTTAGTATTCTTGATTTGCAATACGAAATAGCCAAGCGATTAAATCCTAAAACTATTTTTAAAATGTATGTTATTGGTGGTCTAAGTAATGAAGTATTCAAAATACTTATGAATAGCGAAGATGATAATTCTATAAGATATTATTTTCATAAAAATAAAATTCCACTCATCTATTATAATGGAGTTATTGATAGTTATTTAGATCTCGAGTACGATAAAAATATATTTGACTTGGTTAAACAATATCCAGGAAAGAAGGATATTAGCGGATATAACATAAGAAACAAAAAATATATTTCTCTAGTAAGTTATTATCAGGATGAACCAATTTATGCACTCGTAGGTAAACAGAAAATAAGCGATATTTTATATTTCGATGTAAGAGATATACCAAGATTTAATTAGATGTAATACTTAATAATTAAGTATTAAGATGATATTTAATAGTTTATAATGCTGCTAGTTGAAATACACTAAGATAAGAATTAGTAAATGGATCTACTCTCAGAAGCGTACCAACGGGCGTTGATGTGGCACTTAGTGCGATTGTATCTCCGGGCTGTAAATTCATGGCCATGTATTCTGCTTCCACAGAATATACAGTACTTGTTGTCGGTGTTAGACCTATTTCAACATCGCGCGTTACGGTGACTCCATTAATAAGTATATCTAGTGTTGCTGTTTGCTGGACATTCACATCAGCCTCGAGCATTATTTTACCACTAATATAATAATTACCCGCTTCTTGTATTGTTATTTCACCAGTAGTTGCGTTTGCGGTTATATTTCCAGATGTTAATGATTCTTGGTAATCTGTCATTTGAGCTCCCAGTGTTTGTGTTGGTATTCTCATTGTTGCTGACGCTATTTGTGGATTAGTATTTATAGGTCCGGTAGGTCCAACTGCCCCAACTGGGCCTATTGCACCAGTTGGACCTGTCGGTCCAACTAGGCCGATTCCAGTAGGTCCTGTTGGACCTACGTCGCCAGGGAGACCAGTGGGACCAGGTTGACCAGTGGGTCCAGTAAATCCTATGTTTGAGCCAGTTGGGCCAGTTGGTCCAACTGGGCCGGTAGGACCTGGAGGAAAAGGGGGTAAATAAAGTTTTTGTACCCTGGCTGTAGTTACACAAGAGGATTGCATTTTATAACGAATATTTTTTCTATTATAGTTGGTATATACTAAGATAACTATTATATGGTGGTACCGTGTATAATACAACACCGGTCGGAACAGATAAAAATAATGCAATAGTATCTCCTGCTTGTAGAGGTATTGCCATATATTCTAATTCCACACTATAAACTGCATCCGGTATTGCCCCTAGTGTAGTGTTGATTTCTGTATCGATTGTTGCAATAGAACCGTTAATAGATAACAGTAAGGTTGTCGTCCCGCCAGCGGGGATAGTGCCTGCAAGAATTACCTTACCACTGATATAGTAGTTTCCAGTCTCACCAACAGTTATCGTACCTAATAGTGGATCAGCAGTAACGGTACCAAACGTTTCTGACTCTTGGTATATTATAACTTCACCAGCTTGTGCTATAGCAGTTGGCATTCTTAATGTTCCGGAAGATAACTGTATAACTGAAGGACCTGTTGGGCCAGTAATTCCTACGGGACCAGTGGGCCCGACTACACCAGTTGGCCCAGTAATACCAAATCCAGTGGCTCCAGTAGGCCCAGTAATTCCAATATTTCCCGTGGGACCTGTGATACCGGTATTTCCAGTCGGGCCAGTAATACCAATACCAGTACCTGCTGGTCCAGTAGGACCGATGTTTCCAGTTGGTCCAGTCGGGGAAATTACACCGGAGGGTAAATACATTGAGCGGACACAAATATTTTCGAAATCCATTTTATAAGAGGTATTTTGTTTTGAATTATCAAAAAAAAAGATTTTTTCTAACCCCTATAAAAGATGTCTTCCAGTCTAACGAAGCAAATACAGGCCATCCTGGATAATCAAGGTCTACTGGCAACAGCACAGGGCCAGCAAGCTCTTAAGAATCTTATCGACCAAACTCTCAATAACGGTATCAGCAACGATACTCTTACTGGTTCTACCATCAATCTCAATGTTTTAACCCCTCAAATTACTACATCCGATCTCCAAAGCCAACAACAGGCTCAAGCACAAAAGCAGAAGCAGTCTCTGTGCTGTCCTGAGAAGAAGAAGAAGAAGGTAGTTAAGCCTGTCAAGAAATATAAGAAAGTCAAGAAGTGCAAGAAGGTATGCAAGTTCAAGAAGGTTCCTTACTATGTATATCCCAAGCATGATTCATGCTCTTCTAGCTCCTCTAGCTCCTCAAGCTGTGAGTGCTAAATGGTTATATTTAATTACTAATATTGTTAATATTAGTAAAATTGTTATTTTCAATTAACTGAAAATTTGTTTCATTTTTAGTTATTTTATGGTTAAATTTTATATTATATGATAATATTCTGTATTTTTTGGAAAAATAATAATATAAATTAATTTTATTAATAAATGATGTAATTCCTGATTTATGGGGGTGTGCCGTATAAGGGTGTTATCCGTTAATTAAAAAATAAAAGATTATAAATGGAAGTATCTTTCCCGGAGTTATTCTATTATTACACAATCAATCTTCTAATTTATAATATAGATGGTATAGCATATGATGCAAAAACTCTACGAAGAATTAATTTTCCAAATGAAAACTATTATTATATAGATAAAGTAGATCCACAGGAATTTGTTAATAAAGGTTGGTCTCATCCATTCTATATGGAGATAGAAGATTTAGAAGAAGAGACACTCTCAGATTTAATTGTTACACTACAGTATAGTAATAATCCATTTTTTGCATCCGAACCTAACCCGCAAATACGAATTATTAGCAGTAATTATGAACGCAGTGCTAAAGCAATAGCCGGTACAGATGTAGTAAAAGTTTTACCGTTTTTAGTACCTGATTGGAAACCGAATAATAATATATCACCCAATATGTATCCCATTTTAAATTTAATAGAACCAGAAAGGTTATATATAGATAAATTACTATCGATGGATCAAAAAAATATGCAGTTTAGTGATTTTTCATATCCCGAATCTTTGCCGCAATTGACGCCAATTAGAGATATAGTGAAAATGAATAATATTTCCAGATATAGTATAGATCATCGGCTACAAAAATTCGTAGGTAATGATAAAAGAGTTTTATTAGTAGTAGATAAAAATGAAAAAATGTATTATACAGTTATTTTAGAGAAACAATTAGATTTATTTGAAAAACGTTTCCGTGAAGTTAAACTGGCTACCAGAGGTCCACAAAATTAAAAAATTATTCATATTTATTTTTCTATAATTATTATGTTATAGAAATAATGTTTCTATATATCATATTAATGATATAATTATTGCCTATTTAAAAATATACTAGAATAATTTACCAACATCGACTCTTATATTCCGAAGATTACATTTATATATTATCTTGTAATCATTTCGATTAAAATATATTATCGGATATCGTTTATAATGTATTAATCCACATATCATGCAACGGCATTGTGTATATCTTAAATTTATAAATGTCACAGTCTCTGCTTCTCGAATAGATTCTAAAACAATACCATCATTGATAATCTCATCATGTAAAAATTCAACCACCAATTCCATTATTTTATTCTTGTAATAATTTAATAATGGCAATAACATAAAATCGTACCATACTGAATTAATATCTTGCAAATGTTGAATTAAATCATCGGTATTATTTATATTTTCATACACAATATATTGTATTAATTTTTTAATTGGTATATTGTTGTCATGTTCCCATTTTCTCTTGATGTTATTAGTTGATTCATTATAATATGTATCTAATTTTAATCTGTATAAATCACAATGGTCTGTATTATAATTATTTATATATTTTTTTTTCAGTTTAATATTATTTCTCCTAGCATAATTCCTTAGATCAGATACATAATCTCCGGTGCTATAAATCAACTGATCATTCATATTGTAAAATAAATATGGTTCTATTCTTCTATTACATTTATTATCATAACTAATATCTGTTTTATATGATATGTCTTCATCATATATATAAATACCATCTTGTTTTCTAAAATAATGTTCTTTCCAAAAAAATGAATTTTTTTCATCATTTATACTTATTAATAATTGTTTATTACTGCTTTCGCATTTCAATACATTCACTGAACCAATTCCGTCAGTTGATGATTTTTCCCGCTTAGATATTATAGCTAGTCTATCTTTTAGTAAATCACCAGTGTAATTTATTATAATTTCTCCTAAATCAATATCATTAATATTTAAATGTTTTAATAAATCTCGATAATTACCTATTTTTATTAGTAATACATATCCAGATTTTATAATAAATATAATTTTCATAATAGCACCCAATCCATCAAATCCCGTATCAACGTAAAGCTTATTAATATCTAAATACAACCACCATCTATTTGATACCGACATTTTCATTAAATAATGGCCGCTCCCTAATATATAAAATTTGTTCCTGGTACCATTGACAACCCATATCATATTAGGGTAATTTGTTTCTCTCTTTTTAATATTATCTTCTGTTATCTTAGAATTTTGGAATTCTATGCTCTCTTTATTATCAAACATTATATCAGCAATAATTTTATTATTATTACTTATATGAAACACTTTTTCGCGATATCGTTTTGGAAAAATTTGCTGACTCCATTTATGCCAGAGACTGTCTTTGTCATTGATTTCTCTCTTGGTAGTTGGTGTTTTATTTTCTGCCTCTTTGTGTCTAAAATGCATTCTAATACCGTCTTGACTTCGATGTGTGCCATTAACATATATTAATATACCAGAACATACAGGACAGAATATATTATTTTTATGTACTAGATGGTTGTACTTAGATACATGTATTTCCTCTTGATTATCCACACCATCTATTTGATATTTATAAACAGCGACAGGTACAAGTATTTCTTTTTCTTTGCCCATTTAATATTAATTTATTTAATAATTTCAATTGTATTATAACCGATTAAATATAATTTATTATATCTATTGTATTATCTAATTATGATAATAAGTAATTATATTTAATAATTTTATATGGCATTAAATATTTACTTTGATTGTTACTAGAGGGATATTATTAATTTTTAATACATCAAAACTTTAAATAAATAAGAAAAATTAAACACGAGATAATTAGTACTAGTATATTATTTATGTTTATATGATAATATTCTGTATTATTTGAAAAAAATAATAAGATTTTTTTAAAATGTCAACGGCAAGAATACGTGAAGTCTCACATCCATTTAGCGGGTATGATTTTGCTGGAAAATGTTGCTGTGGGATAAAAATATTAGAAAATAAAGATAATAAATATACTAATAGCGTATTAAAACATATTAAAGTATCTTTTTATCCATCTGTCGGGTCTGATCCTAACGTGGATCCTAAACTTCTCTGTCTTAGATTTTCATTTGGACACAAATTATACAACCCGAGTGAAGTTTTTTTTGAAACGGTAACCGAAGAATCATTATCTGTATTATTTTCGCTAGATGATGGAATTAAAATAGACGATTCAACTTTTGTAGACTTGTATTTTGTTAGTCCATACAAAAATGGTAATATTTTTATGGGGAATACTGATGATGGTGCTCCCACGCGGCGTATAAAATCTATTATTTTTTATATTATAGAATATTAGTTTAGAATAATTTGTAATGGGTATTTTAGATTAATAAATAATGATTACCAGCATTATTTAAATTATAATATTATATTGATAAATTATAATATTATTTTTACATTTTATTTTTCTATTAAAATGGCTGAGAAAAGAACTCACAAAAACTTCACGGAATCAGAATGTGATCAAGTTTATAATGAATGTCAAGGTAAATGTTTCCTACTAGATTGTGAAAAAGAATTTAAGGATAAAAAATCATCTAGAGATACATGGCATATGTCTCACATTAAATCATTAAATAATGCTGGGAGCGACGATTTAAATAACATAGTTCTACTATGTGCAGAAGATAATCATAGGATGGGTAGTAACAATTTAGATGACTATTGTAGAGAAAATAAATTAAAAGTAAGATGTCATGGATTTTCGAAGAAAGATGTTCATTGCAAAAATACAGCCAAAGATGGTTATGTGTTTTGCCAGACACACGCGCAGAATAATAATGATGGTGGTCATGGTCTGCTGAAGATGATGACGATAGCTGGTTTTATTTATAGTATATTAAAAATTTTATAGTACAATATTAAAATAGTCAATATAATATTAACATAATTAATAAAAAATTATTACTACAATCAAGTAATTTGAAAAAAACCTTCACATAGATAAATAAATGAGTAAGAAAAAGGAACTAGGTCAATTCTACACAACCAATTACGATTATATTTTTACTGGAATGAGATTACCCGATTGTGTAAATTCAGTAATAGAGCCGTTTGTAGGTGAAGGCCATTTAGTGTGTTATGCAAAAAAATGTAAGCCAGGTATCAACGTTATTTTCTATGACATAGATCCAAAGTTAGATGGAACAATCATACAGGACACTTTATTAGATACACCTGATTATACAAATCATTATATAATAACAAATCCACCATATCTAGCCAGAAATAAATCAAAAAATAAAGTTATATTTGATAAATATAAACAAAATGATTTATATAAATGTTTTATATCTCAAATTATAAACAATAACACTTTGGGAGGTATGATAATTATTCCTCTTAATTTTATTTCTAGCATTAGGAAATCAGACATTGAGTTGAGAAAAAAATTTCTACAAAAATACCAGATTGATGTTTTAAATATTTTCGAAGAGCAAGTTTTTAATGACACATCATATTCTGTTTGTAGTTTACAGTTCTCTCCCAAAACTGGTTCAGAAGAACACATAGGTAGAATAACGATATTTCCATCTATGAATAGTATCGATTGTGATTTGAATAAAAATAATAATTATACTATAGGTGGTGAAATATATAATCTTCCAGTAAATGAGAAAATAATCGTACAAAGATTAACAAAACAAAATAAAAATTCCACTTATAAGACGAACATACTAGCAAAGTGTATAGATGACGCAACTCCCATAGGGTTATCATTAGTATCAGATGAAGAATGTTATGTTGATGACACTAAAAATTTAAGCGCTAGATCTTATGCGACTTTAGTAATTGAACCTGTTCTACAAAAAGAAAAACAAGAACAATTATGTGAACATTTTAACAAATTTATAAAATATTATAGAGAAAAATATAATAGTTTGTTTTTGACTAATTATAGAGAAGATGCAAGAAAACGAATATCTTTCTCTCTTATTTTTAGAATAGTTAATTATTTGTTATCAGAGTCGATTGATATAAGTTCATAGTGATCACATATAAGAAGATTCTCTACTTCTTGATATTTTTTTTTAAGATTATTAATTTTAACGATATCATCAGTTTCGAATAATATTATGTAATCTAAATTTTTATCGCCGTAATCAAGAACCCAATCTGCAAACTCCTGTGCCTCGTTGAAGCAATTATCTTGATGACCTCCATTGCCGTATGATATTTTTGCAAAAACCCATCCATTCCGGTCTCCGGTTAATTTTCCATCCATCGATTTCAGTAGATCTGACTTATTTATCTTGTTTTTAGATATATATTCACCAGATACTATAGTTCCTTTTCGTAGTGGACTATATGATTTTTTACCGCTGTTGGGTAATTTTTGTATTTTTAAATTACAATTATCATTAATTAATTTAAATAACATTGATTCGTCTAAACTACCTTGTCTCGATGAATTCTTAGCAATAATCATGGATGTTAATTTAATAATTAATGTTTCATCTTTGCATTTTTGAACTAGTGTTTCCAAATTTATACCTAGATAATCTAAAAGGCCAGTCAGTTGTTTTTGATTAATGTTCTTGTTATTATGAATATCTTTGGGTTTGTTTAAGCTTGATATTATTTTTTGCACATTTGTGTAATTGCTATATTTCCTCTCTTCTCTTAATTTTTTAAAATCTACAAATTTTGTTTCCGACATTTTTATTTTTTCTTTGAATATGTTTCAAATTTATCGCCGTTGGCGATAAATTAGCGGGGCTAAGGCACCAACAAATTTATCGCCGTTGGCGATAAATTAGCGGGGCATATGCCCCGTCGAATTTCTCATTACGCCTGAAAATTAGCAATAGCTAGCGATGGTCGTTATTTTAATTTACCGAGAATCCATCAAACTTTAAATAAATATGAAAAATTAACAAATAACTATTATATAATAATTTAGTTAAATTATTATAATGTAAGGAAATTTTTTAACACAAAGGAGTATATGCTATTGATCTTAAATAATCATCTGCTGAAGAACTATCCACGACGATTTCCTTTGCTTCGAGATTAATATTTTGAGTAAAAGATATATGTATTATATATATATATCGTCTATCGCGACAAGATATTTTTCGAGTATCCATCCTTAGAAAGAAAAAAAAGATCTATTTTCAATTTAATTAATAGTAGTATCGCTAATATAATATCTTGAGCTTTATATATTTTACAGATACTGCTGTTTAATGTTGAAATAAAAATAACCCTCTTAAATGAGCGGTCTGGATTTATCTGATTTGCCCAAGGAAGTACTTCTGTATATTATGAAACTTATACCATATCAAGATATTATTGCTGCTCTTAACTTAAATAAAGAACTTTCGAGAAAGCTACTCAAGTCAGGGAAGAAAATGTATACCAATCGTCGATTAGAAGAATTATATGGTATTAGTGAATCTGATATGATAAACTCAGAGACACTATATAATAAATTAGAAACTAGATATAACGTACTATTACGTAGGCGTCTATTTTTACAGGACTTAAAAATATATGTGGATAGTGGTGCTGATGATTATTTCGATACAGTATACAAATATCTCTTGACTATATCTCCAAATAAAACATATCTGAACGATGAGGAAAAAACTCAAATTAATGATTTTATAGATCAATACTATACTGATGTGCGAATTGAAAACGCAGGGGATATACGAGAGGATTATTTAATAGGTACTCTGACACAATTATATCCAGACTATGGCAGGGGTATTTTTAGTGAGATGGGATTAAAATAAATAAGTTCTGTGTTTTGATGATTAGGACTTTATTTATACAACATGGTATAAATAAAATAATTTTCTTATTAGAATAACTGTGGGTAAGAGATTCCCATTTTATAATCTTTTATTAAAATAAAATATTTCTAAGACTAAGTTAAATGGCTTATTAGTATAGCCGATGCTACGATAATACCTCTTCTCAGTATCTCTTTGCGCGGGAAATTAGAATTCCCTGCTACACTAATACCGCTTTGCGGTATAGCATCGATCGCAGAGAATTTTGTCGGACATATGCCCCGCTAATTTATCGCCAACGGCGATAAATTTGTTGGTGCCTTAGCCCCGCTAATTTATCGCCGTTGGCGATAAATTTGAAAAATATGATTCACTATTAATTGTGATGTAATGAATTTAGATTATCCAATTCCCCACGTAGTACAGGATTCGAAGTGGGTGCTTTTCGGGAACTTTCATATTCGTAATAACATTATTGGTCTATGGTTAATATTTGTAATTAAAGTTTATCTTTTCCTAGTAGGCCTATTTTGTGTCTTATTGCATTCAGATTATTTAATATCTGCGACTACTGGTAGCCTATATATTGTATCTATAATAAATTTAATTTTAAATGGGTTTTATATTATACACGCTTTTGTATTAACAATTATATATTACATATATCGTATTAAAATTATAAGATATAGTTTTATTAAAACTATAGTTGTCATGTTGGTTATTTATTTCTCGGTCTATCCTGTTAGTACTATCCTATACTTTATTGATATCATTAGTTCTACTTCCATTCCATCAATTATCAGAGTAATGTATCTATCTTACATCATCATCTTGATAACAATTATGGTAATAACTATAGTATATTTTATATATTCATTTAGAATCAATACTGGAGAAGAAAATAAAGAAACAGAAGGAACAGGTAGCCAAGTTTAAATAATCAAATTTTCGCATAGTTATATTTGAAGATGTACTTTGATTTCTATGATATAAATATTGCGCTGGAAACTTTAAAAATAAATATTACACTTTCTAACTTATAATTTAGGTATTATAAGCTATTATATTTCTTGAAAACAATAAATAATATAATTACTTTCTACATGTTATAAAGCATTCAATTCATTAACCACTTCTTATTGATTGAACTACGAGATAAAAAATAATCCAAGAATACTTTGTAAACCTCTTTATATCCTTTAGCGTTTATTCTACGTCCATTTTCAGTATTAACTTTATCGTTAATATGAATATTTGTTTTACTATATTATAATCATAGCATATCAATATCATTGATATATATTAATAAAATAAATATTAATAAATAAATGATTCGTGATTTGGTTTCGGGATACTATCCAGTTGATACTGGACAACGAATTCGTATTTCATCTAAATTATTATACGACAATTTCCCACCAAATAATAGCGTACTATCATATTATGATTCAGGTAGTGATTATGTATCTAATATTACTGTTGAATTCGGTAATTATCTCAACACAATCAATAAGTATTTCTTACCTTCTTTCCTAATATCTAAAACAAAAAAGTATATTATTATACCTAAAAATGGAATTCAAGATTTCATCCATAATACATATCAA
>SCLJ03000048.1_pt1 | contig 44557 bp, 44 predicted proteins | sample 7267891 | NCBI WGS metagenome assembly SCLJ03 (sample SAMN10721082, study PRJNA514188) | viral metagenome | isolation source: depth-stratified mine tailings core B | place: China: Fankou Pb/Zn Mine tailings
GATATACGCAAATTGAATATGGATAAATTAACACCGATTGATGCTTTGGCATTCGGCTTTCCATGCAATGATTTTAGCGTAGTTGGTGAGCAGAAAGGAATTAACGGAGTTTTCGGACCGTTATATTCTTATGGCGTAAAAGCTTTGAAAAAATTTCAGCCTATGTGGTTTCTTGCGGAAAATGTAGGGGGGCTTCGAAATGCAAACGATGGAAAAGCTTTTGCGAAAATATTGGATGAATTGAAAGAGACAGGATATGTAATTACGCCTCATTTATATAAATTTGAGCAGTATGGTATACCACAAGCGCGGCACCGTATTATCATTGTAGGTATTCGGAATGACATAAATGTAACTTTTAAAGTACCATCTCCGGCCCCTTATGCAAATATAGACAATACATGCCGTACCGCACTGGAAGTGCCTCCAATACCTGCGGACGCTCCTAATAATGAGAGAACAAAACAATCTAAGACGGTGATACAAAGGCTTCTTCATATTAAGCCGGGTGAAAATGCTTTTACTGCAGATTTGCCTCCTGAGCTTCAGCTAAAAGTAAAAGGTGCAAAAATAAGCCAGATTTATAAGAGATTGGATCCTGACAAGCCAGCTTATACTGTTACTGGAAGCGGAGGGGGAGGAACGCATATATATCATTGGTCAGAGCCAAGAGCTTTAACAAACAGAGAAAGAGCCCGACTCCAAACTTTCCCGGATACGTTTGTTTTCATGGGATCAAAAGAGAGTGTCCGAAAACAGATAGGAATGGCAGTACCTTGTCAAGGTGCAAAGATTATTTTTGAAGCTATTCTTAATTGCTTTGCTGGTATAGAGTACGAAAGTATAGAACCGAATATCAACGAATGAGAAGGTGTATTTTAATGTTTAATATACCATTAATAAATCAAACGTTAATTGAACCAATATCAAGAGGAGCAGAGGAACTGTTGATTGTTTCAGGATATGCAACACCTACTATGGCTTCATGGCATATGACAAAAATTAAAGAATTGAGTATGCCATTAATCGGAATAAAGCTTATAGTAGGTATGACCAACTATGACGGGTTAACTAAAGATGTTCATGAAGGTTTTAAACAGTTGGTATATGCTCAATCAAATACTGCTTTATCTAAGTTTCAATGCCAATATATTTGCCAAGGGCCTCCTGTACATAGCAAATTGTATATTTGGATGAAAAATGGTGAGCCTGTTGAAGCTTATACAGGTTCTGCGAATTATACACAGGCTGGATTCAGTTTGGGAAGACGTGAATATATTGTTCCCTGCAATGCATATGATGCTTTTTCTTATTTTTGTTCAGTAGAGCGGGATTCTATATATTGTACTCATTCGGAAGTAGAGGAAAACATTATATTACAACCAATTAATCCTGTTCTTGAAGCTGAAAACGGACATGTTCAGATTGTGAAAGGACAAGGTGTGGAACATATAAAATTATCGCTTCTTGCCAGAGACGGTGAAACTGGCAGAAGATCAGGATTGAACTGGGGACAGCGTGAAGGGCGAGAACCCAATCAAGCATATATTCCTTTGCCTGCAGAGATAGCACGTTCAGGTTTTTTCCCGCTTCAGAAACGACATTTCTCAGTTATTACTGATGACAATAAGCATTTGATTCTGCGTGTTGAACAGCAAAATGACAAAGCAATTACAACACCAATGAATAATTCCCTTTTGGGGGAATATTTCAGAAACAGAATAGGTGTTGCGAATGGTGCGTTTGTACATCGTCATGACTTAGAGCGTTATGGAAGAACAGATGTTGATTTTTATAAACTAGATGATGAACATTTCTATATGGATTTTTCTGTGTAAAAAAATATCTGCCAACAATTAGTATTAATGAAAAAAGATAGTTTATCTGTAAAGGAGAAAACTATTTTAATAATGATGGTGTTAGAAATATGGATAATCATACAAAAGAAATAAGAAGTTACAATATGTCGAGGATAAGAAGTAAAAATAATAAGCCTGAAGAACTCGTAAGGAAATATTTATTCAGTAAAGGGTTTCGTTACAGGAAAAACGTTAAGGCTCTTCCGGGTTGTCCTGATATTGTTTTGCCAAAGTACAAAACAGTCATTTTTATTAACGGGTGCTTTTGGCATATGCATGAAGGTTGCCCGTTTTTTGTCTGGCCAAAATCAAATGAAGAGATAAGGTACAATAAGTTTCGCAAAATCATAAAAGTCCAATAAAATGACATGGACGTAACCGTTTGGTAGAATTAAGTTACCACACAAAAATCACCAAAGGAGGTTACGAACCATGCCAGATAAAATTATACAGCTAAATGAAGGCATAATAAAGCAGGAATTAAAAGAGCTTGTACGTCACAGTGTCGAGGAAACTCTTAATAATTTACTTGATCAGGAAGCAGCAGAGCTAACTAAAGCAGAGCGTTATGAACGCACAGAGGAAAGGCAAGGCTATAGATCCGGACATTACGAACGGAACTTAACCACAACATCAGGAAATGTAAAACTGAGGGTGCCTAAGCTTAAGGGAATAACCTTTGAAACGGCCATAATTGAGCGATATAGACGCCGCGAGAGCTCAGTAGAAGAAGCTTTAATTGAGATGTACTTAGCCGGAGTATCAGTACGCCGTGTGGAGGACATTACCGAGGCTCTGTGGGGAACCAAGGTCTCTCCTGGCACCATTAGCGAGCTCAATAAAAAAGTGTATGTCCATATTGATACATGGCGTAACCGTCCGCTAAAGAATAGGTACCCCTATGTCTACTTAGACGGGCTCTATTTGAAACGAAACTGGGGTGGTGAATATGAGAATGTATCGGTTCTCATCGCAATGGCGGTTAATGAAGATGGCTATAGAGAAGTGATCGGCGCATCTGAGGGAATGAAGGAAGACAAGGAAAGCTGGCTAGCTTTTCTACAGAGCTTAAGGGAGCGTGGATTGTCAGGTGTTCAACTATTCATTGGAGATAAGTGTTTAGGGCTCCTAGAGGCTGTTAACGAGGTCTATCCAGATGCTAAATACCAACGCTGTACCGTCCACTTCTATCGGAATGTTTTTTCGGTTACACCACGTTCTAAGATGAAAGAAGTAGCTGCCATGCTTAAAGCAATCCATGCACAAGAGAGCAAAGCAGCAGCAAGGCAAAAGGCGCAGATGGTCATCCAGAAGCTTCGAGAAATGAAACTTAGAGAAGCAGCTGATAAGATAGAAAAGGGCATTGAGGAAACGTTGACTTATATGGATTTCCCCTATGCCCACTGGCTCAAGTTAAGAAGCAATAATGTGATTGAACGGCTTAACAGGGAAATCCGGCGTCGAACAAGGGTTGTGGGGACCTTTCCTGATGGAAACTCAGCATTAATGCTTGTTTGCGCAAGGCTCCGATATGTTGCATCAAAAGCCTGGGGAACTAAGCGCTACATGAGTATGAAGCACCTTGATGAGATGGCTCCAGATCATTCACAAGTAACTGCTGGTTAACTGCCGGTTACCAAGCGGAAAATGATTTTGCGAAAAAATCTTGACGGTACCAATGAAGAGTATTGGACAAAAAAGTTAATACGGAACAAAGAAAGAGATTATGAAAACCAAGAAAAGCTTAAGCAGATGGGATGGAAAGTAATTATTGTATGGGAGTGTGAATTAAAAAAAGAAAGATTAGATTCAAGTTTACGTATGTTATGCAATCGTATTAAAGATATTACAGTCCACTCCCCTGAGGTGGATAATTGATTAATTGTAAATACGAAGTGGATGTTGCTAATTTAGAGTAGTATTTAATAAAGGAGGACTTCTATTTATGGTAAGTAATAATATCATAAAATCAGATGAGATTGACCTTTCGATTATTGATGATAGGGAAAAAGCAGAAATTGTTTGTTTGTATTTTTCGAGATTGCATAGCAACGATGAGAGATATAAAGGAAAATGGTCAAAAACTCTTGATGCTGTAGCTAAGAGGTATGGATTTAAGTTCACTTTATTAAAAAATGATAAAGATACATATGACAAAATGTTTGATAATGGGCGCAGGGGGTGGCAATATGAATCGTTAGAAAAAAGAGGAAAGCTTTTTCAAGATGTGTACGATAAATATTCTACAATGCCAATAGAAGAACATGAGAAGTTGGTCAACAGGATTCTTGAAGAAGTTAACAATGAATTATATACCTTTTATAGCATAAAAACTAAAAATCCGCAGCAAGTCAATGCTATTCTGAATAGACAGTCTGCTATAGAAATAGATGGATTGAACGTACTTAAAGATAATTTATCAATCGGTCAGCTTGTTTTCATTGTGTTGGGAGGAGATAAAGGAAGAGCAGAGGTAACATGGGAAACAGGCTTGATAGGAATTGGAGAAATAGTACAGGCGCCCTATGATGAAGGCTATGAAGGAAGAAACTATAAAATAAAGATTGATGTTAAAGTTTTGCTGGATAAACCAATAAAAAGAGAAGATTTAAAACCTTATAGTGATACTTATGATATCATTGGAATTGGACCAATTACTAAATGGGAACCAAATCAAGCTATTTCCCAAATTCCAGAGAGAAAAGCTATTGCATTAATGCGTGCTATGTTAGAATTATGTCCACAAATTGATGAGGATTTATCTTCAGTAATTGATCCAAAATTGATGGCACGCGTAAAGGGAGCCATTGTTAAACTCGTGCCCAGGGAAGTCGAATTTGGTGAAGCTATAGAGCAACCTGATTCCTTGTTGGATGAGAATAATTTTTCAGATACTATTTTTTGCAATTTTTATGAACCAAATATTGATACTATTCTGAATGAGTTTACGTTGCCCGCAAAGCCAATTATAAGCGTAAAAAATTTTATAAATGCAAATAAACACATCATAATGACTGGCCCTCCGGGAACTGGTAAAACAACCCTTGCAGAAAGATTTTGTCAAGAGGCTGTAAGGATAAATTATATAAGCGGCTATATGATGACCACAGCTATAGCAGATTGGAGTACTTTTGATACAATTGGAGGCTATATGCCTGATAAAAATGGGTCATTATCGTTTGTTGAAGGTGTTTTTCTAAAAAGCATCCGCGAAAACAAATGGCTAATAATTGATGAAATAAATCGTGCAGAAGTGGATAAAGCATTCGGACATTTTTTTACTGTTCTTTCCGGAAGAGATATAGAACTTCAGTATAAGGTGCCATTGGCCGGCAGTAAAGAAGAGAAAAATATTTCAATAAGGCATTCTGATTCACTAGAAAGTTTCTATGATGCTCGTACTGCCACTTATTTTATTGGACAGAATTGGCGAATAATTGCTACCATGAACACTTACGACAAGAATAGTTTGTTCATGCTTTCGTATGCATTTATGCGTCGTTTTGCATTTGTACATATACCAGCACCAACATACAATGAATTTGAACAGCTTATATATGATAGATTATCTGAGCATCCTGAACTTGCATCAAAGCTATTATCGATAGTAAAAGTTTCTCCTAAAAAAATGGGAGCGGCGGTAATTTTGGATATAATTGCATATCTGCAAGCATCAGATTTCAAAAATCTTGTGGATGGCATTTGTTCCTTAATTATTCCGCAGTATGAAGGCATATCATTTGCCGAAATAAAAAAGCTATATAAAGAGTTTGCAAAAGTTCTTAACTCAGAAGAAAAAGAATCATTAGAAAACTATATATGTGAGTTTTTTGACATTAATAAGAATGATCTGATGAAAGTGAGATTTGATGATTTTGACGAAGAAGATAATGCAGAGTAGGAGAAATTCATATGATTTATGAATCGGACTGCTGGAACAAAAGTATACACAATCAAATATCACAATTTACCAGTAAAATGCTTTGGCGTTTTATTCAAAATAATGCGAAAGAAAATGAAGCAGAAGAAACTGTGATAAAATTAACTGGCCTTTCAAAGAAGGATATCAGGCTTCTTGCGGATATACGTTTATTATTATCTAAAGATATAAAGCATTTAATAGAAAATATTGCACCCAAAATTATAAATAGATTGTCTAAAGATTCAATTAATATTATTGTACGTGATAGAAACCAGGTTAGAGGTAAAATTGACTGGCAGAAAACAATCAGCGTAAGAGCAGTTGCTGGGAATGATATTAGTTTGTTTGTGTATACAAAGATGTCACAAATATATGACCTTCCTGAAAATAGACTTTTTTTATTTTTAATAAAACAAGTTTTTGAAAAAGCACGTCTATTTGCAGGGGATCTATTATCAAACTTAACATGGTATGCCGAAGAGGGGACTGACGACAGATGGATTAAGAAAGTAGCTATTATTGCGTCACAAACTTCAAGAATTCTTAGAAATCCATTTGTCTCAAAAATTGGGATTATGTATGAGATTAATGATAGAATAATTGAAGCAACAAAGCATTCTCGGCATAGCCATTATAGAGAGCTTGCAGAAATAGCTGAAAGATTCATCTTTTCTCAGAAAAAACCTATTGAATTTCTTAAGAAAGAATTGGACGGAAATATACTTGAACCATTGAACAAGGATACTTTATACGAAATTGCAGTACTATTTAAAACAATATTGGCATCAATTGAATTGGGATGGACTGAAAAATCAATTGGCCTTATAGGCGGAAGCAATCCAACTGCAAGTATCCTTACTAATGGAGATATTGAGTTAAGGATTTTTTTTCAGAAATTACCTCGTGCAATGTCTGAAAACAGTCAATATGGCAAACTTATGTTGGAATACGGACTCAGTGAAAAACTTCGAAGACCAGATATAATACTAGAATTAACTCGTGGACTTGAGAAGAAATTCATAATAATTGAAGTTAAGCGCTCTCAAAGAAGAAGTTATTTGGTGGATGGTACATACAAATTGCTGGGATATTTAAAAGACTTTTCCGGAGTAATTAAAGAACATACTTCAATTTCCGGCGTTCTTGTAGGCTGGGATGGTATTTTGTACCATACATGTAAGGATAATGAGGAGGTTTATTTGTTTAACTGGCACAATTATGAAGAAGGGATAAAGCAAGTATTAGCCAGTATTATGCAACAGTTTGAAGTTAAGCAAGAAAATTAGGTATTTAGTATTATAAAAATGTTTACACAGAACAGCCAGTGTTACAAATATGATGAAATATCTCAGCAGTACGTGAATTGTTACTTTGATTTAGTCGTTGTTTTGGAGGTGCGGTATGGCAAGTGTCAGCTCGTTCAGAGATGTTATTGCAAATATGTATTATAATGATCTCTTTAACGAATTGTCTGAATATATAGAGGACAACCCGGATAAGCTGGAATCAAACTCATACCGTGTGCAATCACCGGATGAAGCGGCTTTATCCGACTTTGACATTATAACGATTGACATAACCGATTTACCAGGCAATAGTATTTTATTTGATGTAATTGTTTCAGCCGAAGTTGAAATAGCAGAAACAGTACGAAGGAATCGCGAAAGTGACGGCATAGAACAATGGTTCCGTATCTCCTGCAGAGCTGACCTTGATGACGGAATTCAGAATTTTCAAATTAAGTCTATTTCAATATACAACAAGTACAGAGAGAGCAAATTAGGCCGGCTATCTGAGTATTTAGTGCCAATTATAGAAAAGGAACAGTTTGACGATGTTGCTACCGAGTTTCTAAGTGAATTTTGCCCAGAAGCATTAAGTACTCCTATGCCTATTCCGGTAGATGAAGTAGTGAAAAGAATGGGGCTTAAGGTTAAGGAAATCCAGTTAACAAAGCATTTCACTATATTCGGTCAAATAGTTTTTGGAGATTGTACGATAGAATATTACGACAGAAATGAAAGAGCATATAAGCCTTTGGAAGTTTCAAGAGGAACAATTCTCGTGGATCCTAATGTGTATTTCATGCGAAACATAGGGTGCATGAACAATACCATTATTCATGAGTGTGTTCACTGGTATAAGCATAGAAAATACCATGAGTTAGTTAAGACATATAACAGCGATGCTTTACTCATAAGCTGCAGAGTAAACGAAACAACTAAATACAAAAAGCAATGGACGCCAGAAGACTGGATGGAATGGCATGCTAACGGAATAGCACCTCGCATCCTTATGCCTAAATCAATGACCATTAAAAAGATTGAGGAGCTAATTAAAAAGAATGAGCTCCTTTTTGGTACTCACGACAGGCTAAATATAATGGAAAATGTCGTGTATGAATTAGCTGACTTCTTCCAGGTGTCAAGGATAGCAGCCAAAATAAGGATGCTTGACCTTGGATATAAGGAAGTTGAAGGTGTATATACCTACGTAGATGACCATTTTATCAGCAATTATTCATTTAAGGCGGACTCATTACATAAGAATCAAACATACAGTATTAGCCTAAGCGATTCCTTTTTTGAATACTATGCAAATCCGGAATTCGCAAAGATTATAGACAGCGGTAATTTTATTTATGTTGACGGTCATTACGTTATTAACGACTCTAAATACATAAAAAGGTTAGAAAATGGAAGCATTGATCTTACAGACTATGCAAAACTGCATGTAGATGAATGCTGTCTTCTGTTTGATTTAAAGCTAAATAAAGCCTCCAAAATGGACATTGTAGTATACCTCGATTCTATAATGTTCCGTAAAGCTACACCGGATTATAACAGAGTGCCGACATTTAATCCGGACAAGCATAATATGGAAGTATTTAATCGTTCAGAAGAGCTAAAGAAATTTCACGAAGAACTCGTCGAAGAAAGTCAGCATTTGAGCCGTACAACCCAGACATTTTCCCAAGCGGTATATGGACATATCAAAAGAAAAGGTTACAATAAGGTTGTTTTTATAGAAAAGACTTTGCTTTCAGGAAAAACATATGACAGAATAAAAAACAACGAACTTAATAATCCAACTTTAGAAACTGTTGTTGCAATCTGCATCGGATTGGAGCTAAGCCCTACATATAGTGAAGAGATATTAAGGCTTGCCGGCTATACTCTCAATAACACCCCACAACAATTGGCATATAAAAAGCTGATTCATTCGTACAGAGGACATACAATATATGAATGTAATGAAGTTTTGGAAGCCTTGGGGCTTTCCCCTCTTTGTGCAAAGGCATATAAAGAAATGATAAGTTAAAAAATTGTTGGACTTCTGAAGTCCAACTTTTTTTTATTATAAACAGGTTATAATACTGAGATTTTCAGCCATTATGCAAAAAAGGTGCAAGAACCTTACTGCATAATGGCTATTTTTTTGCCTAAAACATGGACTTTAGATGTCCAGACAGGCTTTAACAATTCGAGTAGCATTGAGTCAGAGAGTTGGCCAACCCTCAAAATTGAAGGATGGAGGATATAAGATGCAAGACTCTATGAACAATGCAAAAACGCAGCCAATAATTCCAATGCCCATAAAGGGCAGACCATACAAGCATCAGATTCGTGCTTTCAATTTCATCTGCAGTCTATTTGGACTTTTGAAGGGTGGTGGTTTTCCTGCCATTTCCGGATGGGGTGCAGCGCTCCTGATGGAAATGGGCTGACCAGCACCGGGAAAACGCTTGTCTCAATCGCAATTATAGGAGCATTGAATGCTGCAGGAAGAATTAATCGTGTGCTGATAGTTGCACCGCTTTCCATTCTTGGAGTGTGGGAAGACGAGTTTAAACGGTTCGCAGATTTCCCATATCAGCTTATAGTCCTTAATGGCATGATTCAAAAGAAAATCCAACAGCTAAGATTTTTAACTGGCGAAGGTGTCCATGTGGTGGTAGTCAACTACGAATCTGCATGGAGAATGGAAAAGGAACTGGCAAACTGGCATCCTGACATTATCATCGCCGATGAAGGACATAAAATTAAAACTCATAATACAGCGGTTTCAAAAGCAATGCACCGATTGGGCTTGCTTGCCCAGTATCGGCTCCTACTGACAGGAACGGTTATAACCAACAAAGCCATAGATGTATTCAGCCAGTACAAGTTTCTTGATCCTCGTATCTTTGGAAATAGCTTCTATGCATTCCGAAACCGGTATTTCAACATGGTTGGCTATGGCAACCATACGCCAGTGCTGAAAAAATCAATGGAACAGGATTTGATGAAAAGGATTCACAGCATTGCATTCCGGGCGACCAAAGCGGAGTGTCTGGATTTGCCGGAAACCACCGATATTATTCGCCATATTGAGCTTGAGCCTGTCACTTTAAAGAAATATAAAGAGCTTGTCAAACAAAGCTATACTGAGCTGTCAGCAGGGGAAGTAACAGCTACAAACATACTGACACGCTTGCTTCGTCTTTCGCAATTAACCGGCGGCTTCATCGGAAGCGATGACGGTGGGAAAATCGAGCAAGTCAGTGATGCCAAGTTGAAAGCTCTTGAAGATATCCTTGAAAGCAGCATTCAAGAAGGACATAAGCTGGTTGTTATAGCAAGGTTTATCCCTGAAATTCATGCCATATGCAGGTTGCTGGAGAAGAAGAACATCGGTTATGCGTGTATTTATGGTGCAACTAAGGATCGCCAAGAGCAAGTCCACCGGTTTCAATATGATCCTGACTGCATGGTGTTTGTAGGCCAGATTGCAACCGCTGGACTCGGTATTACACTAACCGCTGCAAGCACAATGGTATTTTACTCCCTTGATTATTCCATGTCGAATTTCGAGCAGACAAAAGCCCGTATCCATAGAGTTGGACAAAAGAACGGCTGCACATATATCTACCTTATCGCCAAGGGTACTGTAGACTCAAAAATCCTGACTGCTCTGCGCAATAAGGCAGATCTTGCAAAAATGCTGATAGACGACTACCGCAAAGGAGCAAATCCTTTTGCCCCAGAGGGAGGTGAAAGCTGTGAGCAATAATGCGATGTTTGAACTTGCTGACCGTCTTAAGGAGCTGCGCGAGGCAAAGAAGGCTGTTGAAGAGGAACTGAAAAGCATAAATGCGGAGATTGACGAGGTCGAATACCGTCTGTCTGAGCTGATGATCAGCAGTGAGACGCAAAACTTCACAAGAGCAGGAACAATGTTCTGCCTTTCAACGACAACAAGAGCCAGTGCTGCCGCAGGCATGAAGGAGGAACTGTTTGACGCACTACGCAGTAAAGGCTTTGGAGAACTCATCTATGAAACAGTAAATGCAAATTCCCTGTCAGCATTTGTTAAAGAACAGATTGCGGAGAATGGGGACGAGCTTCCGGACTGGCTGAAAGGCCTTGTGAATGTCTTCGAAAAGACAACAGTAACTGTGCGGAAAGCAGCAAGGTAAATAGCTTCAGAAAGCAATGCTCCAATATCAATGTTCAAGGAATAACTGTTCGAAGAACAATGCTTCAAAGAACAATGATATAGATTACATTCCAAATTCATAATTACGGAGGTATAAAAGCATGAAAAACAATGAACTCGTAACTATTAACGAAAATACAGGTTTTCTTCAGCTCGCTGATTTCAATCTTGACGAGGCAATGGCATCAGAACTTGACGGTCTTGACATGACTTTTGAACGCATAAAAATCCCGTCCGCAGGCAGCACAGTATTCGAAGTGCCCGGGGAAAATCCCGGAGAACCTGATACTGTCAAGGAATTCTCAGCGGTAATTCTTTATCATCATCCACTTTATGCATACTACAAGGACAAGTATACCGGAGGCAGTAACCCACCGGATTGCGGAAGCTTTGATGGTATAACCGGCGAAGGAGACCCCGGAGGAAGCTGTGCCAAATGCCCATATAATCAGTTCGGTTCGGGGGAAAACGGCAGCAAAGCTTGCAAGAACCGCCGCAGGATATATGTACTGCGTGAAGGGGAGATTTTCCCGTTAATACTCTCTTTGCCTACTGGATCGTTGAAAGAGTTTTCCCGCTACATCAAAAGGCTGCTTTCTAAAGGCAAAAAATCAAACAGCGTTGTTACTCGCTTTTCTTTGAAAAAGGCGGCCAATTCAAGCGGTATCACCTATTCACAGGCTCAGTTTGCTGTAGATCGGGATCTGACCGCCGACGAATATGCGTTGATATCCAAGCTTTCCGAGCAGGTCAAAGCATTCAGTACCCGAGTCGGCCATGACACTGAACCTGCCGGTGAAGAGGTAATAAATGTAGACCCTGAATCAGGTGAAATTACTGAGCCGCTTAAGTGATCAAAGGCCCTATCGGAGAGTAACTTCCATCTCCGATAGGGCGGAAAGGAGAACCGCATGGGATACAAATGTGTTTATATGCTGTCTGAAATACAAGAGTATCTGAAAAACACTGTCCTATTTGCTTTCGACTTTGAAACGTCACCCCGCGATAAATGGAGGAACGATAAAAGTGCAGCTCTGGATGCTCATAAAGCAGATATTACAGGGATCAGTTTTTCAGTATCAGAAGGGACTGCTATATATGTTCCACTTAAACATCGTAGCGGGCGAAATGCAGAGAACCAGGCGGCAATATGGGATTATCTGAAATTACTATTCGAATCAAAAGATGTAATAAAAGTTGCTCATAATCTGGCTTTTGAGTCTATGTTCCTTTACGCAAGAGGTATCGTCCTTCAAAAGCCTTGCTATGACACGATTGCAGCATCACAACTTACATTAAAAAGCAAGTGGGAGTTCAGAAGTCTTGCTGACAGCGGATTAAAAACGCTTGCACCTGCACTCTGCAAAGCAGAAATGACAGAATTCTCAACGGTTACTGAAGGTCGGTTTTTCGATGAATTGAACCCTCAGGATGAGAAGACTGTCCGCTACGCTTGTGCTGACAGCGACTACACTCTTCGCTTGTATCATGTTTTCAATCAGTGGTTTGATAGATTTTTACCCAAACACAGAACTATTGTGGAAGAGGTAGAATCGCCTACATCAGTATATGTCGGGATAATGAAGTATAACGGCATATTGGTGGATAAGTCAGCCATGCTGAAGAAACAAGCGGAAGCCGCAGAAAAGATTGTCAGTATCAGAAAAGAGATTACCGGAATTATCGGCAATGTAGAGATTGGGGCAAATGCTTCAACTTCAGCATTTAAAAAATATCTTTTTGTGGATCTCGGTCTTCCGGTCATGAAAACGACCGCAAAACATCAGGAAGCTGCCGATGATGAAACCATGATCCTATTAAAAGGATGGTGTGAATCCAACAGGCCTGAACTTGCTCGCTTATTTGAACTGGTGCAGGAATACCGCAAGTGGGGCAAACTCAAATCCACCTATATAGACGGTTATCTTCGATTTATTGATGAGGATACCGGCAGGATTCATCCGGACCTTATGCCACTGGGGACAGAGACAGGCAGATTTGCGTCAAGAAACCCGAATATGCAGAATTGCCCGCAGAAAGACAATGACCCAATAGGCGTACGGAAATTTATCATTTCGCCAGCCGGAAAGGTTCTTTTATCTCTTGACTTTTCGCAGATAGAACTGCGTGTCGGAGCGTTTTATTGCAGGGACAAACGTATGCTGGAAACCTATCGTACAGGCGGTGATATCCATGCGCAGACCACCTCTGTTATTTACCGAATTCCTTTTGAAGAGGCAGCAGACAAAAATGCTCCACATTATAAAGAGCGAAGAACCATCGCAAAGAACTGCAATTTCGGTGTGTTCTATGGACTGTTTCCCACTGGCTTACAGAGAACACTTAAATTTAAAGCTGGGCTGAACCCAACTTTGTCCGAATGTGAGACCATCATTCAAAACTTGAAATCCGGATACCCCGGTCTTGCCAAATGGCAGGATGAGGTAAAAAAGCGGGCTGCTGTAAGCTGCTATTCAGAAACATGGCTGGGCAGGCGAAGATACTTGCTGGGAATTCGGTCATCAGATTGGGGCAAGAAGTCGTTTGCCGAGCGGTGCGCATTAAATACACCTATTCAAGGTACAGCGGCAGATATTCTAAAGCTTGCCTGTGGGCGCATCATCAGTGGACTTCCCGAAAGGCTTTGGCTGAAACCTATGCTGCAGATACATGACGAGCTGGTTTTTGAATTACCGGAAGACAAGGTGGACGAAGCAGTTGTTTTTATAAAAGAGTGTATGGAAACACAACCCTTCCCTGAATTTGATGTACCTATTGTGGCAGAGGCTTCGGTAGGAAGAAATTTTGGAGAAATGAAAGAAATGGAGGATTGATATTATGACTAATTTACAGGTTTTTAAGAATACAGAATTTGGAGAACTTAAAGTACTCGTTATTGATGGAAAGGAATACTTTCCTGCAACGGATTGTGCAAGGATGCTAGGATATAGTAACCCTCGTGATGCGATACAACGCCATTGCAAACCAGACGGGGTCGTGAAACACGACGGGGTCACCTTAACTACAAATCAATATGGTGTCTCGACTGAACAGCATGTTGAACGGACTTATATTACAGAGGGAAATCTATATCGTCTCATTATACGTAGCAAACTTCCTGCTGCTGAACGCTTTGAAAGATGGGTCTTTGATGAAGTGCTGCCCACGATCAGAAAATATGGAGTTTATGCTACAGATAAAGTTATCGAAGAGATGATTTCTAATCCGGAGTATGGCATCAGGATTTTCTCTGAACTAAAGGCAGAACGCGACAGGCGGAAAGCTTTAGAAATAGAAAATGCAAAGAATAAACAGATTATCAGTGAGTTGAAGCCCAAAGCGAGCTATTATGATCTCATATTGCAAAATAAAAGCCTTGTGCCGATCAGCAAGATTGCCAAGGATTACGGAATGTCTGGCCGCGCTTTCAATAAGCTGCTTCATGAGCTTGGAGTACAGTACAAAATGGGAAACTGCTGGCTTTTATATCAGGAGTACGCCGATCAAGGATACACGCAGTCCAAGACCCACGCTATTGATGCAGAAAGAAGCGTAATGCACACATATTGGACACAAAAAGGAAGGCTATTTATCTATGACCTTCTTAAAAACAAGAAAGGTATATTGCCTGTAATCGAACGTGAACAAAAAAGCGCATAGGCAGGGGGTAATACCATGAGTATCAGCAAGTTTAACGCGGAAGGATATTACGACCCCACACCTTATGAAGCATTGCTTAGGATTGAGCGAGAGGCCAGGAAAGCGCCTTACAGACCGATGGTATTTATCTGCAGCCCATATGCTGGAGATATAGAACGTAATATCCGTAAGGCTCAGGGGTACTGCCGCTTTGCAGTGAGCAGGAATTGCATACCTATTGCTCCGCACCTCTTGTTTCCGCAGTTTATGGACGACGATGATGAACAAATGCGAAATCTGGGCTTGTACTTTGGCATGGTATTGATGTCAAAGTGCTCAGAAGTGTGGGTATTTGGCAGAAAAATTACTAAAGGGATGTCCATTGAGATTGAAAAGGCAAAGCAGCGCAGCATTCCGATCCGGTATTTTAATGAACGATGCGAGGAGGTGCAGTGTAAGTGAGCATCTCATTCCCTAAAGAATTAGCAAACCGGAAGCAATGGATCTGCTGGCGTCTGGAACCAAACACAAAGGACGGAAGAGACAGTAAAATCCCTTACAATCCCTTAACCGGTAGAAAAGCCTCAAGCACTAACCCAAACGACTGGTCGACCCTTGACGATGCGATTGCGGCAAAAGAACAATATCTCTATACCGGATTAGGTTTTGTATTCGCAAAAAGCGGAGGTTTAGTAGGGATAGACATAGATCACTGCCGAGACAAAAACACTGGGGAATTAAGCGATACCGCCAAGGATATCCTTGAGCGGTTTCCGTCCTATACGGAAATCAGCCCTTCAGGAACTGGGCTTCATATTTTCTATAAAGGGGAGATGCCTGCCAAGGGCAATAAAAACACTAAAACCGGCGTTGAAATGTATGCCCACAGCAGATACTTCACAATGACTGGCGAGCGACTGCCAGGGACTCCTGATTACATTGCTGAAGATAATGGAGCACTGGCCTGGATACATGAGAACTATATCAAAAGTAAAAAGCGGAAAGGGAAAAGCAGAAAAGACCGTAAAAATTTTAAGTTAGAGCCGCTTACAGACGAAGAAATTCTGGAGAAAGCCCGGACAGCCGAAAACCATAAGGAATTTAATCTGCTATGGGAAGGAAAATGGCAGGAAGCAGGGTATCCGAGCCAGTCCGAAGCCGATCTTGCTCTTTGCTGTATGCTGGCTTTCTGGTCAGGCAAAAACAAAGAGCAGATGGACAGGCTGTTTAGAAATTCCGGGTTATTCCGGGAAAAGTGGGATACTGTACATCATGCAAGTGGAGCAACATATGGGCAGGAGACACTGGATAAGGCCATTGAAGTCACAGAGAACGTATACAGCCGCGAAAGCGAGTCAGTTATCTTTGAACATGAGGGCAGGTATTACCGCACCAGAGGCGAAAGTGTGTATCCTATAACAAATTTTATCATTCAGCCGGTGGAGATGATTGTATCAGAAGATGAAACGCAGATGACTGCTGATCTTATTACAATACGTGATGAAATATACCGTCAGACATTTATGACTACCGACTTCAATAACATCCAAAAATTTAAAAATATCTTGAACCGCCGGACAATATCCTTAGGCTATTTTGGCTCAGAAGGAGATTTGGAACTGCTGAAAGGTTATATATCTGAAATGGAGTGGGTAAGGAAAACAGGGGTCAAGGCTCTTGGGATTTATGAGCATGGCGGGCGGATGGTTTATGTTTCAACGGACGGTGCCATTGAAGCCGGAGGTAACATTGTTGAAGATATCGTGCAGCTTGATAAGTATAAAAGCATAACAACCGATATCCTAACCTTTGAGCCATTGACAAAGAAACAGCTTATTATGCTTGGTGAATGGCTCCTCAGCTATAACGAACCAATAAAAACGGTGTCAGTGATGGCATGGGTAGCCGGATGCTTTATTAAACCGCATCTTAAAAAATCAGGCATCAAGTTTCCTCATTTATTGCTTGTCGGAGAACAGGGCAGCGGAAAGAGTAATACATTGGAGAGGGTTATTCTGCCGATATTTTCATGTAGTAAAATTCGCGCGGCTACACAGGTTACTGCATTTACATTGATGAAGGAATCTGCATCATCGAATCTGATACCGCAGTTGATGGATGAGTTCAAGCCTTCAAAGATAGATAAGTTAAGGCTAAATGCCTTATACAACCATCTTCGAGATGCATATGACGGCCATGAAGGTGTCCGCGGTAGGGCTGATCAAAGTGCTGTTACTTATGAGTTATTGGCACCTATCATTGTAGCTGGTGAAGAATCGCCGGATGAAGCGGCTATCAGAGAACGGAGCATAGAATTGCTTTTCAGCAAGAAAGACTTAAAACCAGTCAGCCATAGGCAAGCATTTTATAAGTTGTGTGCGAAAGGTGATCTGCTTGGCAGTTTCGGCCGGAGCCTGCTGGATATAGCACTCAGAGTATCGCCCGTTGAAACGGAGAAATGGTATGAGGAAGCAAAGTCAGAGATATCTGATGAGTTTCCATCTCGTATCGTCAATAATCTCGCCTGTTGCTATGCCGGATTGAGCCTAGTAAACAAACTGTGTGAATTCCTTAATGTAACGTGGGCTGAAGTGTTTCCTATTAGCAAAGGGGCATGTATTCGATATCTTCAGAACGGTGTACAGGAGTACTTGCTGGATGGCGGCAGCAATAACAAGACCATTGTAGAACAGACGCTGGAAATCATGGCCCGGATGAAACTGGCTCCGAATCAAGACTACACTTTTGATAAAGATGGCAAGGTTATCGGGATTCGTTTCTGCGATGTATATGACCGCTATACCAAGTACAGGCGCGATTATGCAATCACAGGGGAATGCCTTCCGTATAACCAATTTCTGAAGCAGTTGAGGCAAAGTGACTTTTTTATAGAGAGCAATAAAACGATGCGTTTCGGGAATGAAACTAAGAAAGCCTGGGCTCTTGATTTTTCGATATTAAAAGAGCGATGCGATGTGAGCGGCTTTGAAATCACAGATATTGAGCCTATTTAACCTCGAAAAAGGTAACAAGGTAACAAAAAGGTAACGCCAGAAACGCTGATGAATAGCCACTTGTTACCGATGTTACCTTTGTTACCTAAACTTTATATATACGCGCGAAAGTACCATTGCTTTTTAAGACTAAAAAAATATAAAAATAAAAATATTTGTGTATACACCTACCCCAAAAAGAGGTAACAAGGTAACAAAATCCTGAAAAGCGCTTGGGAAGCTGATTTATGAGATGCCTTTTTTGGACGTTACGAGGTTATAAGAGGGAAAAAGGTAACATTTTTGGAGGATGAGCGGTTATGTCTGAAAGAAGTATTGTGACTAAAGTACTGCGGTACTTAAAGACAGTACCGGGGTGTTTCTGTTGGAAGGAACATGGTGGTATGTACGGGACAGCGGGGATACCAGACATTATTGCCTGTGTAAATGGGCGGTTTATAGCTTTTGAAATAAAAACCCCATCGGGAAAGACAACAAAACTACAGGAAGCAACTATAAGGAAAATCCTCAATGCCGGAGGAGTGGCAGCGGTTGTCCATTCGGTAGATGAGGTGAAGGCTATTATGGAAAAGCATGGCCTTCTATAAAGAACGAAGACATAACGAACAAGGAAACAAGCACTGCAAAGCAACGCAAATAAGCACACTGCTTCAAAGATCAAGGTTTTTTATCTTGATTTTTTGGAGGTGCGATATGCTGATTGCATGGCAGTATTTAGATAAAAAAGCAGCTGCTGTTGAAGCTTTGAAAGATTACAGCAGCATGCAGTACATTATTGAACACAGTGATGAGGATATATATGAAGTTGAAACCCGTATGACAAGCCCTCATAGTGCAAAGATTACCGGAGTTCCGGGCAAACACAATCCCAAAAGCGGCGAAGAACGCCTTGCTGCTTGCCTTGACGAGATTGATGTGTTGAAAGAACGTTACAGACGGGCATTAGAATATATGGAGTGGTTCAAGCCTGCTTGGGAAGCCCTGTCGGAGGAAGAACAGTTTATACTGACAGAATTTTTTGTTAATGATGTGAGCAAGACAGAAGCTGTAGCAAACATCGGAGAGAAGCTGTTTCTTGAAAGAGCACAGGTGTACCGTAGGAAGGACAAGGCACTTAATCATCTGGCACTGCTTTTATACGGGAAGTAGTAATGAGATTTTTATGAGATGTAAGACACAGGTATCCAATATATAATGATATCGTGAAAAAATGACATTAAAACGCATAAGCCCTTCGGGGCTTTTTCTTATGACATAAAACGGGAGTGAAGAAAGATGTACGATAATTGTTTTGGCAGTAACGGAAGGAATGGCTGCAATATCCTGACTGTACACAAGTGTCAGCAAGATAAATGTTCCTTCTATAAAAGCACCCAGGAGTTAGAGGAAGATAGAAAAAAGGCTTATCTTTTGCTTGCAGCTTTACCACCCGATATGCAGCGGTATATCTCCGATAAGTATTATAACGGTAAGATGCCATGGTCAAATAGCAAATGTGTTGTTCAATATTCCAGATGAGATTTTTATGAGATGAAATTCATTATAAATCCAAATATAATGGTATTGTGAAAAATTATGGATAAGCCTTCATGGGATGAACCTGTGAGGGCTTTTTTTATACCCGTAAAGGAGGTGGCCAGATGCCAAGAAAACCAAAAAGGCCTTGCTCCTTTCCCGGCTGTCCTGAACTGACGGACGGAAGGTACTGCGACATGCATCAAAGGCAAGAGGATGCTTATTACAACAAATACGAACGAGATCCCCAAACAAGAAAACGCTACGGCAGGAGCTGGAAACGCATCAGGGACAGATATATCTCAGAGCATCCGCTTTGCGAGGAGTGCCAAAAGTACGGAAGGCTTACACCAGCCGAAGAGGTACATCATATTATCCCTTTATCCAAAGGCGGAACCAATGCAGACAATAACCTTATGAGCCTGTGCAAGAAATGTCACTCATCGCTCACTGCTCGCGAAGGAGAACGATGGGCAAGACGGTAGGGGGGTCAAAATCTCTGGCGGAGTAGTTTTGTGCAACGGGCGGGGGGTCACGCGCGAAAAATCGCAGTTTCAAACGGGGTATATACCCTCGTCGTCGCAAACTGCGCTGTGTTCGTTTTGACGCCAGCGTCAAAAGCTCGCCCGCTCCGTTGCTCCTCCTCTCCCCACAAAGCCTGCGGCTTTGCGGGGACCCCAATTAATCTCAGAATCGAGGTGATGTGCATGGCAAAAGACGGTACCAACCGCGGCGGGGTGCGTATCGGCGCAGGACAGAAGAAAAAGCCGCTGGCAGATAAGATTTTGGAAGGAAATCCTGGCAGACGAAAGCTCATGGTAATGGAATTTACGGATGCTGCGGAACTGGAAGGAGCGAGTATGCCGCCACCCAGGGATTATCTTGCTGCAAAACAGAAGAACGGAAAAACAACACTGGCGGTAGAAATATACGAAAAAACATGGCAGTGGCTTAAGGAACGTAGGTGTGTTCATCTTATCCCTGCGCAGCTTATAGAGCAGTATGCCCAGAGTGTGGCGCGGTGGATTCAGTGCGAGGAATGTATCACCGAATTTGGCTTTCTTGCCAAGCATCCGACGACCGGCAATGCTATCCCGTCGCCTTATGTGGCCATGAGCCAAAGCTTCATGAAGCAGGCCAATAACCTGTGGTATCAGATTTACCAAGTTGTGCGGGAAAACTGTGCTACCGAATACAAAGGGGCTACTCCCCACGATGATGTGATGGAAAAACTCCTGACAGCCAGGAGGGGTGGCTGATGCATAAAACAAATTCAATCTTTCTTAGGGAACTTAGAAAATATAAAGACCATTTAACGAGGCAGCAGTTTAAGACCCTGCGGGGACAAGTATTAAACGGAGATTGTGAGGGTGCTAAAAAGGGTCTTGAGAAAAATATTGAACAGGAGAATGCAACATGAACATACAAAAAATATCTGTTGACAAACTTAATCCTGCAGCATACAACCCGCGCAAGGATTTAAAACCTGGCGATAAGGAATATGAAAAGCTGAAACGGTCAATAGAGGAATTTGGCTATGTGGAGCCTGTCATCTGGAACCAAAAGACAGGCAATGTAGTAGGCGGGCATCAACGCTTAAAGGTTTTGCTGGACTTGGGACAGACAGAGATAGACTGCGTCGTTGTAGATCTTGACCCGCAGAGAGAAAAAGCTCTTAATCTTGCTCTTAATAAGATTCAGGGAGAGTGGGACGAGAATAAACTGGCTGAACTGATGGCTGAGCTGGACGCAGGTGCATTTGATGTTTCGCTTACAGGGTTTGACGCTTCTGAAATAGACGAATTGCTTAACCGATGGTACTCCAAAGAGGCGATACAAGACAGCTTTGATATAGATAAAGCGCATGAGGAAATTGTGCAGCGCGAGCCGGTAACAAAGCGGGGCGATATCTGGCTTCTTGGGAATCATCGTTTGATGTGCGGCGACTCTACGAAGGATGAGGATTTTAAGAAGTTGATGGACGGGTGTCACGCACAGATGGCAGTGACTTCTCCTCCATATGGGGTAGGCAAAGAATATGAAAAAGCAGGGATTGAGCCATGGTTCGAAACAGTACGCCCAGTGATTAGAAACCTGTGCAGGTATGCAGATATTGTCTGCTGGAACTTAGGTGATCTCTATGCTACCGGCTCTCAGTTTATTGAACCCACCAGTGTTTACAGTGTGAATATGTTTTTGGACAATGGTTACCGCCCTATCTGGATCCGCATTTGGAAGAAACAAGGGCAAAACTTCGGCGTAGGACCCTATCATCTTGTTTCAAACAAGCCGGTTCAGCAGTATGAGTATATTTCAGCCTTCAGCAATAAAGGAGAAGTTGAGGAATACAACGATCAGGAATATGTATGGCTTTCGGCCTTCGCGGGACACAGTTATAAATTTGTGAAACGGCTTACAAAGGAAGAACGCAAGAAGTGGGGCTATGCTGGGATATGGGAGATGACCACCGTCCGGGCAAACAAAGAACATCCGGCAATGTTCCCTGTAGAGCTTCCATGGCGGTGCATTAAGATGCACAGCGATAAAGGCGGTATTGTGCTTGAACCGTTTTCTGGCAGTGGAACCACTATAATCGCAGCTGAACAGACCGAGCGTAAATGCTATGCGATGGAGTTATCGCCTATTTACTGTGATTTAGCCGTTAAGCGCTGGGAGGAATTCACCGGTGAAAAAGCCGTTAAACTGGAGGGTTAAGATTTATGGATATACTGAAAATACCAGCAGAAAAATTAAAACCTTCGAAATATAATCCGCGGAAGGATTTAAAGCCGGGCGACCCTGAATATGAAAAATTACGTCGGTCTATAGAAGAGTTTGGATATGTAGAGCCGGTCATATGGAATAAACGCACCGGGAACATTGTCGGCGGACATCAGCGGTATAAAGTACTAACAGCTTTGGGTTATAAGGAGATCGACTGCGTTGTAGTTGATTTGGATGAACAGCGGGAAAAGGCACTCAATGTTGCACTGAATAAAATCAGCGGCGAGTTTGATATTCCGCTTTTGACCGATCTGCTTATGGACTTGAATGAAGATGGCTTTGACGTGTCGCTTACCGGCTTTGATGCTGCGGAGATCGACGAGCTGTTCCGCGACAAAACTGCCGCCAATGTCAAAGAGGATAATTTCGATGCGGAAAAGGCAGCGGCGGAAATCAAAACGCCGGTTACACAAAGGGGCGATATATGGACGCTTGGCAGTCACCGCCTTATGTGCGGCGACAGCGCCTTGCTTTCAGATGTGCAAAAGCTGATGAACGGAAAAAAGGCGAAATTTGTTTTCACCGACCCACCCTGGAATGTTGATTACGGTTTGGATACCAAGCATCCAAGCTGGAAGCCAAGGCAAATTCTAAATGACAATATGAGCACCGAGGAATTCGGCGCTTTTTTAATGCGCGCTTTTAAATGCATGAAAGAGGTTTCTGAAGCCGGATGCATGACCTATGTAGTAATGAGTGCTCAGGAATGGGGCAGTTTGATGAACGTCATGCGTGAGGTAGGGTATCACTGGTCGAGCACAATTATATGGAAAAAGGACAGCCTGGTACTCTCCAGAAAGGACTATCATACCCAGTACGAGCCGATCTGGTATGGCTGGCTTGAAGGGACACGTCTTTGCCCGCTGAAAGACCGTAAACAGTCAGATGTTTGGGAGATCCCCCGTCCTAAAGTATCGGAGGAGCACCCCACCATGAAGCCGGTTTCGCTTGTAGCAAAGGCAATGCTCAACAGTTCCCATACTGGAGATTTAGTCCTTGACCTGTTCGGTGGATCCGGTACGACAATGATTGCGGCGCAGCAGACCGGGCGGGTTTGTTTTATGATGGAGCTTGACCCGAAATACTGCGATGTGATTGTAAAGCGCTATGTTTCACAATTTGGAGCAGATTCAGTATTCTTGGTGTCAGGTAGCGAAAAAATACCTTACGCGGAAACACAGATTGATTAAAAATGTCCTTGCTTTCCCCTCAAAACAGAGCGTTAATGTACCCCACCAAAAAGGAAAAGTGGGATTTTTTATGGGAATCAAAAATGTTTTAGCTTATTTGAGGGGAGGTGTATGGCATGAGCAATAACAGCTTTCGCTTTTCACAGAAGATTGTCGGTCAGGAGAGAAAAGCCATTGCCTCGGTCATAGCTGAAGCCCTTGAAGGCCAGGTGCGCTATGCCGGAGCACCGGAGTTTTTGTATGAGATTAAAGACGAAAAATCTGCTGGCAGTTGGACGATTGACAGGGACAGTGTGGTTCACTCACCGAAAATCAGTCTCAATGAAATAAAAACCATCCGTTCAGTTATTGACACGTTGAATGTGGAGGGCTTTTCAGCAGAGGGGACCATGACAATTACTCTTTCGTTGGAGGGCTTTAGCGAGACAAGCCTTGAAAACCTAAATAATATGCTGGCCAGCAAAGAGACATTGATAAAGAAAGCGATGTCGATTGAACGGGAACTTGTAGTCTTAGCTGAAAATGATGAGATTTCCTTCCCTTTCTGGAACGCGACTTTAAATGCTGATGAAGTGCAGACCTATATAACGCTGGCAAAGCAGATGGCAGAACAGGCAAAATTACAGAAGCGAGTACTACGAAAAGAAAAACCAACAGATAATGAAAAATATGCTTTTCGCTGTTTCCTGCTTAGGTTGGGGTTTATAGGTGATAACTTCAAAACTGAACGCAAGGTGTTACTTTCAAGGCTGTCCGGTAACGGGGCGTATCGGAAAGGCAGAGCAAAGGCGGTGGACGAAAATGAATGATTTTCATAGCACCGCCTTCTTTGTCAAGCATCCGTTTAGAATAGAGGATTTAAAAGTGCCGCATCGGTATGAGACGAGGAAACGATTTGTAGTTGTAAAAACTATCGAGCTATCAAAGATTGATTATGATAACTTCGTTGCCGACCTGTGCGTTGACCGCACATTTATTGAGGAAAACAAAGGGTTTTGTCACGTTAATGAGGATGGAGTGTGGCTTTGCTTGCTGGTTAAGCAACGGGGACAGCCTGACGGAGTGCTGGTAATGCCGGATGGTAGAGATTACCCAAAGTATGCCGCATATTATCCTGGAGAGGAGGACGAACTATGAGTGCAAGAGGCTTCCCTTCAAAAGAAACAGTCCTTCGCATTAAAGAGCAGTATCCGCCGGGAACACGTGTTGAGCTTATCTGCATGGATGATCCGTATTCTAAGCTGAAACCGGGAGACCAAGGAACAGTATCTTTCGTGGATGATATCGGAACTGTTCATATCAACTGGGACTGCGGTTCTTCTTTGGGTGTAGCCTATGGTATAGATGTGATCAGAAAGCTGTAAATGTACACAATTCAAGATGTGTAAAATTGTTCAAAATCCAGTGAAAACTCACGCAGAATTGCCTTGCTATCCTGTGTTTTCAATGGCCTAATGTACACTACCAAAAGGCAAAAAACACAGAGAAAGCGAGGAAAAAGCGCAATGCTTACAACGAGATTTGGAATCGAGGTAGAATTGACGGGGATTACAAGAAAACAAGCGGCAAAAACTGCAACAGCTTTTCTTGGAGGGAGGGTTGAATCCAGCGGAGATTATTACGATACCCAAAAGGTTATTGCACCGGATGGACGGATATGGAAATTCATGAGCGACGGGAGCATCCGGACTCAGAAAAAGGAAAACGGCAGGATTGTGGCGGCTGGCCGGGAATATAGCGTCGAGTTGGTAAGCCCGATACTGACATACCGCGAAGACATTGAAACCCTGCAGGAATTGATAAGGAGGCTTCGCAAGGCTGGAGGTTTTGCAAACACAAGCTGTGGAATTCATATCCATATAGACGGTGCAGACCACACACCGCGAAGCATCCGTAATTTTATCAACATTATCGCCAGCAAGAATGACCTTTTCTATAAAGCATTGCAGATTGAGCCGGACAGGATGCGGTTTTGTAAAAAGATGGATGCGGCACTGGTTGAGAAGATGAATCGGCGTAAGCCCAAAACCATGGCGGCGATTGAGAGCATCTGGTACGAGGGTTACAGCGAAAGCCGAAGCACCCATTACCATAATAGCAGATACCACTTTTTGAACCTGCACAGCTTTTTTAACGGCAATGGGACAATTGAGCTTCGAGGCTTTAACAGCGAACTTCATGCGGGAAAAATTAGAAGCTACATAGTGCTTGCCCTTGCGTTAAACCATCAGGCATTAACCCAAAAATGTGCTTCCAGCAAGAAACCACAGGTTGAAAATGAGAAGTTTGCCATGCGGACATATCTCAACCGCATAGGACTTATTGGTGATGAGTTCAAAAACTGCCGGGAGCATCTTTGCAAACACCTTGATGGTAACGCAGCATGGCGGTTTCGGGCAGCATAGATAGACAAGCGCAGGGGTGGATCTCCGCCTCTGCCTTGGTAAATACAAGGAGGATGATACGATGAGCAAAGAAAAAGGAACCATATATTTAGCATACGGAAGCAATCTGAACTTAAGGCAGATGGCATACCGCTGCCCAACGGCAAAAGTGCTGGGGAGTGCAAAACTCACAGGATACCGGCTGTTATTCAGAGGAGGGAATGGCGGCGCAGTAGCGACAATAGAAAAACAAAAAGGTGAAAGTGTACCGGTACTGCTTTGGAGAATCATGCCTAATGATGAGAAGGCGCTGGACAGATATGAAGGTTATCCGCATCTATACCGGAAAGAAACGGTTAAGGTACGTTTCAAAGGGCAGTGGGTACCCGCAATGGTGTATATCATGAATGAAGGTAGACCTTTGGGAGCACCGGGTCGTTACTATTACGAGGTGATTCGGCAGGGCTATATAGATGCGGGTTTTGATATTTCAGTTCTCAATAAAGCGGTAAGAGATTCAATTTCAGCGGCAGAGAAGTCAGAGGTGTAGGACATGGGTAACGAGAATCTGATAACTGATAAGATTTATCGGCAGATTATGGCCATACGGGACAGCGGTGCCTGCAATATGTTTGACTTGCCAAGAGTGCAGGAGGAGGCATATAAAAAGGGTTTTTATGAATTGGTGGTATTTCTTAATGAACATAAGAAAGAATATGCCGAGTTTATCCTGACAAGCAAACGATAACGTTAATAACGTAACAGGCTTCATAGAAATCCACTAATGAGAGGAACTTCATCCATGAGGTTCTTTTTTTTTGTTCAATTTTAGAAAGGAGGCGGCAAAGCTGCGGAAGTTAAAACGGTATAAACCAACAAAGTTTATGGCCGAAGGTTCCCGATACGACAAGGAAGCGGCGGATGCCGCTGTTACTTTTATAAACTGCCTGAAGCATACCAAGGGTGAATGGTATGGGATGCCTTTTGAACTCATTGACTGGCAAGAGCAGATTGTCCGAGATATATTTGGAATCTTGAAACCTAACGGATACCGGCAATTTAACACTGCCTATATAGAAATTCCAAAAAAGCAGGGTAAAAGCGAACTTGCAGCGGCAATTGCTTTATACCTTACCTGCGGTGATTTCGAGCATGGTGGCGAGGTTTACGGGTGTGCATCTGACCGTCAGCAAGCATCCATCGTTTTCGATGTTGCGGTAGATATGGTGGAACAGTGTCCGGCATTAAAGTCTCGAATTAAACCAATGCTGTCGCAGAAGCGGCTGGTATATAAACCGTTAGGCAGTTTTTATCAGGTGCTTTCAGCGGAGGCATACACGAAGCATGGGCTAAACGTCCATGGTGTGGTATTTGATGAACTTCATGCTCAACCAAACCGGGATCTTTATGATGTAATGCTTCACGGATCTGGCGATGCAAGGAAGCAGCCGCTGTTTTTCCTGATCACGACGGCAGGTACAGACAGGAACTCCATCTGCTGGGAAGTGCATCAAAAGGCAGAGGATATCCTGCAGGGGCGTAAGATAGATCCGACTTTCTACCCTGTTATCTACAGCGCAGCCGATACTGACGACTGGACAAGTGAAAAGGTATGGAGAAAGGTTAATCCGTCACTAGGCATTACAGTTGACATCGAAAAACTGAGGGTGGCTTGTGAAAATGCCAAGCAAAATCCTGCAGAGGAAAATTTATTCCGTCAGCTCCGCTTAAATCAGTGGGTGAAACAATCGGTGCGCTGGATGCCAATGGATAAATGGGATAAGTGTGCGTTTCCTGTTGATGCAGAAAAATTGCGCGGCAGAACCTGTTACGGAGGACTTGACCTGTCATCTACTACCGATATTACCGCCTTTGTGCTGGTGTTTCCACCGCTTGATGAATCTGATAAATATCAGATTCTACCTTTTTTCTGGATACCGGAGGAGAATATTGATCAGCGTGTGCGGAGAGATCATGTGCCTTATGATGTCTGGGAGAGGCAAGGCTTTTTATATACCACCGAGGGTAACGTCGTGCATTATGGCTTTATCGAAACCTTTATTGAGGAACTCGGAATGAAATATAACATTAAGGAAATAGCCTTTGACCGCTGGGGCGCAATTCAGATGACGCAAAACCTCGAGGCTTTGGGCTTTACAGTTGTTCCTTTCGGTCAGGGTTTCAAGGATATGTCACCGCCTACAAAAGAGTTGATGAAGCTGACATTGGAAGAACGCATCGCCCATGGTGGTAATCCAGTACTGCGGTGGATGATGGACAATATCTATGTCAAAACCGATCCCGCCGGAAACATTAAGCCGGATAAAGAAAAATCCACCGAGAGAATAGATGGTGCGGTAGCGTTAATTATGGCGCTTGACCGCGCGTTAAGGCATGACGGGGATGAACGCAACGGATCAATTTATGATGAAAGGGGGCTGTTGATTATATGAGTGTATTTTCCCGTTTGTTCAAAGCAAGGGACAAGCCGAAAAACAGCCTGTTCGGTAATGCATATAGCTTTTTCTTCGGCGGCACATCCAGCGGAAAAGCTGTCAATGAGCGGACTGCTATGCAGACAACTGCAGTGTATGCCTGTGTAAGGATACTTGCAGAAGCCATCGCCGGGCTTCCGCTTCATGTGTACCGCTATAAAGAAGACGGTGGCAAAGAAAAAGCGTTGACCCACCCGCTCTATTATTTACTCCATGACGAACCAAACCCTGAGATGACTTCATTCGTGTTCCGAGAAACACTGATGAGTCATCTTCTTTTATGGGGAAATGCTTACGCTCAAATTATTAGGGACGGTTCCGGACGAGTGCTGGCGCTTTATCCACTTTTGCCAAACAAAATGACGGTAGACAGGGCTCCAAACGGAGAACTGTTTTACACTTATCGGCGCGACAGCGATGAGAGTAGGGTTAATCCAAAAGCAGGCCTTATATACCTACGAAGTGATGAGGTTCTTCACATCCCGGGACTCGGTTTTGACGGACTGATCGGATACTCCCCTATTGCTATGGCCAAGAACGCCATAGGCATGGCTATTGCCTGTGAGGAGTATGGTGCATCCTTTTTTGCCAACGGAGCAAATCCGGGTGGCGTTCTGGAACATCCCGGCGTATTAAAGGATCCGGCAAAGGTGCGAGAAAGCTGGAACGCTGTTTATCAAGGAAGTGCCAATGCTCATCGCATTGCAGTTCTGGAAGAGGGAATGAAGTTTCAACCAATCGGCATTCCACCCGAACAGGCACAGTTTTTAGAGACAAGAAAGTTTCAGATAAATGAAATTGCCCGGATATTCCGCGTGCCTCCCCATATGGTTGGAGATCTTGAAAAGTCAAGCTTTTCAAACATCGAACAGCAATCTCTGGAATTTGTTAAATACACGCTTGACCCGTGGGTGGTGCGTTGGGAACAGGCTCTCCAAAAAGCGCTGCTTTTACCATCAGAGAAGCGGGCATACTTTGTCAAATTCAATGTAGATGGCCTTCTGCGCGGTGATTATGCAAGCCGCATGAATGGTTATGCTGTAGCTCGACAGAACGGCTGGATGTCTGCTAACGATATCCGCGAGCTTGAGGACATGAACCGGATTCCGGCGGAGTTGGGCGGAGATCTGTATCTTGTTAACGGTAACATGACCAGGCTTGCCGATGCAGGTGCCTTTGCAGGCAAAAACAATGCTAAAACGGAGGGATCAAAAGTTGAACAAATCACAAAAACCAAAACCAGTTCGCCGCTTCTGGAACTGGATACAAAACGATGATGGCAGCCGGACATTATATATTGACGGCCCAATAGCTGAAGAAAGCTGGCTGGGAGACGAAGTAACTCCCAAACAGTTCAAATCAGAGCTGTTGTCCGGAGAGGGTGATATAACGATCTGGATCAACAGCCCTGGCGGAGATATATTTGCAGCTAATCAAATTTACAACATGCTTATGGATTACAAAGGCAAAGTGACGGTAAAGATTGACGGTATTGCAGCCAGCGCCGCTTCGGTCATAGCTATGGCCGGAGGTGACGTCTTTATGTCACCAGTCAGCATGATGATGATTCACAACCCTATGACAATAGCCATCGGTGATACAGAAGAAATGGAGAAAGCTATTGCAATGCTGGAAGAAATAAAGGAATCCATCATCAACGCTTATGAACTGAAAACCGGACTTTCCAGGGCAAAAATATCGCACCTAATGGATGCAGAAAGCTGGTTTAACGCAAGAAAAGCGGTGGAACTTGGCTTTGCCGATGGAATCTTGTTTATGGAGGATGAATCATTCCCATCCGAATTTGAAGTATCAGGAGGAATGATCTTCAGTAGGCAGGCAGTAACAAATTCCATCCTGCAAAAGCTTAAACCAAAAGAAAAACCAAAAGGAACACCAATTGAGTCGCTTGAAAAGCGGCTTTTTTTATTAAAACCTTAAGGAGGATTTGATTATGAGCAAAATACTGGAACTGCGTGAAAAACGCGCTAAAGTATGGGAAGCTGCTAAAGCTTTCCTCGACAGCAAACGCGGGAACGACGGACTGCTTTCACCGGAGGACACCGCGACTTATGAAAAAATGGAAGCCGACGTAATTGCGCTGGGCAAAGAAATAGAGCGTCTTGAGCGTCAGGCTGCCATAGATTTGGAACTGTCAAAACCGTTGAATATTCCTATTACAGACAAACCCACTTCCATATCTGGCAACAATGAAAAAACCGGACGTGCCAGCGATGAGTACAGGCAGTCTTTCTGGAACATGATGCGCGGCAGGCGCAAATATGACGTACACAACGCGCTGCAGATTGGAGAGGACACCGAAGGAGGATATCTTGTTCCCGACGACTTTGAGCGTACTCTTGTGGAAGCACTGGAGGAGGAGAATATCTTTAGGCAGATTGCCAATGTTATTACCACGTCCAGCGGTGACAAGAAAATTCCTGTGGTGGCAAGCAAGGGTACTGCATCCTGGGTGGATGAGGAAGGCCAGATTCCCGAAAGCGACGATTCCTTTGCACAGGTATCCATTGGCGCATATAAGCTGGCTACTATGATCAAGGTATCAGAGGAATTGTTAAACGATAGTGTATTTAACCTTGAACAGTATATAGCCAAAGAATTCGCCCGCCGAATCGGAGCAAAAGAGGAGGAAGCATTTTTTATCGGTGACGGATCTGGCAAGCCAACCGGTATCTTGGCAGATAACGGCGGTGGCGAGATAGGAGTAACTGCGGCGAGTGCAACAGCCATTACCCTTGACGAGATCATGGACTTGTTCTACAGCCTAAAGTCTCCGTACCGCAGGAACGCTGTATTCATTATGAATGATTCGACAATTAAAGCTATAAGGAAGCTCAAAGACAACAACGGTCAGTATCTCTGGCAGCCTTCTGTAACTGCTGGAACACCGGATACTATCCTCAATCGTCCAGTTAAAACTTCTGCATTTATGCCAGCCATTGCCGCCGGAGCAAAAACGATTGTATTCGGCGATTTTTCTTATTACTGGGTGGCAGACCGTCAGGGCAGGGTTTTTAAGCGGCTTAATGAGTTGTATGCTGCGACCGGACAAGTTGGATTCATGGCAACCCAGCGTGTAGATGGCAAGCTGGTACTGTCTGAAGCAGTCAAGATACTGCAGCAGAAATCAGCTTAATGAAAACGGAGGTGCTGCGGCATGGAACTTTTGGAGAAGGTTAAAGCAAACCTCATATTGCAGCACAGCGAAGATGACGCACTTTTACAAGAGTATATCAAAGCCGCAGTGGCCTATGCGGAAAGTTACCAGAAAAAGCCGGAAGGATATTATGCCGAAAACCCCATGCCGCCTACTACTGAGCAGGCTGTCATTATGCTGTCGAGCCATTTTTATGAAAGCAGGGATGGCTCGACGGCCGGTTTTTTCGGGGATAGCGTGCAGGCCGGGCAGCAGGTGTGGAATACGGTGAATATGCTGCTGCGGCTTGACCGGGATTGGAAGATATAGGGGCCCCCGCAAAGTCATCCGACTTTGTGGGGAGAGGACGAACAACGGAATGAATGAGCTTTTCGCGCTTGCGCGGAAACGAATGATATGGAGTTTGTGAGGACGATATGAGCTTTGGGAAAATGAACACCTTTGTGGACATCATCTCAGTCAAGCCGGTTAAGGATAGTGAGGGTTTTGCTGAAAAAGGTGATGTTATTCTTGCTTCGGTAAGGGCATACAAGGAAGACAGGCATGGCAGTGAAAAATGGGCAAACAGGGCGGCGTTTTCGCAGGCGTCTGCCCTGTTCCGCTTCCGTAAGATACCTAACCTTGAAATTACCACAGATCTTGTACTCGTTTGCAGCGATGGCAGGTACAACATTATCAGTGTTGAGGACGTAAAAGGACGTGGAATGTATATTGAGGTGCTTGCGGAAAAAGTGAAATCAAGCAAAGCATAAAAGGAGGGGCTGCAACGTGGCTAAGGTGGAAGTTAAATTGCCGGAACAGTTCTTGCTCAAGTTATCCAGACTTGGAGAAAGAACAGACGAAATCATACCTAAGGTGCTGGAAGCAGGCGGGGAAGTGGTTCTTTCAAAAGTGAAGTCCAATCTTCAGTCAGTTATCGGGAGCGGCACTAAATATCCGTCCAGAGCAACCGGTGAATTGGTAAATGCTTTGGGACTCTCTCCTGCCAAACAGGACAGGGATGGAAACCACAACATAAAAATCGGCTTTACTGAACCAAGGAAGGATGGGGAAAGCAATGCGAAGATTGCCAATATTATTGAGTATGGCAAGTCCGGGCAGCCTCCAAGGCCCTTTTTGAAACCGGCAAAATCAGCTACAAGGAAGTCCTGCATCGAAGTAATGAAGTCAAGACTGGAACAGGAGCTGGGTCGTATATGAGCATATTGTCAGAATTAAACTCGTTATTGGATGGTTTGGGTATCCCCATTGAAACCGGGGTATTTAGCGGTGTACCGCCAGATGAGTACCTTGTCATTACTCCGATGACAGATACATTTGAAGTTTTTGCAGACAACCGGCCTCAGGTAGAAACCCAGGAGGTAAGGTTGTCTTTATTTATAAAGGGAAACTACACTGCCCGTAAAAACGAAATAGTGAACACATTGCTTCAAGCAGGCTTTACCATTACCGACAGGCGGTATATAGGCCATGAGGACGATACCGGCTATCACCACTATGCCATTGATGTGGCAAAAGAATATGAAGTAAAGGAGGAATGAGATACATGGCCACAATCGGACTGGACAGGTTATATTATGCCAAAATAACTGAGAATGAAAACGGAGAAGAGACATACGACACTCCTGTTCCGCTGGCTAAGGCTATTACGGCAGAACTTTCTGTGGAGCTAGCAGAGGCGACACTTTATGCCGATGACGGGGCGGCAGAAGTGGTCAAGGAATTTCAAAGCGGCACACTGACTCTTGGTGTTGCAGATATCGGAGTAGACGCTGCTGAGGTTTTGACGGGAGCCACCCTTGATGACAATAAGGTGCTGATTTCCACCAGTGAGGATGGAGGTGCGCCTGTGGCAATTGGCTTTAGAGCCAAGAAAGCTAACGGCAAGTACAGGTATTTTTGGCTTTACAGGGTTAAATTCGGAATCCCGGCGACAAATCTGCAGACGAAGGGCGACAGCATTACCTTTTCGACACCCACCATTGAAGGGACAGTCATGAGACGTAACAAACCAGATGGCCAGGGAAAGCACCCTTGGAAGGCGGAGGTCAGCGAAGACGATCCCGGTGTATCGCCTGAAACTATTACCGGCTGGTATACGGAAGTTTATGAGCCGGTATTTGCTGTGGGAGGAGGCAGTGAATGATGCAGGATAATGACAGAAGCGCGATTATCAAAATCGGCGATGAAGAATATCAGCTTATACTAACCACTAAAGCGACAAAGGAGATTGCAAAAAGATACGGCGGTCTTGAAAACCTCGGCACAAAACTGATGAAAACCGAGAACTTCGAAATGGCTCTTGACGAAGTGGTGTGGCTGATTACACTGCTGGCCAACCAGAGCATTTTGATACACAACCTCAAAAATCAAGAAAAGCGTGAACTCCTTACCGAAGAGACAGTGGAACTTCTCACATCTCCTTTGGAACTGGCAGCATATAAAAACGCTATTATGGAAGCAATGTTCAAGGGGACCAAAAGAAACGTTGAAAGTGAGGATGATTTAAAAAACACACCGGCCGAGTGAGCGATGAGGAATCGTTCACTCGGCTTTTATATTACGGCACTGTCCAGCTTAATCGTTCAGAGGAAGAAGTATGGCTCATGCCTATTGGATACCTGCTTGATTTATGGGAGTGCCATAAGCAGTTTTTAGGACTGTCCAAACCGAAGCGTATGCTGACCATTGATGATGTGATACCTTACGGAATTTAAAAATTTTGCAGGAAAGGAGGCGGTTATGTGGCAGACAATTTTGGCCTGAAGATCGGGATTGAAGGCGAAAAGGAATTTAAAAACGCCATTCGTGAGATCAACCAAAGTTTTAAGGTACTGGGTAGCGAAATGAACCTGGTCGCATCTCAGTTTGATAAGCAGGATAAGTCAGTTGAAGCTGTTACTGCAAGAAACAAGGTGCTTAACAAAGAGATCGAATTGCAGAAAGAAAAAATAGCTACTTTGGAGAAAGCCCTTGCCAATGCCGCCTCATCTTTCGGAGAAACCGACAAGCGGACGCAGTCCTGGCAGATACAGCTCAACAACGCCAAAGCCGAGCTGAACAAAATGGAGCGCGAACTCGAACAGTCTGCTGAAAGTGCAGATGAACTTGGGGACGAATTGAAGGAAAGTGGAGACAATGCCGAAAAATCCAGCTCGAAATTTGAGAAGCTGGGCAGCGTTCTTAAAGGTGTTGGCGCGGCTATGGGTGCTGCAGCGGCCGCAGCGGGCGCGGCTGCCATCAAGCTGGGAAAAGAGGTCGTGGAGCAGTTTGGTGAGCTTGAGCAGAACCTTGGCGGTTCTGAAGCTGTGTTTGGAGAATATGCTGCACGTATCCAAAAAACGGGAGAAGAAGCCTACAAGAATCTGGGCTTGTCCCAATCCGAGTACCTTGCCACCGCCAACAAAATGGGCGCACTGTTTCAGGGTGCTGGTGTCGATCAGCAAAAAAGTCTGGAGCTTACTGAGAAGGCCATGCAACGGGCGGCAGATATGGCTTCGGTTATGGGCATTGACATGCAGACTGCCATGGAATCCATCGCTGGCGCAGCCAAGGGTAACTTCACCATGATGGATAATCTGGGCGTCGCCATGAACGCCACTACCATCGAAGCTTATGCTCTTGCAAAAGGGCTGGATTTTGCCTGGAATAGCGCAACCAATGCCGAAAAGGCCGAGATCGCCATGCAGATGTTTTTTGAAAAAACCGAACAGTATGCTGGCAACTTCGCAAGAGAGTCTACCCAGACCATCAGCGGTTCCATTGGTCTTTTACAAGCCTCTCTAAGTTCGTTTATAGCAGGACTTGGCAATGCGAACGCTGATATGACGAACCTAACACAAAATCTTGTGGATGCCTTTCAGGCTGTAGTTAAAAATATCGTACCGGTTTTGGAAAATATAGTGGCTGCTCTGCCGGAGGCAACCGGTGCGATTATCTCAGCAGTCAAAGATCTGCTTCCCGTGCTGTTGCAAACTGTAACTGAATTGTTCTCTCAGGTGCTTCAAACTCTCTTGAGCCTGCTGCCGGAGCTGATTCCAGCAGCAGTAGATGCGGTCATGACCATTGTCGGAGCACTCATTGATAACCTGCCTTTACTCATTGATGCAGCGGTACAGCTAATCACAGCGTTGGTAATGGGGCTTGGAGAAGCATTACCGGAGCTAATTCCAGCAGCGGTTCAAGCAGTGATCACCATTGTGCAAGGGCTGCTGGATAATATGGACAAAATCCTTGAAGCTGCTTTTACATTGATTCAAGGACTGGCGCAGGGACTTTTAAATGCATTGCCAGAACTAATTGAAGCACTGCCGAGGATAATTACAACAATCATTGACTTTGTGACGAACAATATGCCGAAAATCATAGAATTGGGAATTACGCTTATCGTACAGCTTGCTGCCGGGCTTGTGAAAGCCATTCCAGAACTAGTAAAGTCTTTACCTCAGATTGTTGCGGCTATTATAGAAGGCTTGGGCAAGGCGGTTGTTTCAGTGGTTGAGATTGGTAAGAACATTGTAAAAGGCATCTGGGAAGGTATTAAAAGCCTTGGTAGCTGGATTAAGGATAAGGTTTCCGGTTTCTTTTCCGGTATTGTTGATGGAGTAAAGAATTTTCTTGGAATCAGATCTCCGTCCACTGTTTTTGAAGGTATTGGCGGCAATATGGCACTGGGTATTGGTGAGGGATTTGACAAGACTATGGCCAGAGTGGCAGACGATATGCAAAATGCAGTGCCGACAGATTTTAATATATCTCCTGATATTAGTGTAAGTGGAAGAGGTGGATTTAGCGATTTAGCTTCTGGGCCGCTTGTTGTGGTGCAGCAGATGATTGTTCGTGGTGAAGAAGACATACGTAGGATTTCACAGGAGTTATATAACCTGATGCAGACAGGTTCAAGGGCGCAGGGACGTTTTATAACAGCGTAATGGAGGGAAGCATATGGGATTTATCTACAATGGAATATCGTCACAAAGTATGAAAATACGAGCAAGACTTACCAAATGGCAGGTTTCCCCTGCCCTGCGTAATTCCTTTGAAACTGTGCCGGGCAAAGCAGGTATTGCAGATTTTGGCTGCGATATATCAGAACGAAACATAATAATTAGCTGTAGTGTGCTTCCCCAGCGCAGTTTTGCTGAGCTTGTATCGGTTCTTGATAATGTTGCTGAATGGTTAAATCCGGAAAACGGGCTTAAACAACTTGTTCTAGATGATTTGCCCGACCGATATTTTATGGCTCGCTTATCAGAAGCGGTTGACTGTGAGCGGATATTGCGGACAGCGGGCAGCTTTGAACTTCGGTTTGTTTGTCCCGACCCGTATGTTTACGCGTTGGAAGATGAGATATTTGTTCTTTCTGAAACAGGTCTGCATGAGTTGGAGAGGGTTAAAGGAAATACGGATTCCAATCCGGTTTATCTCTTGAAGGGTTTGATATCAACGTCCTCATCAAGCTATATTTCGCTTATTACGAACGGCGAGGAATTGAGAATTGTTGGCTCATTATCTGAAGGTGAAACTCTGATTGTCGACTCCGGCATGGTAACAGCTAAGGTTATTGATGAAACAGGCCGAACCTTGAGAAATGGCCTTCCCAGCTTGCAGGATCTGAATTTTCCAATTCTCAGGAAAGGTGTTAATCATATTGAGATTGCCACAGAAAACGCGACCTTTACTGAGTTAAAAATACAGGCAAAAAGCAGATGGAGATAAACTCCGGGGACCCCGCAAAGTCGTAAGACTTTGTGGGGAGAGGAGGAACAACGGATTGGAGCGAATGTCCGCCGACAGGCGGGCGTAGCGGAAAGGAGTTTGTGACGACGATATGGCGATAAAATCAATCCTGACAAACCAAGAGGATTTTACCGGTGAGTTTCCTGTAACATCAAGGACGTCTGCTTTATGGCGATTTAATGAAAAAACACCAGACGAAAATCTTCAGCTTATAGACTCATCGGGACATGGCAGACATTTTACCATCTCCGGCTGGTCAGGGACATCGGCAAACCTTATTGCTGGAAGATTCGGAAGATACTTTAGGCAAAATATTGTTAATCCGACTTCTGAAAAGACCCATCTTATAGCAGAAAATGATGGGAGTTTCTTTAGCAATCTGGGCGAAAAGATTGTTGTAGGAGGTTGGATTAATCCTACCACCTATTCGGTCGGCCAGACATATATACCCATATTCAATACCCGCCAAGGACCCGGTCAGCCAATTTTTTATGTTTCACTTTATCAAGGGAGACTTAGGCTGATGTTGTATAACTCCTCCGGCACACTAATCTACGACCAGAGTGAAACAGCTACCATTACCTTGAAAAACGGCGGCTGGTATTTTATCGCCTCCATCATTGAAGTAAGCAACAAAAAGGTACAGAACATCATATGTGATCGCAGCGACGGGGCAACCTGGGTGTCGCCTGTGCGTTCCTTTTCGGGAGAGCTGAATCGGGAATGTATAGCAGACATTATTATGGGGATGCATGCAAATACCTACTACTATGCCGGAGGCTTCGACGACTGGTTTCTGGAAACGGACTCACAGCTTACAGCTGATGATTTGCTGTTATATTTTAAGTCGTCTTTACATGCAAACGGTGGGGATGCGGCTTCGGATGTAGATGCTTTGGCAGAGCCTGGCGCAGTCACCCTTAAAGCAACAGATGGCGAGTATCCTGCAAGTGGCGTACTTAATACAAGGGCGGTTCCATGTGCATTATCGGGCAGCGGTCGTGTAGCTGTGACAAGCGAATATACTGCAGGTGTTACTTCAGTGTCTCTAGTAGAGACCAGCACAAGCGATGATCTTGAAGAATGGTCTGCATGGCAGGCTGTGGGAACCAGCGGTGAACTTCAATCGCCAAATCGGCAATATATAAGGTTCCGTGTTACCCTTACCAGCAGCGATCCGTTGAAGACGCCAAAACTTCTGGAAATACAGCTTCATGATATACCGAAAGCGCCCTATGAGAAATTAGGCTTTGCCCGTCCTGTGGTTTTGGATAAAAACGGAGCATGGGAAGCTGTTCTTGAAAATGCTTTTGATATCATTGTCACTGGTGAGGTGAACGGTGCGGATACGTTGGAATTCAAGCTTCCGTTCCATGATCCAAAAAGAAACACGTTAGAAAATGAAAAGCAGGTGCAGATTGTAAATGACATTTACCGGATCCGTACCTTAACGGACAATAAAGGCGAAGATGGGCGTGTTATCACGCAAGTATATGCTGAAGCGGTATTTTACGATCTGTCTTTCAGTGCGGAAAAAGAACCTATGGAATTCAATGCAGATACTGCAGATGTTCCGATGCAATATGCACTTTTGGGTACAGGTTGGACAGTAGGAAATGTTACTGTCACTACGAAACGGACATGGCAGTGTACAGAAAAAAATGCCTTATCCATCCTTCGCACCGTACAGAATATTTATGGCGGCGATCTGGTGTTTGACAGCGCCAACCGCCAGGTACACCTTTTGACTTTTAGTGGTACTGATAGCGGAGCGCTTTTTTCATATAGAAAGAATTTGAAAAGTATTCAGCGGGTAGTCGATACACGCGAATTAGTGACAAGGCTCTATGCTTATGGAAAGGACGGATTGACCTTCGCTTCAATTAATGGAGGTAAGGAATACGTGGAAGATTACACTTTTTCCAGTGAAGTGAGGGTGTCGACGCTTGATTGTTCGTCGTTTACAAATCCGTATCAGATGCTGGAATATGCAAAAATGCGGCTTGCAGAATATTCGAAGCCTCGCGTTTCTTATGTACTGTCTGCAATGGATCTATCTGCGCTGACCGGTTATGAGCACGAAGCATGGAAACTGGGTGATATTGTTACAGTGGACGATAAAGAACTAGGCCTTTTGGTAAAGACACGTGTTGTGCGTAGGCAGTATAACTTGCAGGAGCCATGGAAAACAGTGATTGAGCTTTCAACTAAACTGCGGGAACTCGGCGATTCTTCAGCACAGTGGGACAAGGCAGCGGATGCACTGTCCTCAGCAGAGTTGATAAACCGTCAGGAAATTAAAGATATGGTACCATTCAACCATCTGCGCAATTCCAGAGCGGATGATGGTTTTGCCTACTGGGTCAATTCCGGCTTTGAAGTGGATACTGAAAATGGTGTTTCGGGAACTGCTTCCTTCAAGGCTGTTGGTGTACCTGGTATGACAAAGAGTCTGTCACAGACGGTATACCCAGCAACACGTAAAAGTTATACATTTTCAGCGCAGATTGCTTCCGAAAACCTTGTAAAGGGCGAAAACGGCCAGGTTGGTGTTGAGATAGTCATTGAATACGAGGACGGTACAACAGAAACAAGATTTATAGACCTGATTTGAGGGTGATGATATGGCATATTTCAATCAGATTACACACAGTATTTCTCCCAAAAGTATCAGCAGAGTCAAATCTATCACCATCAGGCTGTGCGTCACTGACTGCACCGGCACAGTGTACTTTACAGACTTATTGCTTCAGGGCGGTTCGGTTTCCACTGGATGGATCGGGCATGTATGCGAAATTCAGTGGACATTAGACGGGTAGGTGAAATGGATGCAGTTTTCAAGATTTACAGAAACCATACAACTAAAAAGCAATAAACATGTGGCGGGCGTAACTGTGCGCCTTCTTATTGCAGACTGTACCGGAATAATCTATTTCACCGACATGCAGCTTCAGGATGGAGATCAGTTGACAGGCTATACCGTCCACACGAGCAAAATGCTAACGAAAATGCAGGAAAACGGGCAGCCAGTTCCGCCCCGGCATTATAACGGTGTGGTGCGAACAGCGGAGACTGTAATTTTATTCAACCTGGGTAAAACTTCTGCTGGTCTTGACTGCTATATCTATCCTATACAGGATATGGCCGCAGGAAGTATTGAAATATCCCAAGGTATGGGCGCGCATAAGGTAAGGTTTCTTGACTCGGTTAACGCAGGCGATGAGCTGACACTCAAGGCTTCCACCCGCCAATGCCTAAAAAACGGAAGTCAGACTCCTAAGGATGGGTTTTATCAATATTCTGCGGCATGGGACAGCAAACATACAGTGAAACTGGAAGAGAGAAAATCGGCGCGGGTGCTCTTTGAATTTCAGGAGATGCAGGAAGGCGGTGACCGGTTGTGAGGGATTTCTTAAAAGGCAAACGGTGCATGGTGTGGAGTTTTATGGGTAATGCCCGAATGTATGAAGCACTTAGAGACTACGGCGACCGCTTTGATACGGTAGGCATTTTTACTTTTGAGGTTGACGCAACAGGTACAATCACTGAAACCGGTACCAGCATCAGCAGCATGCTTCCGTATATTCAGAAATGGCCGCACATTAAGTGGCTGCTCACTATTATGAATCATGGAATAGCCAATATTTTTACTGCACTTCGCAACAACGAAAACGGTGCAAAGGATAAGTTTCTCACTGAAATCATCCGAATAATGAACAAGTATCCATGGTGCGCTGGGGTAGATATTGACCTTGAGCGCGGTGGAGGTTATGAAAACAAGGATGCGGCGAATGCTTTATTTAGGGATATATATAATACAGTTAAGTCTTATGATGCAACAAAGCTTGTCAACATCTGCCTGCCGGGTATGACCGGCGTTCAAGGCTCGGTGGGCGGTGAAAACTGGTGTGTTTATGCCGATCTTAACGACTATTGCGATACCGCCGCCATCATGAGCTATGGCATGGCATGGGCGGGCTCTGCTCCCGGCCCAGTATCTCCTCGTGACTGGCTTGAGGGCATATATGATTATGCTATTTCCGTTATGTCACCCGATAAGATATTCATGGGTTTGCCTGCTTATGGCTGGAACTGGAGGATTCATGATACACCTGAAAACCTTGGAATAACCTATCGAGGAGTGTCTAATACCTACTATGCGGCAAAATACTGGATGACTGGGGTTTACAATTTCACAGGCGATGCACCGCCCCAGCCGTTTATTCCAATTGTGGCTTACTGGGATGACTATAACAAAGTACCTTGGGCTCTTCCTCATGTATATGATTATATGGAAGGATGGGATGCTGTATCCTGGGAATATCCGCTGCTAAAAGGGGTTTATAACAGGCGAAGATATTTGACAAGCTATGGCAAGGAGCAGAAAGCGGAGTTCGGAACCATTTATATTGACAGGAACGGAGTTCCGGATGAATACGAAGGAAATGTCATTATTACTGATGAGATGGCCTCACTTGGAGATGACCAGGCGTCAGCAGAGTACCGTTTTGAGATAAGAGAAGCGGGATATTACGATATTGCAGTACAGCTTTGCTTTCCTTACTGGGACAAAAATGCGATTATCGTTTCCCTTGATGGTGAATCAAAGACTTTCAGCGAGAACCGTTTATGGTGGCCATACTGGAGAAGAGTTTGCTGGTTGACACTTGCAAAAGGTGTATTTCTCCAAGAGGGAACGCATGCTGTCAGCATAAGCGGTGGTGTGCCGGGAGTCCAGTTTTACGGTTTTAGGGTTTGCAGTGGATTTTCGGAGTATCCCTTTGCCGGTGAAGCCAGCTTTATGCTCTCTCCTCGTCGGTTCAAGGATGTAAATGGTGTGATGGTTGAGCCGGATCGAGGTTTTAAACTGACCTTTGAAATGTTGCGAAGAAAACCCGACTCGGCGCTTATTTGGTATGAGGATTTTCGGGACAGGAACATCCTGCCTGAAAATTACTGGACTGTGTTGGATGGCGAATGGGATGTTCGGCAAGACCCAGACAGCACAGAAAGTCGCCCATATTCCCAGCTCGAGGGATATGGCAAACTTGCATGGAAATACGACGGGTTTTCCGATATTCATATCCGGGCAAGGCTGGCTTTCCCTCAAAATAGCAGTGGACGGGCTGGGGTGTTCCTTGGGGATATTTTCTGCTGCTTAAATTATGACACGCAAAGAGTCGAGCTTTATCAAGGTAATTCCTTGCTTGGCAGCTACTCCGCCAGTTTCTCAAAAACTGCAGATGCCGATCTTCGTGCTAATCCGAATATGTATACTATAGAGATGCGAAAACGCGGCAATAAGGTAAGAGTATATTCTGGTGCAGCTTCAACCCTGCGTTTCACAGTGAATGTAACCGGTGGTAGTGGTTATGCAGGGTACTGCTCGGACAACCGGACGGTATGCGAGCTGCTGCGGCTGGGCGATGCGTGGGTATATGAACCATACGAGCGTTTTGATGTGGAACTTCCGGATGGAACTATAACCAGCTTTGGCAGGCTTGCTCGCACTGGTGTCACGTGGGATGATGAATTTCAGGTGTTTTCAGTAAATAGCGATGTGGAGGAATCGATAACTCGCAGTGAGGACATTTCGATGGATTATGACTTTTTCCACTCACAACTTTTGGCTCTTTCTTGCGGTAATGACTATGAAGTAAAGATTATACCGAAAGACATCAATATTTGGATATCCCGTCTCTTCCTCGGAGATGCAGATGGTTTTTCTATTCTGTATTATCAGGATGTGGACAGCCTTGTTTACTGGGCAAACGAAGCGGCTTATCGATGGAAACTGCGAGGTATAGCCATCTGGTCGCTTGGGCAGGAGGATATGCGGTTGTGGGAGGCGCTTCCGAAGCAAATATAGATTAGAAGTTTTAATTTTCAGCGCTTTGCTTTAAGGCAGGGCGCTTTTTTATATGCAAAACTCAAGTTGAACGGAGGGTTAAGACAATGAAAACAGTATGGAACTGGGCGCAGGCGGTTTTTACTGCTATTGGCGGATTTCTTGGATGGTTTCTTGGAGGGCTGGATGGATTTTTATACGCACTCATCGCTTTTGTAGCCATTGACTATGTGACCGGAGTGATGTGTGCCGTTGTAGACAGAAAGCTTTCGAGTGAAGTCGGGGCCAAGGGCATCTTTAAGAAAGTGCTTATTTTTGTACTTGTGGGTGTGGGACACATAATCGACAGCCAGGTGCTCGGCAATGGCGGGGCAATCCGGACAGCGGTGATTTTCTTTTACCTAAGTAATGAAGGAGTTTCAATTCTTGAGAATGCAGCACATATAGGACTGCCCATTCCTGAAAAGCTGAAGAACGCATTGGAACAACTGCATGGCCGCTCAAATGAGGAGGATGAAAAGAAATGAAGCTTTTTACTAAATACATGACGCGAAACGATTGCTATACAGCTGGTCGAAAAATCACGCCTAAAGGAATCATGGTACATTCGACAGCTGTGCCGGGTGTAATGGCGGCTGAGTGGTTTTCCCGTTGGAACAAATCTTACAAAGCCGGTGAAATAAACAGGCAGGTATGTGTTCACGCTTTTGTAGACGATAAAGAGGTTTGGCAATACTTGCCTTGGGATCATCGCGGGTGGCATGCGGGAGGAGCAGCCAACAATACCCATATTGGCTTTGAAATCTGTGAGCCTGCTGGGTTTTCGTATAAATCCGGGTCGGTAATGGTGGGTTATGATGCAGCAAAGCAGGAAGATTATTTCCGTAAAGCGTGGCAGAATGCTGTTGAACTCTGCGTTATGCTCTGCAAGAAGTACGGCCTTAATGAGAATGACATCATCTGCCACTCCGAAGGATATAAGCTCGGTATTGCCAGCAACCATGCTGATGTGATGCACTGGTTTCCCAAGCATGGGGAGAATATGGACACTTTCCGTAAAGCAGTAAAAAAAGCGCTGGAGAACAGTACAGATATCAATACTGATATTGGAATTGGAGATATGGTGGAGTTTAAGGTCAGTGTAAAGAATTACTACCCCGGCAGTGTGGAAGTTCCAACGTGGGTCAAAAATGACTATTACCACAGGGTCACACAGACTTTATACAAAGGCAAGCCGGTCATAAAAGGCGGCAAAGAATGTGTATTGCTTGGCAAAAAGGTTAAGAAATCCGGCGGTCAAGAAATCGCAGGCATAAACACTTGGGTAGCAAAAGAAAACCTTGTAATTGTAAACAGCATTCCTGATAACAAGGGCAATAGAACCTATACAGTGCAAAAAGGCGATACCTTATGGAGAATAGCGGAAAAAGAACTCGGCAGAGGAACAAGATATCCGGAGATTAAGAAACTCAATGGCCTGACTTCAGATACTATTTACCCCGGACAAGTTCT
>SCLJ03000055.1_pt1 | contig 43728 bp, 50 predicted proteins | sample 7267891 | NCBI WGS metagenome assembly SCLJ03 (sample SAMN10721082, study PRJNA514188) | viral metagenome | isolation source: depth-stratified mine tailings core B | place: China: Fankou Pb/Zn Mine tailings
GAACAAAACCAGCAACCCAAACCTTTGGTCTGGACGAAAACGGCTGACCAAATCCTTGAGAAACTTGAACCCCTCTATACAGATGCCATTAATGGTAGTTAATTGAGAAACATACCACTAGTAGTATATATCATAGTTGTTGCAAAGGTGCGTCTATCAAAGAGGTTATCCTCTGTAAGGTGGACCTGAGCACGGTGCCATCAATGGGATGGTCCTTTTCGGGGTAAGCTAAGAAAACTCAAGAAAAAGCTGGAAAAGACGATCTGAATGCCAATCATTATAAAAGTGATGGCAGGGATCACCTGTCGTAAACTCTCTGGATAGGACATGGCCCCGAAGTGAACTGCCTTCCAAAAGAGAACGGCGATTACCAACTTAGCCAAGCCTGTCAGGAAAATCACCAGGCCCAGCAAAACCCCCTTTTCCAGAGAAAAAAATTTGAAGACATTGTCCAGAGGGTCGGCAGTCTCCGGCAGCAGGCCTTCGGAGACCGCAAAGACCCGGGCAAAGATCCCGAAGAAAAAGATCTGGAGACCCACCACCTGGGCCAGGGAACAAACCAACAAAGTGTTGGTGTCAAACCCGAAGGGGCCGATCTTCCAGGCAGCCCACTGTAAGCGTAAACCGAAGCCCATTCCCAAAAGCAGAAGCAGCATTCCTGGCACCATGAAGAGCCAGGTGGGGCTGTAAAGCAGCATGAAGCGCAAATGTCGCCAGCCATCCCGCCAACTCCGAAGATGGGGGAGGCGAGAGCGCCCGTCCTTATACAGGGTAATGGGGACTTCGGCAATGTGCAACTTTTTCAGGGTTGCCTTAATCACCATCTCTGAAGCAAACTCCATACCCGTGGTCCTGAGCTCCATCCTGTGGTAAGCTTCCCGGGTAAAGGCCCGCATGCCACAGTGAAAATCGGTGGCCGGGCTTTTAAAAAAGATCTGGCCGATTGCTGAGAGGACCGGGTTACCGATCCAGCGATGCTTCCAAGGCATAGCTCCCTGGTTGATTTTCCCGCCACCCCGGGGAAGCCGGCACCCCATCACCAGATCATAGCCCTCGCGCAACTTTTCGATAAAGGGGGCAATGTCGCTCAGATCATAGCTGTCATCTGCGTCAGCCATAATAATCCACTTTCCGGCTGCGGCCTCAATGCCGCCCCGCAGGGCATTGCCATAACCCTTCTCGGCCACCTGTACCACCCGGGCCCCCAGCTTTCGGGCAATTTCTATTGAACCGTCCGTACTGCCGTTATCCGCCACCAGGATCTCCCCGTCGATTTTTAAGGCTTCCAAAGACTTTTTGCCCTTCGAAATGCAGGTGCCAATGGTTTCGGCCTCATTGAGGCACGGCATCACAATGCTGATTTCTGGCATATTTGAGATCCCTGGCGTATAACGTAAATCACTCATAGATCACCTGAGCCGGAAAACCCAAATGGTTTATTCCGTTACGTCCAAAATAAATCAACTTCCAGGAAAGGTTTCAAGGCGCCGCTTCCTTGCTCAGATCATTTTCGGTTTTAGGAGGTTCCAACCTAATTAATCCAAATCGCAGCAGCTCTTCCGGTTCAACCTGATGTATAGTCCCTAAGCTATATAGTTGCGCTATCTGCTTATTGGACAATCTGCGGCTTGAAAAAAACTTGGGCCCGCGGTGGAGAAAGGGGTCGTTCCGGATAAAATCCTGGGAATACCAGACTTTGGTTTGGTCTAAGAGAATAAAAGACTCCGGCCGATTTTGCAGATAGCGCATAGCACAAGCAAAAGGCCGCACAAATGCTTCGGCTTGTACACAACGAATGGGAAACTGGATAAATAATGCAAAGGCCAGCGCGACTATCAAGAAATTGACAGCCTTCTCAGCCCCGATGGAGTTGCGCAATTCAAACCACCCCGCCATAGCCAGCAAAATGAGGTTGCCCAGCACTCCATAGATGTAGCGGTAGCCCCAGCCATGACCCTGGTTGAAAGCAATGAAAAAATAGAAGCCAAAGGTCAGAACAAATCCAACAAACAAATCTCGATGAAGCGGTGTTAATTTCCTCCAGTTTCTGATAGCTAAAAAAGCCAGGAAAATAATAGCTAACGATTGCCACGATAAGATCAAGAAAAAATTAATAGGTTGAATAATAAAAATTTGAAATGTTCCTGGTAATGAAAATAAAGTGGTATGGCTAGTTGATTGTAAGGCCGGATGCGGTGTGATATATTTCCAATAGCTAAACCAAGATAAAGCGCCAAACAAGTAAACGGCACAAGTGTATAAAGAATATTTCCAAGGGCGTTCTCTTAAAATGCGTAATAAAAAAGGCGCGACAAACAAGCCGTGCACAAAGGGATTATGGACGCCCAAGGCCATAATCCCGATAATTGGTAAAATAAGGTCAGTATATCGTTGCTGTTTTGTGTAGCAATAAATCCAAATAATATTTAGTAGGAGGTGGGCCGGCATGGAATAAGCGGTCATAGAAGTGATCAAAAATTGAGAGGAAGACAACAACAGGAGCATAGCCAGAAGGGGGGCATTTTTCTCTTTGGGCCAGATATTCTTGGCTGTCCAACCAATAAAAATAACACTGAAGGCGGCCAGAACCGGATTAGTGGCCGAAGCAACTCCTAAGCTTAAAAACAGCGTCTTAATTGCCGCATAAACTGGAAGATATCCTTGATACCAATTATGCAGGATTGGGTTATAGACTATAAAGATAGGTGACAGAGAATTGGCAAAGCCTTGCCACAGTTTCGGCACCTCTGCTGCTAATTTTCCAGAAATAAAAATATTGGCCTGAAATTCTGGGGCATATTCATCCATACATAGTGCATAATTATGAAAAATAAAATATGTCCCGGTAAATGTAATTATCAATGTAATGAATGGTAAATAAGATTTAAACCTTTCGGCAGCGCCGGATATCAGCTGATTATTTTGGACCGAAGAGAGGAGGCTTATTTTATAGTTTGTTACTAAGGCCGCTATAAGAAGTATGACAAAAAATAATATTAATATTATAGTCTCATTATTACCAAATAATACGTAAAAAACATTTACATTTACATTTTTCTTAAGCAAGATATTAATTGTCAATGTATATAATAAGGCAAAGCAATTTATGGAAACCAGAGTCAATATTAATTTATTTAAATTGATTTCCTTGCTATGCATATCTTTATTAATGCTGCCCTAGGATAAAAACCAGTATTGACTTAGACATTACTATGTACATTACTATTTATTGACCAAATTATTGTCTTTTAATTAAGTAGCTATCCACCGCTCATATCCTTATTGAAATCGATTTCCTAAAATTAAGCACCTACAACCGAAGCTAAGATAGAACAGCAGTTCTTTACCAGCATATTACCTCTTCTCTTCTTAAATATCAAATCCTTATTTGTCATCCTGAAGGAGTAGGATGGGGATTATCCCGGGTTACTCTAGCCAGAGAAGCGCTCATTAAGCTCCAAACAGCTATCTAACCGCTTAACGCCATCTGCTGAAGAGGATCCAGGCCCACACATTCCTAAGGGAAAACCCAGAATCTCATCAAGGTCAGCCTCGCACCTGGCAAACTTAACCCCAGGCTATTAGTTTACCCGGCGGAACATCTCAGAGGAATTGTCCGCCCCCATGGAGATCAGTAACGCAACGCCCAGGCTATCTTTATTGTTCCACTGGCCAATTTGACAAGGGGGAGGGTAACCGATTTAGGCTAACCCCATTAATTAGAGCGAATAACTGGTGCCCCCGGGCAGACTCGAACTGCCGGCACATGGATTAGGAAGACATAACTTAAAAGGCCAGGACTCTCATGGATAGTGAGGTTCCTGGCCTTTTTGCTGTCTTTGGACTGTGACAGCTTAAATTTGTAAGTGCTTGATATTGCTCGGTGGGGTTTCTTGAGTATAGTGCCTGTGCGCCGGTTTGTGCGCCAGATTATTTCATGTTGAGCAGGATCAACTGAGTCTCAATTCTGTCAAGCGCCTGGACCTGTTCCCGGCTGGATGATCCGGCCCCGGAAGTTGGAGGTGGGCCGATTGGCGCAGGGGGGATGGGGTGCTTGGCGAGATGATCCCAGTCGGCCCTTACCCCACAATCCTGCCTGAACGCTGCCCATTGATCGGCATTGCTGGGGGCAGGTTTCAGGTCACCGGCCAGGACAGGGGTGGCCAACAAAGTAGCCAGGGCAACTGCCGTGATCCATTTCATAGCGATAACCCTCCAGGGGCCAGTATAAGCACCTGACCCCTGTTGTCAAGGGAATTAGAAAGGCACCTCGTAATTAATGAGCGGAACGCAGGTTGCCCAGTAGGTCTTTGAGGTGGGAGATTGAAAGCTCACCAGCGAGAATCCCTGTTGCCAATCGGCGGTGCCGTCAATATACTCGGGGTCAAGCTGACAGAGGCACCCGGATTCAATCCAGGTGTATGCCCCGCCCCGCAGTCGTTTATAGACCTGACCAAGACGATGGGTATGCCCAGAGACTCCAGCCACACCCTCCTTGGCCAGTTCTGCCCGCGCCGTCATCCCGCTCTCCTTGCGAACAATAGTCCCGTGCTTAAACAATACCCCCTGGTGCTGAAAGTAGTTCATAAATTCCACCCCGTTTTCCTGAAGCTGGAGCAGAGCCGGAAGTTGAAGGGAGCGCAGCGAAGATAGGGCCGGGGCATTGCGCCAAAGGTATCTCTTCAGCCGGGCCATGTGGTTACTCTGGAGCAACAGGATACGCGAATCGGGGCAAAGTTTCCGTAGCTGGGCTAAGTATCCAGTCACCATGTCGATTTCACCCTGAAGGCTGTCAATGCGGCCAGGGTCTTTATCGAACCTGGACAGGGCATAGAAATCATGTAGCTCATGGGTGACGATCACCTGGGGTTGGATGCGCTCCACAAACCCAAAGGCAGCTTCAATGGCCTTGGGGTCATGGAAGGGAACGTGCCAGTCGGTAAGGCTAACAATGTCATACCGCATTGCGATCCCTGCCTTTACCGGCGTAAACCATGGTCCACTCGGGAGAGGTGTGGAAATGGTCGGCCAGCATATCGACATCCCAGCCCCACCATCCACCCACCAGATCGTAGAGGTAGAGAAACCGGGTGACCACTTCAGAACAGACCCCGGCTTTCCAGTGGACATACCGGGCCAGATTGACGGCGAAGAAGGCCCAGCGCCACACGGGGAATATCCAGCCCGCTTGCTCACTGTAGAGCTTCCAGAAGTTGGGAGCAAAGCCGACTTCCTTGATCCGGGCGCACCTCCAAATCTCAATCAGTGAACCATCGTATTTGGAGAGCGGGGAGACACCCGTGCGCGGCCACTCAGCCTCGAAGACGCCCCCAGGCGATATGATAGCAGCATGGGTGCAAGTGCTGGCCCCATCCCGGTTATCCCAGAAAGACTGGAACCAGTTGATTAACTTGCCCAGCCGTGTCTGTCCCCGGAGCAGTAGAATGTCACCTTCTTGGAACTCCATTATTTCTTCCCCCCGCCGAAGAGGTTCTTAATATAGTCCTTCAGACCTTGCACCCCAGCCTCAGCAATATCGCAGTATCCCCAGACCTCTGCCTGATTCTTGAGGATTTTACCGTGGGCGCTCCGGGGGATAGCTGCCATCTCTTCCGGCGTGAACTCTGCCAACTCGGGGCGCTCGGGTAGATTAATGTTTGGAACTGCCTGTTCTTGCATCGGCGGCAGAGTGTAGACTTCCTTTGCCCCGCACCCGGTAACTGCCATACAAGTCAGACAGGCCAGCAGCATCCACAGTAGCCACGCTTTCATCAATCTGCTTTTCCTCATTCTCCACCCTCTTTTGAATCTTGGTCTGAGCCGAAATAAAGTTCTCGAAGGTCTTCTGTTTCTGCTTCAGGATTTCGGTTTCAACCCGTTGGTTGCCCAGGTCGCGCTTGAGGTCGGCCACCTGGGTTTGAAGATGGTTAACATATCCGTAGCCACCCAGGATGAGGGCCACCGCTATGATGGCCCCCACTGCATACATTCCCAATTTACTCCCCAAGAAGGTCAGCATTAGCCGGTCACCTTATCCCACGGGTAGTTCGGCCCCGGATCAACTTTGCGGCCAGGGGCAACATCGCAATGGCCCACCACATCCTGAATCGGGTAGGCATCGAAGAGGGCGGCGATCACTGCCCGGTTAGCTTCCACCTGGGCGCTGGGCCACTCATCTCCAATACCCACGTTTTCAACGCCAACGGAAAAGCTATTGACGCCGGATCGTCCATCATAGGAACTCACCCCGGCGTGCCAACCCTTGACGTTGAAGGGCAGCAGTTGGTAGATCGTGCCATCCTTGTCAACAACCAAGTGCGCCGACACCCCAGATTGCGGGGCGCATAACCAAGAGACAGCACCCTCGCAACTATTGGACCCGGTGTAATGGATCACCAACAGGGTGGGATTTAACTCGCCCCCATGGTTGGGCGATTTACGATATTCAACTTGCCGTCCATCCACATAAAGCAGATGGTCTTTGATCTCGCAGTCCATTTTATGCTCCCTCGGGGTTCTCGGTTGGATTTGTGGCTACGGGGCTGTCACTTCCACAGAGTCTATCCATGATGACCCGGCCAGCAGAATTGCCAACGTAGACAGTGCAGATTGCGCCAGTGATGACCCCCAGCATGGAACTGACAGGAGCCACGATGCTCAGGTCAGGGTGGGGCAAGAATAATGCCCGAATACAGCCCCCCACCCAAGCGGCGTTAACGAGCAGCATGAACCCCAGCCCCAGGCGGGACATGGAAAGCTGGCCAGAACTGGGGTCAACGATCAGCCAAATAAATTTCTGGCGCATAGACATTACCGCTCAACCTTGCTGCGTAGATGGTTAATCGCCTCCCAAACCCCGGTAGGCCCGAACTGGTCAGAATCATATTTCACTGCCAGCACATATTTCTCAGGCAACTCTCGCTGACAACTGGCCTGGACAGCGCAGATCGAGTCCTGTTTTTTCTCGATCCGGGTCAACATCCTCCAAAGGAAGTACCCCGCCACCGTCCAGCCCGCAGTCAACAAAGTGCCCAGAGGTTGCTCGCTCAAGCCGGTCATATTTATGGTCATTACGCCCCCATTAGGTTCTCTAACCGCACCTTCGGGTCGGTCAGGTCGAAGGGAATGAAGTTGACCTCCACCATGTCCCCTTCCTTGATCTGGTCCCGCAGTTGGTAGTAGCGGGCGATCACGGTCTGCATCCAGACCCACATCGCAGCAATGGCCGTCTTAGCCGCGTCTGAGGTGGTTGGCAGAACAAATAGAGCAGTAAGCGAACTTTGGGTGCCCTGGTCGTAACGCGAGTAAACATAATCGTGCAGGGCATTTTCCAATACGGCCAGCCTGGACTTGATCAGGTTTGCCGTTTTAACTGCTTTATAGCCAGGAAAGGCTACCTCCAGTTGGTCATCCGTAGCATGGTCTGAAAATAACACTTCGCCAGCCTGGGGTTGGTAATCATCGGGAACTCCACCGAAACTGCCATCTTCTTTGTAAGCCAAAGGCATGATGACCCCCTATAAATTCAAGAAGTATTTCCGGGTGTAAAGCAATAGGCCCACCCCAGAAGCAACCTTGTAATAAATCTTTTGAGCCTCTGGTAACTCCATGCTCACATAAATCTGCAAGACACTCGCCACAATGCTATACAGGTCATTGACACCATCCATGGATAGATAGGCATTACCAGCGCCACCCACGAGAAGGGCAAACTCAGCTTTGTAGGCCAGGGCGGGGACATATTGCAGGGTTAAAGCGGTATAGGAGGTGTTGGTGTTATTGCTTAACTCCTGAATGACCGCATAAAAGACGACCTCCCGGTCGGTCTGGGTAAACTTGCGGAAATGGTTACTACCGTCCGTCTTGGGTGGGGCGCTGATCAGCCGGTAATAGGCGTAGCCCGTGGGCAGCGTGGGCGTGGCGCTGGTATCAAGCCAGAGGGCGGCAGTTGTCCCGTTATAGATAACAAACAGGTAATAAAAGGTATTAGCCGCCAGGACTGCCGACTTGATGCCGCCCGCCACCCCAATACTGCCCGCTTGCGACAGGTCCAGGGTGGTCAGGTTGGCCCCTGAAATCGTGACGTAGTGGCCGTTATTATCAGTAAGCGTCACCCTGCTTATGCTTGCATCGAGTTTAGTGTTCGGGGTGGTGGCGTTGGTTTTGACCAGTAGTCCATAAAGATAGGTAGGCAACGGAAAGTCTGTCTGCCCCCCCACCAAGACTCCCTCGGCGGTGTTCTTAACAAATCCAGCCACATTCATGTTGCTGACAACCTGGGTGGTCGCTACTGGCTGGCCATTGATAAACCCATCGCTGGTTTCGTTACCCATCAGGAATTGGCCAGCAACCGGATCGGGTAGGGCAATATCCTTGAACGCCGAAGACATGGGGAGTTTTAGGGAGCGTCCAAGTTGCTCGCTAAGTTGCTGCGAGATCATTACCCCCCGGTCAAGCGCATTTTCGTGGGCCTGGGCAGGGAATGAATCGCCTTCGGCGTAATCCGCTTCTTGGGTTAAGGGAAGTTGGCGCAGGATGGTAAGGTATTGTCCAGTGAGCAGGGCGACAACAAGGGTAATGGTGCCGCCCCCTTCTGCTCCCGCACCAGCTACGGTGTAATCCGTATTCAGGGTTAAGGTGATGTCCACGCCATCTGTCGTGGTCAGGATCACCAGTAGGTCGGTGTCCTTCCAGATTTTAAAGTCATAGACAAATGCCTTGGAACTCGAATCGCCCTGGTAGCGGATGCGGTTCTTATTCGTGTTTACAGTCATTTAGAACCCTCCCGGTATCGGAACACCGAACTGCTTGCTCATGCGTTCCTTCTCTTTGGCTTTAATCTGGAGGTCCAGGTCAGGGAACTCTTTCCGCACCTTCATTTCGGCCAGATTGTCAAACATCTTGGTCATTTGCCGCACCAGGGCCATCTGGGGGCTGTCCGGGCCTTCGCCCTTCATGCCCCTGTAAGTGCTGGAGGTGACAAACTTATCCAGAAACGGCTTCAGGCTTTTGCCATCAATCTTGATTTCCTTACCGGCGATGGTCACCAACCTGTCGTATTCCTGGGGGGTCAACTGCACCCCCTTAATGATGTTGGAGGGCATCCCCATGGGCGTCTTGTTCTTCAGTAACTCCGCATCAATGGGGGATGGCTTGATCGTGTCTTCCTTGACCGGCGAGAACAAATTGGCCCCACTGCCGAACCACTCAGCCCCCAGGCGTTGAGGGATGATCGGGTTGCCCCATCGGTCCTTTTTGATCGGCAGGTCTTCGGACGAGAAGGGGTTGAAGGGCACCGTTTTCTTTAGCTCGTTAATATAGGTGCCGAAACTCGCCCAGCGCGGGTCCTTGGTGTATTTCACCCCAGGATCAGTGGCGCTGGTGATCGTGCTGGCCAGGGATGAAAAAGGCACCATCCCTGCCATTAGCGAACCAATGGCCTGATGACCGTAATGGGCAGGGTCTTTGATGCCGTTGAGAATCTGGCCAACCTGGAGCATGAAGGTTTTGGAGGTTAAGGCGTGAGTCAGAGAAGTAGCGCCCATCCAGATTAGATTCTGGGCTTCGGTTTCTGGGACATCGTGGATAAACTTGGCGATGTCTGCCGCCATGCCCAAGGCCATTCCTGGCGGGTCAAAGCGGTCATACCCCAGCCACTTGTCGCCAATCTTGATGCTATACTCCTGATTACCTTCCCGTTGCCAAGCCTCCTTGAGTTCCTTCTTATCCGGCCCCTGTCCGGTAACCAGTCCTGCCGCCGCCAGGGTGCCGAAGACGCCCATCACGGCGCTCCCCAAAGCCATGCGGGATAGGGCCAAGTCACGGGACGCTCCACCCGCCGCCACTTCAGCCCGGAACTGACCCAGTACCGGAGCAAAAGGGGTGCGCTCCAGGGCCACCCGGAAGATGTTACCGGGGGTACGCACGAAAGGCAGAATCAGCCTCAAGGCCGGGCAGATAGCCGTGGCCTGGGTGATAGCAGACCCGAATTTACCCATCGAGTTTTGGAAGGTGACATACTTAGCGAAGTCCTGCGCCCCCAGTTTCAAGTCTTCCGGGGGGTCGTTAACAATCTCAGCCATGCGACTGGAGATTTGTTCTGTGGTCATGTCCGTTCCGGTCTTAAACTTCTGGTCCCGCGCCTCTTGAAACGCGGTGCGGTGAGCCAGGGCGTTCAATTCCATCCGGTAGGCGATGGTCTTGAAAAAGGTGTCCTCTGCGGTCAGCCCCCGGCCTGGAAGTCGAATGATCTCCCCCAGGAGGTCTACGGCCCGGCCCAGATTGCCAGAGGCACCCAGCATCTCAGAGGTGATGGCGTTACCCTTGCGGGATTCCATCTTGCTGAAGATGTCCGGTTTGTCGCCCACAAACTGAGTTGCCGCCAACCGGAAGGCATCACCCAGGCCCTCGACCATACCGTGCATCATGGCTTCAGCCTCACCCACTGCGATATTGCGCGACCACAACCCGGCCAACTTACGTTCTGCCACGTTACCAGACAGAAAGATGCCGTTGCCTATGATGTTGGCGGCGTGGGTTTTGGGTGACCATAGCAGTCCGTTGATGTAGTATTCCAGGAACATATCCCAGCCCGTGGCCTTCCACGCTTTCTTGGCTACCCTGGCCATAGCGCCAGGATCGGGGCTGTCCTTGAGGGCCATGATCTGTTCGGCCATGGTACGGCTAAGGGCTTCGCCCCCTGCCCCCTGTAGCAACTGCTCCAGGTTCTTGGTCATCTCTGCTTCCGGTCCAGCCGGAATACGAAACGCTTGGAGGGCGCGGCCAGCTTCGGCCCGCATCCCAGCGACCTCATGCTGGATGGCAGAGTGGGTGGCCAGATAGCGCCGAAAGACCGCGACATCGGCAGGAGAGGCATCCACGCCAGAAGCAGCTTCGGCCAGGGCGTAGAGCTTTTCCGCGCTGGCGGTTAACAACTGCCGGGCGGCGGTGGCTTGCTCGGCATTGTAGGCTTGCCCCTGCTGTCTGGAGAGCAGGGTTTCTACATCCATGCCGCACTCCTGGGCCAGCTTCAAAGTCTCGGCCTGGGTGATCTCCCCGCGCCGGGACTCGTCAATGGTGAGCTTATTGGCCTGGGCGACCCGGTAAACGATCTCCTTGATCTGCGCCCCGGTTTCGGCCCTGGCCAAGTTGATCCCGATGGTCTTGTCAGGCACTCCCGCCACGGGAATTTGCACATCCCAGAGTTGCTGGACCTGGGCATCGTTGATCCCCATCAGGGGAGACTTGGGGTCACCACCGGCCACCCGCAGGAGTTTGTCACTGAGAACCTTCTTGCGTTCCTCGTTCAACTCAGCGCGAGTTTTGACGGAGTAGCCCTGATATTCCGGTAAGGGGTGCCACTGGCCATCTTCCCCAAGGATTTCGATGTCTTTGGCATCTACGGGTTTCCTGGTAAAAATGTCTCCAGTGGATTCACTTGTGAAGGCATCCGTTTTCTTGGCTCTCAAAATAACGGGTGCGCCGTCTTCCGGGGCGAACTGCCATACATTGTCGGCCTTTTCACTCCAGTAGGTACGCTTCTCAGTGGCCCCATCCGGCCACGCGCCTTGATCCGTAAATTCCCAAGGCTTATGAGTTTCGAGCTTGCCCTGAGCAATATTGGCGGCGTTTTCTACGTTGGTGGCATGATATACATAGCCGTCCTCACTCTTAGTTTCAGAGTCAGGCATCTTGGCCTTGAAGCTGTACCCCGTGTCACCAACCTTTTCCCCAGTTGCCGCCCGGTTCCAGACCTCACCAGAAGCGACCTTTTTAAAGGTGCCTTCCCAGGTGGGGGAAAACTTCTCCCGAATATTCGAGAAGAAATCCTTGATCTTCTGGAAAATGGTGTTGGGTTGCTCTGCCGGGTTCCAGTCTTCGTAAGCCTTGGCCCGGCCCTCAGAATCCCCGAACTGCCGTTCAACCGCGGCGATCTCCTGCGGAGTCAGCACCAGTTGTTCAGCGATATGGAACGACTCATGCTTGATGGTGGGCCTGACTTCGCCCGGTGGCACATCTTTAGACAGGCCAATGATGGCGTCCTTGCCGATGATTTTGTAGGCCCCGGCGATATACTCATCTTCGCCCAGCCTGTTCTGGCCGTAGCCCTGCTCCAACACCTTGGGGTCTACCTGAATCTCGGCGTTGGGGGTGACAGTGACCACGCTGCCATTAGGCAACTCAACATAGAACCCCCCGTTCTCGGGAGTCTCTGCGACATGGGCGTTGGGAAAGGCGGTTTGAACGTCCTCAACTTGCACCCTTGCCGGTTGTACCTGCCCCTCATTTCCCGTTCCATTTTCGGTGCTGAGTGGCACATTATTTTGGTCTGCGGGTGCTTCAAGGGGAGCTTTGGGCGCTTCCGGTTGGGACATGACCGCGATGTAATTGTCATGCACCTGCATCGCCAAGTCCTGAGCAAATTCATCGGGGTGGCCAGCAGCAATGGCGTTCTCATAAGCCCGTTGGCCCGCGGCCCTGGCGTCTTGGGAAGTCATTACCCGAGCTATCCCCGCGATCTCCTTTTTGGCTGCGGCTTGTCCTTCGGGAGAGTTGTGATAGGCAGTCAGATCGGCCAGTTTCTTCTGGACGTTATCCCAGCCCTCACCCGTGACTCCAGCAGCATCCAGAATGTGCTGCATCTCAGCCCATTTCTGGTCACCGATCTGATTCTTGGCTTTGAAGTCGGCAGCGTATTGCTCGGGGTTGACACTGGCTTCCTGGCCAGCACCCTTGACTTGGGGTGCCCCAGAGGTAAGCAAGTGCAGTCCTGCGCCCGTGAGAAAGTTCACGGCCAACTCCACCGGGTCAGTTTCCCCGTTGATCACGGCGCTACCAGCAAAGGCGCTGCCAGTCGCCGTACTTTCCAGGGCCTTGACCAGATAGGGATTGGCAATCGCCCGATCAAAGGGGAGGGCCTGGGCCACGGTAAAAAGGGCCGCAGTGGGAATGGATTTAACCATAGCACTCCGGGCCTCTTCCAATCCCCCGCCCTGGCCCACTGCCTGAGAGACATCAGTGGTGGCGAAGTTGAGCAGGTTGGAACCAAACTTCTGAAAAAGTGTGGCACCGGGCAGGGTTACGCCAGCCGCCCCCGCACCCTTTATGGGGATCATGTAGGCTTCCAGGCCACCCAGCAGACCACCTATACGCTGGGTAATTGGTGAAGCCTCATCCCTTAATTTCTTCGGTGATCCCAATTCCAGCGCCTTGCTGGTTACCGCGGTGAGCGCCCCAGTGGGCGACTTCTCCCAACTCCAGTCGGGCGATTGTCCTGCCGCCAGATTGATGGATTTCTCCAGGCCGATGGCGAAGCCATTAAGCACTTCGAGCGGGGCCTTATTCGCGGTGGCGGCAAACCGCCCGATCTCCTTGAGGGCTTCGGCGGGAGAAGCAGTCGGCATCGGAGTGCCCGCCGCATCCCCCATCTCGGCAGCATTGGCAAAAGGGGCGGCGGGGGCCGCAGTTGCCGGGGTTGGGGCAGTGGGCGAAGCAGTGGTGCCCCCAGTGGCGGCAACAACAGGTGGAAGTTCGGGAATTTCCAGCGCCTTCAGCCGGTCCTCAGTGCTTTTGGTCTGGTAGTTAGCAGGATCAGGCTGGCCCAGAAATGCGGCCAGCTTGCCAAAAGAATCGCCCTGAGTGGCAGCATCGGTAGCGGTGCGGCGATTCAGGTAACTCTTGGCCATGCCGCCTTCGTCTGCATAAGCAGGTTTAGGCATGAAATAATTCACGGCCCCAGACACGACATTGCCGATGGTGTCCAGTATCCCGCCGCCCTTAATCTTGGTGCTGGACTCCCGCGCCAACATGGGAATAATGAGCTTATCTGCCGGGATTTCAGATAGCGGCGTATTCGGATCAACTCCCAACTGCTTCGCATAAGTAGAAACCAATTCGGCAGTAGGGTTCTGGCTGGGCGGCGAAAACTTCTCCACGAAGCTGGCCAGGGTATGGCCACGGCCTTGATCCAGGCGAATCTGGTCTACGCCAGCACTGTAACCATCCTGCATGGTTTTGAATTTGGCAAACCTTTGCTCGCCGCTTTTCGAGACAGGTTCCAACTCCGCGCCGTACTTGTCTTGATAGGTTCCCGGAGCGTATTCCAAATTGAGTGGGTTGTTATTCGTGAGGGATCGTCCGGTGGTGCCGCTAAACTCCAGATCGGCCATTAATTACCTCCAGGGTTGACCTTGCGTTGCTGGTCCTGCTGCGCTGCCTGTTGCCGGGTGCGCTCTGCTGCCGCTTCCTGTTTCTTTAATTCATCGACCTTTTCCTGAAAATTCTGGTCCCGGTCTGTGGCCTGTGAAGCCCAGAAGCGATTGGCCAAGAGTAGGTTCTTGAGGATGTCAATCTTGGGGCCAAGGGTTCTGTCTGCCGTTGCCCGTTCCTCCGGGGTCATGGTTTTCACCGAACCCAATATTTCTATGAGCTTGCCGTTAATGCGCTCAGGCTTGTAGCGGTCGGACTCATCCAGGCCCAGGCCCTCGGGCATTGTGATGGCTGAAATGTTGACCCGGTGCCCCAGGTTGGCAGCTTGTCTCGATGCTTCGGAGGGGTCCATGCCCTTCTTGTCCACCAACTCGAAGTAGTGCCGTTGGACATTGGCCGCAGTCCGGGCCGCAATGTTGGGGTCCATCGGATTGACCTTGCTCTCAAAGGGCGGCAAGGAGAACTCCTTGGCCAAGACCTGCCCGTAATCATCCCGGCGCTTCTGGAAATCATGCGAGAACTTGTCCATATAGCCCTTATAGGTGGAGTCATCCAAGGCCCGACTGTCCTTGTACCTATTCAGAATGTCCGGGGTCAGCTTTCCCCTGAAGCTCATATCGGCTATGTCTTTATTGACCTGCTCGCGGGTGATCTTGAGGTCTTTTTCGGCCTGTGCTTCCTGTCGGCGCTGGGCAATGTCGGCCTGGGTTATCTGGCGATTAAGGCCCGCGTTGGCCGCATCGGAGATTTGTTGCAGTTGCTTGGGGTCGTTCATTTGCAGCGCCCCCTTAGATAGCAACTGCAAGGCCATTCCAGGCTGATTGGCAGCTACACTGCGGGCGTAGGCGTACTGGAGGTTATCCCGAAACTTGGTATACATCTTGACGCCATCGTCATAATCCACCACCCCGCCCTTGACCGCGGCGGCGATGTCTCGCCCGTTTGTGGTCACTAAGTCTTGAATCTTGGCCTGGGCCGCATCATGTACCTCTTGGGGAGACAAGCCCGGTTGATTGATAATGCTCCCCAGAGTTGCTGCCGCTTCAGACTCCCGGCCATCCTGCCTGACCAGCAAATCCCCGTTGAAGGTTTTGATCTCCACTTTCCTGGCGTTGGATTTGACGGCCAGGGCGTAGTGAGGATAGTATTGATTCCAGAGGTCGCCATAGGCTTGGCGGGTCAGGGGATCATCGCCAACTTGCTCCAGTTGCGTCTGTTTCAAATCCTGAGCTTGCTGATCCCAGGTAGTAAAGTGATCCTTGTAATTCGGATCAGTGGCTACCTTGGTGGCATTGTCGGCCAACTCCGTCTGTATCTGCGTCTTCATGTTTGACAGGGTATTGTGCCGCTCGTATGCCTTGATATGCTCATCCAGGTCACCGGCCAGGGCCACCATGCCGTTGCCGGTAGTGGTAAGGTCCCGCCCGGCCTTGGCGTAGAAGTTATTTCCCTGCCCAATCGCCCGGTTGCCAGCTTCCGCTAAACCGGAAGACAGCATATCGCCGGGGGCGGGATTGACACTGGCCTTGGGGTTATAGGTGGGGATAGCGCCCATTAGTCGTCACTCCCTGCACTGGCAATATCTCCAGCTTTCTTGGTAACCGTGATGCTGTTGGATGGATAAACCTTGTTCTTCCACATTGCACTACTGGAGGTGAGTAGACTTCCCACCCCGGTCAGCAAGGTAGTGCCAGAACCGTAGCTCGCGGCGCTCTCGGCGTAATCACCACTGGCCAGTGTCGCTGACCCGGTGGTGTCCAGTGCCGCCGCTTGGTTTTTAGCCTTCCAGACATTCATCTCGCCTTCATGCTCAAGCGTTAGGCGGTCAAACTCGGCTTGAGTAAGGGTGTCGTTTTGCACATCCAGGGGCGATCCGGCCATATCCACGCCAGCCTTGGCATAGGCAGCACGTTGGGTCGCCAACAGGGATTTAGCCTTTTTCTGTTGCAGGTAAATCTCGGTATCTGCGGATGTCTGTGCTTCTGTGGCGTTTACTGAGGCGATACCGGAGTTGTAAGCGTACAAGGACGCTTGCGTTTTAGCTTGGTTGTTGGCAGCCTCACCCGCGGCTGCTGTAGCCTGTGACTGTCGAACCATGCCATACGCACTCATCGCCAACCCAGCCACAGCAGTAACGGCCATGAGGATTGGGGCTACGACTGCCATTATTTTTCCTCCTGCCAAATCCGGGCATAGCGGATATAGTCGGACCCATCGGGGCCATATGCCCTCATCAAACCTTCCGGCCTGAACCCCAGGCGCTTAATCCATTTCCGGCTTACCTTGTGATCCACATGAACTGCGGTCTGGAGTCGCCGGATATGCCGCTTCTGGCAGAGATGGAGTAAGCCCCGTAGAATGGCCCGATGAAATGCCTTGGGGTATTTTTCAACCAAGGGGGTGGAGATTACAAACGCATCGGCCACTCCGGGCCAGATGACATATATGCCAGCAATGGCCACCACCTGCCCGGCCTCGATGCCGGTAAAGCAGTCTGGAAGAACCACTATGCTGCGCCGTATATCTTCCGCAAACTCCAACTCCTTAGCCTCAAAAGAGCGGATGTCCAGGTGGTCAAGATGTTCTGGGGTAAACGGTTGAATAATCAATCTTCCACCCAATCATCCATGGTGGTAAGCTGCGGCAGGATACACAGGATCGTGCAGGGCAGGGGCTTATCCTGCACCACGGTAACGTATCCGTCCGGGCCATACTGACCATCGAAGGGCACCTTCTTATCCCCAGTGAAGAGGGATGGGGGAGTACCCATCAGGTCTGAGGCAGAACGAAATTCGAGTTCGTCAAGATTGTCAAGGTCCGGGCCGACTTTCAGGCCCAGGCTTTGATACATCCTGATAGTGACTCCATGAATCCGCTTCACCTTTCCTTGGGAGGTGCCATCAGCAGCCCCGGCATCGGGGCGTACTGGCGATAGAATGGAAGTAAAGGGCAGTCCGATATGGACCAGACTCGCTGCCGTGGCGAGTGTGATCTTGCCGCCAGTCACCACTTGATCGGGAACTGATGCGCCATCGGCCAGAATAGAAACGGTCTTACCCTCCAGGTGATCCAAACCTGAAATCTGGGTAGCCGGATCGCCATCATAAGTCAGGCCGCAATCAACGTAAAAACAATCCTTCTGGGCCTGTCTGGGGTTACGATCCTCGAAATACTCAACATATCGCTTAGTTACCCCGCCAATGGTGCGATTAACGATCACCGTCACTCGGTCCTGGGTATCGCCCGGAGTCACACTGACAGACTCGAATAAGCCATCGGTGGTATGTTTATGCCAAGCCACTACATCTTGTAGCCGCTCGTAAGTGCAGCCCACCAAAACGCCATCACTCCGAACCATCCACAGGACTTGGCCGGGGGTGCGCTGGTAGGCAGTCTGCAACAAGGATGGCTCAGTGATATGTTCACTCAGGATCGTCAGGTCTTGGGCGACAAAACTGTCCTTGGACCACTCGTAGGAAAGCTCCCGCAGAATCCTGGCGTGTCTTTGGATAAACAGAACCACATCCCCGACCTGTTGAGGTTGCACCTTGGCCGATCCACAGGTAGAGTTCTGTTTGACACTGACATTGGTGGGGGTTAGTGGGTCACCCGATGTCGCCGCCGCCATTTTCCATTCACCCCCGGCAGTCCCAATCTGAAGAACAGCGCCCCCCATGACCCACTGAATGATATTGTTGTCGCAGATGGTGTAGACAATGGGGTCGTCATCATTGACGCCAGGGGTGAAATTGGTGTAGTTGGCAGACTTGGAACCCCAGATGGTCTGTGGATTCGATTTATTAGAGGCAAAGATCAGGCGTTGCTCAAAAAAGCATATACAGGATGGGTAACCGTTAGTGGGTGCCCACGCTGTTGGCGCAGCAGTGAAAGATACATCTGCCAGGGTCCAGTTGGTATGACCCAGCCTGGATAGTCGCCTGGGCGCATGATTGGGGTGAACTATCCACATCACATCCGCACTCTGTACCCAGCGCAAATCGGCCAACTCATCCTCGGTGTAGGTAGTGGTAAGCTCGTAAGGTGTGTCAGGGGCCGTAACCACAATGCCCCCGTTCTGATAAAAGCGAATATAGTTATGGCCGAACTCCAGGTCGTAACCTTGCAGGGCAGAAAAGACAAAGGGGATCAAGCGCGACTTACGGCTACTGATTTTTGTTTCATGGATAAAGCGAGTTCCAGGGCGGCGCGATGCCGGGCCATGAGTGTGAATGAGAAAATTCTGAAGGGTTCGGCATCCATTGAAATACTTGGCAAGATCAACTCGCCCCATTAACAGAGGGGAAATCTCACCAGCAGTAAAATTTGTCCAGGCTGAGGCGACTTTCGGCATTATGACCTCGCGTCAATCAGGGCGTTGGCGATCACTTCTTTGGCGCTCTGCTCTTGTCCATCAGCCCCAGTAGCTCCAGAGAGAACCGAAACGTACAAGTTGGTCATCCTTTCGGTCAGGCTGGAAGAAGCCGTGATTGGGTAGGCGGCATAAGAGGCCAGCTTTGCAGCAAAGGCGGCGGCGAACTTAGCATCAAAGACGCCGGTATCAACGACTTCGGAAATATAGCGAATCTGGCAGGTTGCCTCGTTGGTGACTACCGTGCGTCCCTCGACCTCCCAGATAAGGCCATCTTCCACTTCTCCCATCTGAAGCACTCGGAGGCAGTCGCTCGGCAGTTGGTAGGCACAGGAGTATTCAAAGGTCGGATTGTCGGCCAGCCGGGATAGCCTGGCGCGCTTAATCGCGAAATTCCAGGGATGATCCCTTAACACCTCGTCCCTGGCTATGTCCCAAATTTCCCTGAATATCCGGGCAGGTTTACTCTGCTCGTCCAGGCTCAGGATCGGCTTGGCCCCTATAAGGATCAGGGCGAGATTGCAGATTTCGATTTTACTTGCCAACGGAAACCTCCAGGGGGTAGCGGGAAAGGCGGCTTCCGAATTTCTTCAGTTGCCGCCAGTCCGGTCTAAGTTTAAAAAGCAGGACCCCGAAGGGTCCGCGGTCCAGGATCGAAACCCTGGAGGGGGCCTTTAGTTGGCGTTGGCGTAGATGATCTCAGCGACCAGCTTCTTGCCAGTGCCCAAGACTGCGCCGCCCACGGTGGCGTTGAGGTCGGTTTTGCCATCGAAGACGTAATCAACCCCGGCCAGGAGGTCGAGATTGAAGTTGCCAACCGCGGCAATGGAGGTCGCGGCCTTGAAACAGGCAGCAGAAGCGGCAGTGCCATCGCCAGCGATGCCCACGCCGACAGAGAGGGTGCAGCCCGCGCCGAAATCCTCAAAGAGAATCTTGGAAAGGCTGGACAGCCGGGCACCCTTGGGCGGGCGGCAGATACGAATTACCGTGGCAATCGCTTCGCCAGCGCCGGTAATCTTCGCCACAGTCCGTTTCAGACGGCCATCGACCACAGAGGATTTCTGGATGGTCGGGGGGGAGTCAACAAACTGCGCCTTATACACATCGCAATCAATGTTTGCCAAAGTGTTATCTCCTATGGAGTGGGGGCGGGGGAGTCCCGCCCCAGGTTAGGGCTTTAAGAATTACGCCGGGTCCTGACAGGCGATCTCGACCACCAGCTTCTCATCCATCCGAGTCGCGCCAGCCTTCAGCATGATGTACGGCTGGGTGGCGTTGCTCTTGTCAGCACGGGTGGAAACATTGGTCTTGATGTCGATGGACACGGCCAGGAGTAGGCCGGGCTGCGCCCAGGCGATAGCCGCGGTGTGATTGGCGGCGGGGGTCGCCAGACCACCCAGAAGTTCGGTGTGAACGAACTTGAACCCCATGAAGGTGTCAACCTTGCCATCCACCAATGCCTTGACGGAGTTGTAATCCACAGACCCCACTTCGGTGGTGCCCAGGAGGTCATCCATCATGTTGGCGTTGATGGCCATGTAAAGCTGCCACTCTTCGGGCACCTCATTCGCCCGGAAAATCTTACGGGCGGCGCGGAGCTTGGCAATGTTCATGCCCACATCGGACAAACTGCCACCAACCTGGACGCCGACCAGTTGGCCCGCGGGCAGGGCAACACCAGTGGCACCATCCACGCCGGTAAGGGCGGTAGCATTGGCGGCAGCGATGATCAGCGAATCGAACTTCCGCTTCGCGGCCATCAGGCCAGCTTGCATATAGGCGTTGGTGGGATTGATCAGGGTGGCGGCGACATCGGGGTCGTCAATCAGATCGGCCCACTCGAAGGTGCGCCCAGTCACCTTGCGCCGGGAGTGGGGAGTGTCCACCAGGGGGGTGTCGCCGTGCCGGGTGGTTTTCTCCACCATCTCGGTGGCCCCGATGTAATCGTAGAAGCCCTCTTTGCCCTTCAGAGGCTCAACCCGCACCAGATCGCGCAGACGAGAGGTCTGCTGCTGCATGGCATGGGTAACGGTATCGTGGTACTGCTTGACAAACGCGGTGGTGATAAATTCGGACATGACAGTCTCCAAGGCATTGCGTAAAAGGTTGATTGCCTTGGGTTATCTGCCTTGCGACAGGCCCGTTCTTGACTTGGTTCCAGGCCGGTAGGGGTTATCTGGAGGGTGGTGCTGGTAAATCAGGAGTGGAGGGGAAGTTTATTTCTTGTCCTCCGGGTACTGCTTGGCGTACAACGCGGCCAATTTCTTCTGAGTGCTTTCATAATCCTTGTGAGTGGGATTGGAGAAGGCTTCAGAGTTCATAATGGTGTCACGTTGCGCCTCAAAGGAGTCGCCCACGTTGGTGTGGTCGCCCTGCTTGAGCTTACTGTCCTCAGCCATACCTTCGTTGATCCGGTGAAAGATACGGACCATGGAAGGATTGCTGCCCAGGCCGGTCTTCTCCAGGTATTCAATGAACTTGGGGTCATCCTTGGAGAATACCGTAAGGGCGTTTTTGGCACCCTTGAGATTCTCGTCATATTTAGCGCCCCATTCGGTTTTCAGGGCGGTTTCGGCAGCCTCATTCTCGGCCTTCCATTGGCCTTGCAATGTCTGACCTTGGGTCATACTATGCTCAATCTGCCACTTGGCCAGCGTTTCGGCCTGGGCCTTGGACAGCCCCAGTTCATGTGCCTTGGCGCGAAAATCGGCCAGAAGCGCGTCATCCCTCATTCCTTCGGGCATCCCATCGGGATAGGCGATCTCGTAACCTTCCGGTTTCTCCGGGCGTCCCAAGGCGTTGTAATAGGCGTCCTTCTCTTCCTGGGTGGCGTCTTCCTTCAGGGGCAAAATGCCCTTCTCGCCAATCTTCTTCTCCAGATGGAGGTAGGACTGCGCCAGGGCCGCGGGGTCCTTGAACTTCTCCAGGCCCTTGTTGCCCTTTAGCTCATCGCTGAATCCGTTCCGCCAATCGGCAGGGGCGAGAGTGGTTTCCGGGGTGGTGGAACCTTCGGGGTTGGTGGTAACTTCGCCTTCAGGGTTGCCAGTTTTTACTTCGTCTGACCCTGCGGGGGTGCCAAGCACTTCCATAAACACCTCACATCGTTGAGATTATTCCTGTCAGCCAGGGACAGGATGTAAAGCACAGCATTTTTGATTCCGTCATTGAAAGCGGTAGCGTGGATGTCGCCCGGTACAAAGCTGGGGGCGAAGACCCCGGACCATTCAATCAGGTAAGCCAGGACCCGTTGCCCGGACTCGCTGCCAAAGGTCAGCAGAAAGTCATGTTTCCGCGCCTCATCTGCCTCTTTCTGGGCACGGACCAGGGCGGCGCGTTCCACATCGGCAGTCTCGTAGTTGGCCATTAAATCACCCCCTGAGCGCCTTGGGGTGCCAGGGCTTCAGCAGGATTGGGTTGCTCGCCCTCTTGCCCGCCTTCCTGCCCCATCTGATTCAAAAAGAAATCCAGGGGGCTGTTGGGTTCAGCACTTTTGGCCAGTCTCGGGACGGCTTCCGTTGCCGCCATAGTCTCGGCGCTGGCCTGGGCTTGCTTTTGGGCATCAGCACGGGCTTGGCGCAGTTGCTCCACTTCCCGTTTGCTCCGCAGGACCTTCTGGGGGGCGCTGTAGACATCGAAGATGTAGCGACTCACAGCGTCCGGGTTAACCGGATCAATCATCTCGGGCATGACCTGGACATACGGCAGCAAGAACTCCATTGCCTTGCTGATGCCCTGCGCCTGGGCCAACCTCTGCGCTTTGGCCAGGGGGCTGACATACTCAATCTTGATCCTGGCCCCCACTATTATTCGGGGCGGCGGGGGCAAGACCCCCATCCGCATCAGCATATGAAACACCCGGCTGAGACAGGGGGCCAATAGCTCATCTTGAAACCTGCCCATGACCGGGCCAAGGATACGCAACTTCTCTTCAACTCGTTGCAGTACCTCAGTGGCGGTCATATCTGGCCCCTGCGGGAGTTGCAGCATATCGTTGTAGAAGATCATGCGAACAGAGTTCTGGACACGCTGGATAAGTTCGTCACCAACCTGAATGTCCTGGGGCACTGGGAAGACTCCCAGTTTATCCACGATAGTCCCGTTGCTCTTTAGGGTGTTGATGCTGCCTGGACTGGTCCTGATCGGGTTCAAAAAGCCATCATTGGGAACCAAGATGGGCGGGTCGAGTTTCTTCTGCGCGGCCCGTAGGTAGATTTCCATGAGCTTGTTGACCATCTTCACATCGGGCAGGGCAATCATGCCAGGACTGCGCCCGTACACCTCACCCGACATGATGGACCAGCGTGGGTTGCAGTACGGATATTCCTCAAAGCCGCCCACATCAAGGACATTTTCAGATTCAGACTCAACGTAAATCGAAGCCCACGGGAGATTGTCCCGGCGCAGCTTCTTGGGGTTGCGGTCTGTTCTGGGATAGACGGCGTGGATGATCCCGAACTCTTCATCGGGGTCTTTCTCGAAAGCCTTGGCCACCTTCTCGCTGACATTCTCGGCCCCCCACTCCTGCACCATCTGGCGGGCGGTCATGGTGTAGACCCGGAACACGGTGTCAATCTGCCCCAGGTGATTTTCAGCGATGTAGCACTCGCCCAGGCCCCGATTGTCAAAGTAGAGCAAACGATTCGGGTCTTTGCCGATAAACAGGTTGGCCGTGCCAAACCCGCAGATGTCCAGATAGGATTCATGTATCTCGGTGTTCCAGTTGGTGCTATTCAGGACGGTGTAGATGGTCCGTTCCACTTCCTGAATCCAAATGGTCACCTCTTCCACCCCATCCAGGGCGGGATTATCGGGCTTGAGGGCAAACCAGGGGTTGGCCGGATTGGTGAGCATCCCGTGTAGGGCCGCGGCCAGCAGGTAAAGGGCGTGGGTAGCAGTGGCGTCATAGATTTTGTCCATGCGCTTGATACCCGGTGAGTTGCGAGTCGTGATCCCCTGGCGGTGAGGCAGGATATAATCGACGATCTCCTGCCAGTGACTATCGAAGTTGTAGCGGCCACGCTGCAAGCCTTCGAGTCGCCGCTTGATGAATTTGGATAATTCCTTGTCCTGTGCCATTTATTGCCCCAGAAGCGTTTTGCGCTCGGTGGTAGCCGGGTTTAAAAGTCCCAGGCCCGATGTCAGCACCGTAGAAGCGCGCCCTACGGCGTTCTTTTGCAACGTCTTCTCTTTTTCCGTAAGAGTGGCAGTGCTGTCATCAGTGGCGGTGGTATCGTCTGCTGCGGCCACTGCCGTTTTTGCCGCGGTCGTGGTGGGGGCCGTGGTAAGCGTGTAATAGACCGGGGCCGGGATGCTTGGTTTCTTAAAGAGTGATCCCATGTGATCTCCTTAATCGTATGGATTCCAATCGCTGTCGGTATGCGTTTGGGATGAGGTCATGTTTGGCCTCAAGGGTTGGTTGAAAAAGGTCAGGCAGACCGAATCAGCCCGGTCGGGACTGGATACCTGCCGTTTCTTCAGTTCGTCCTTGCCCTCAATCTTGGTGCGCCCGGCGCTGTCAAACGAGTATTTGATGGTACTGGCCTGAGCCAAAAGATCCTCGTCATTTGGCAGTTGCACCCGCAAGGTTTCCAACCAATCCCTGAAGTTGCCCCATAACTCATCACGCAGCTTGGGGTATTTGGACTTACAGGAAGGCGACTCGGAGACATTGACATCAATCACCGGGTACTTGAGTTCCCGTAGACGGTCTGCGATGCCCGCCCCCAGGCCGATGGAGTCAACATAGATCACATCGGGCTTGTCCCGTTCCCCTCGATGCTGGGAAAGTACCCAGCCGACTACCTGCATGGTGTCGAAGCCGCGCACCCCTTTGATCCACTGCACCTTGTCACCTTGACGGCAGGACAAGACAGTCTCATCGCCGCCGAATCGGGCCGGGTCCAGGCCCCAGACAACCGGGCCATTTGCCTTGACCTCCCGCATGGCCGCACCTTCCAGCCATTCCAGGGGGATAAACTGGTCATCCTCAGACCGCGGGAAGTCACCCAGGACACGCACCCGGTAGATATTGCTGATCAGGCCATACTTTTTGGCCATCCGCTCGGCGTACTTCGGCCCCACCAGGGGCGAGTCGAGACAGCTAAAGTGCAGGGTAGACCAGATTCCCCGGTCCTTGTGGTGCGAATCGTAGAAATAACCAGTGGATCGGGTGGGGTTGCCCGCCAGCAGCACCCTGGAATTGGGGTTGGTCAAGGCACCTTCAGCGACCTCGAAAATAGGATCAGGAATACCTGATGCTTCGTCACCCAGGATCAGCAGATTCTCGGCGTGAAACCCCTGGAGGGCTTCAGGCTTTTCAGCCCGTGCCGTCCGGGGCACAGCGAAGTCTGTTTCCTTGGCACCAACCACAAAGGCCCGCTCAGAATTGATGTCGATGGCCGACTTAAAAGGTTCTGCCATCTTGTAATGCCAGAGCTTCAGTTCTGACCACAGGATGTCTTCAAGCTGGTGGCTGGTGGGCGCGGTACAGGGAATTTTGCAGTTAGAAAAGCAGGACAAAAACCAGTGGATGATCCAGGCCAGGGTCGCCGTCTTGCCCGTGCCGTGGCCAGATCGAATACTTACCTTGGCACCCGGCTGGGCGATGGCGTGTAAAGCCTGAAGCTGCTGGTCAGATGGCTCAACCCGTAGCACTTGCCGAACAAAGGTCCATGGTTCGGCTTGAAAGAGCGCCAGGGCGTCAAGGGCATCATGGACGCTCACTTGGTTAGGCGATGCTTTTTAGCAGTTCGGGTTGAGGAAGATCACGGCCACACTTTTTGCAGACCTTCTGGCGCATAAGCTGGCGAATGGTAAAGAGCTTGCTGCAACCACAGGCGTAACGAAGGCGAGATGGAGCTACCTGGGTAGAGATGGGCAGAGCTTTTTCGTTGGCCTGTGAATTGACCATGTTGGTGATCTCCTGTGATGTGGGTAGAAGGAAATAAAAGGCCACTCAGTAGCCGATTTGGAACGAAACTACTCGGGCGTGGGTACTTGTAGGGTTTACTGACCAGGGGCCGGGGCCATGGGCATGGGCATATTCCAGCCGGGGGTTTCGGGCGGTCCCTGTGCTTTCAGGGCAGACTCCAGGGTGGTCATGCGAGCTTCCAGAGCATCCAGGCGTTGACTGTCAGACTTCTTTTTCTTTGGTTTCTTGCCGATCAGGTCCATGATGTCTCCTTTGGGGTTTGGCTGGGCAGGTAGGATTCGAACCTACATAGGTCTGGTTAACAGCCAGATGCCGTACCTGTTGGCTACTGCCCAGAATTGAGGCCGGTGTGTTTTTATGAACTAAGGACAAGAGCTTTTTATAATTACCTTCCTAATACCTTCCCTTCCCTTACCTTCCGGCGTGGAGTCCTCTGGAAAAATCCAGAGAACTCGGGAATTATCCCTAAAAGCCGTCCGGTGGTTTCGTATCAATTTCGTATCAATTTCGTATCAAAAAAAGGAGCGACTTATCTGGCGATGTCGATGGTGTCCATGGGGGTCCTTTTTTATTTTTTTCGGGTGGGTGTGGGGTGGGCCAACGCTGGCGCTCTCCCTGGTGCGGCCCCCCTACCCCGTGGGTGGCCCCTTTAAATCAAGGGGGGTGGGGGGGGTGTCTTCAATATCCCTTGTCAGTTCAAACACTTATCCTATGGAATGACTTGGGCAATGTATTGTTAATCCATATCTTATGGGCTGAATGGTAGATGATTGCTGGACTTGCTGTGCTATGGCGCACAAACTGGCGCACAAACCAGAGAATCAGGCTGGATGAGGTGGATCAACTGAGGTGGATTGCTGGCTCGAATGGATGGGACGTTCTCTTTTGTCTTGGGTGAATCAGTGTGCTTAACCGGTTTCTCTCTTAATTCCTTAACCCTTAACCCTTAACCCTTAACCCTTAACCCTTAACCCTTGCCATTCCCAATTTGGCTCAAAACCCGCGAAGCGGTCGCGAGAATTTTCTAATCCCTTGACCATTCATAGGGATTGTACCAAGGTGCCAAAGGTCAAACCCCTTCAGGCTGTTCCAAAACATCGTTCCATAAATCAGCAACGGCCAGCAAAAAGCTATCGGATACAAGCTGGCCAGGAATGGTATCAAGCAGTTCAAGCAGGGTGACAAGAGGACCACGGGAAATTAGGATACGATCCCCTGGGTTCCCATAGGGACTATCTTCCAGTTTGCCCCTATAGTTACCCTTGCTTGCCATGGTTTCGTGTCTCCTGCGAGTTCTCAGACGGTCGGATTTTAACCTTGACCCTAGACTTATCCTCTTGATTGTCATTCAGGGTTTCCCCTGGCTGATGGGCAAGTTTGCGTTTAAGGTCGGCCAAGCCGGTGATAACTTCGCTGTCATCGTTCCCAGTGGAATTGTCCGGGCTATCCTTCTGGCCTAAGATTTGTTTCCCAAGCCAGATTTGTGCGGTTACATTGCCCCCCACGGCTGATTGCATCTGAGCATGACGCAAGGCGATTTTGCCAGGGGCGGAGAATTGTTTAAACACCTCCGCAAAATGTTCTCCATAATGCTCTAAACACCTCCGTTCAATAGTGTCTTCTGAACACCTGAACCATCCTGCAATTTCCCGCAAGGTACAGCATATTTCGCACAATTTCTCGAACTGGCTAAAATCAATCTCAATTTTAGGTCGGCCAATAGGCTTGGCCAAATAAAACATCTCTTCCCGCTTCGCCATATTGTCCCCCCTTTGATACCTATAATTATATCATGTCACCGTCATGGTGTCATTCGTTTTCCACCTCAGTTTCCGCAACACCTTTATTCATGCGAGTTTGCCAGGGCACTAAAAATAAATGCAAAATAATCATGGTGACATATTGACACCGGCTTATGGAATTGCTATTAAATGGACACCGCTTGGGCGGCGCAGGGACACCAAAATTAGAGGATGATACACCATGAATACCGAAACTTGTCATTGTGAAGAGTGCGGCGAAGAGTTCCCCAATATGGAAGACGGAAACATTTATTGTTCGGATTGCGGTGACCGTTGCTCAGATTGCGGCGAAGAGTTTTTAAAAGAAAAATTGACCACAAATGCAGATGGTCAAATGATTTGTGAAGAGTGTTTAGACGAGAGTTATTTCTATTGTGAAGATTGTGGAAAATGGCATTACATGGGGGACAGCGCAATGTATAGTTATAATGATACATACTTATGTGGCAAGTGTTACGATTATAATTATATCACTTGTGAAGATTGTGGTGTAGTGGTTCGATATAATGAATCTTATATTAATGGGAATGACGATAGAATATGTGAACACTGTTATGAGAATGATTACTTCTGCTGCGATGATTGCGGGGGTATATTTCATAACGATTACTATGGCAACGATGGTTACTGTCAAAATTGTGAACGTGAACGGTCAAGTCATTCTGATTACGTTCATAATTACAGTTATACACCATCTACATATTTTCATGGCGATAATAAATTGCCATTTTACGGCATGGAACTGGAAACGGATAATTACCGTGATAAGGAGAACGCAGCCGAACAACTGAGTGATATAAGCGAATGTGAAGACCAATTTTATATGAAAGAAGACGGATCACTGAGCAATGACGGCATTGAAATTGTTTTTCATCCTCGTACCTGCCAAGCATGGTTAGATTATGACCTTAAAACACTGGTTAAAACGGTGCGGAGACATGGCGGAAAGTCCTTTGATGCTACTGGTAATAGTTGTGGCATACATATACACCGTAGCAAAAAAGACTTGTCGATTGTTAGCTTAACTAAGTTGACCTTATTTTTCGGTAAATGTGCCCATGAAATAACTAAGCTGGCTCAACGTAAATCTGATTATGCTTCCTTTGAGTTCTTTGAAGATAATGCAAGCCATGGCAAGTGCTTGACTTATGGTTGCATTAAGAAATCAGGACATAAGGCAGAACGGTATCAGGCGATTAACTTTCAAAATAATCAAACCATCGAATTTCGCATATTCAAAGGCACATTAAAAGAAGAGAGTATTTATGCTTATATAGCTTTTTGCGATTATGTCACCTCATACTGCAAAGCATCTTTATTATCTGATATGCTGGACGGTGACAAGTTGTGGAAGGGCTTTATGGGTTATGTGAAGTTACAAAAAGGCACAATGGCAGATAATTTTCGGACCTATCTCAAAACAAAGGAGTTGATATAAATGTGCATTGTCATTCATAAGCCTAAAGGCGCAAGTGTAGACATAGACACCATTGCAAGGTGTTTTAATGATAACCCAGACGGGGCCGGGATAATGACCTATGACGGTTACAGGGTTCACGGTAATAAAGGGTTCATGTCCTTTGGGGCGCTATGGGATCACCTTTATTTTATGGGTGCTATAGATGACAATGATACCTTGACACCTGATTATGGAATGGTTTTACATTTCAGGTGGGCAACCCACGGGGCCATTAAACCGGGGAACTGTCACCCATTCCCAGTGTCGGATCGCATAAGCGATTTAAGACTTACAAGCTGGCAAGCCAATATCGGTATTGCTCACAATGGTGTAATTGCAATCAAACCCATTAAAGATTTATCAGATACACAAACCTATATCGCTAAAAAGCTGTTCCCCTTGCGCCGTAATATCTTGCGCCATAGACAGAGAATTGAAAAAGAAACTTTTGGCAGTAAACTCTTAATTCTCTATGGTAATGGCGATGTAATCAAAATGGGTGATTGGATAGAAGACAATGGCGTTTTCTATTCCAATAAAGGTTACAAGCAAAACCAGTGGCAAGGCTTACCATTTAATCAATGGTGGCATGATTACCCAGATAACGAAAAAATATGTCCTGATTGCGATGATTTAATATCATGTGAAGAGTGTCCCTATTTCGATTATGACTGGGAATATAACAAGGTTATCTGCAATCTTTATGGCGAAGTCGGCGAACCTATGGTTGACAATATGGAATGGGAAAACGCAGTTAATCAATATGTCTATCAAGGTGATAAAGAAGTTTAATCATACCGGCATAACATAAACCGGCTTTTAATCCTTATGGCAGTCTGAACCCGTTTCAAGACTGCCATAAGTGTTAAAATCCAATATGAGGGGGAATGTAGGCACATGGCAAAAAAGGTCGGCCAGGGGCAAAAGGATTACTCCTGGCTATTCTATTCTGGCCAAGAGGTGCGGGTTAAATCACCCCATGGGGTATTTTATGGCAGGGTTGCTGCCTTGGATCGTTTTGGTTTAAGGTTATGGATTGCTCCCTTCGGAGATAATAATTACGTTGGAATGAGGTGGGTAAAGCCTATAGACTAAACGCATAGAACGCAGCGAATAACCCAGCTTGCCCCTTTACCCGTGGGCACATGGTAAGCCTTGCGCCTTTGCCCCTGGCAGGTCTGGGGTGCGCCTTTGCCCCTGGCAGGGTGACAGGATCACCCCCCCCCCCTGGCCAGAGGTCCGGGGCTGGAAAGGTTTACAGCAAAATGTGAGAGGGGAAGGGGATCGAGCCGCAGTCTAACCGGCGAAATTTTGCCAGCGATTTTTACCGATTGGGCGCTGGCCAAGAATAATCTAACCAATAACTGGAAAATGGAGGGTATGCGTGGCTTGCCGACACAAAAAGAGTGAGATCAAACAAAAGTTTGGGCATCAAATGGACTGGGAACCTGAAATGATTATCACGGCGCTACATCGGCAGTGTTTGGCCTGTGGCCAGAACTTTATCGAGAAGAACGGCAGGATCGTGCTGCTGATTACAGATACGGATCACCCCGCCCCATTACCCAGCCAGGAATAGTTTCACTCCAGATCGGCTGGTGAGAGGCACTTAATTTGCTTCTGCCTATAAACAAATAAAGCCCCCCGGCTGATAAACCAGGGGGCTTTTTAATGCCTATTTAAATCTCTTGGGGTTTATGCTCACGCCTTAGTCTCTCCCTCCACACCGCGGGCCAGCCGGTCTTTGGTGCGCCACCGGAGATAGTGCAAGGCGCTCAAGCACCCTGCCAGTGCCGCCGCGTTATACGCAGAAGCAAACGGTCCCGCTTGGAAGGATCGTAGCCGGTCAATGACGATGGCCAGCAAAACCTCCTGAGTAATGCCGTTGACGCCGACCTCTTGGATGGGGCCGTTTTGGAATAAAACGAGCATCCGGGAAAAACCGGAGGCGTAACCCTCCTTGTCAGTCCGGGAAGGATTTAGTCCGGTGTTAAAGCCGGTAATCTCGTACCGATGGTTGGCCCCGCCCGCCCCCGGCTCATCCGTGACCTTGATGGTCAACTGGTTTTGGGGCAGATCGCCTTCGACAATGTGATCCTTTAACTCTCTCACCCTTAATCTCCTTCTGGTTTTAGGGAATTAATCGGTGGACCCGCGACACCTTGCCTTGCTCCAGGTCCAGCACATACATGGAGTTGTTCATTCGCAGATAGGGAAGGCCCTTGAAGGACAGGTAACCGATCCCGCCAAACCGTTCCCAGGCCCGCCCCTGGACCCGGTAAACCAAGACCCCCACTTCGTCAAGGATTAGCAGAATATCGCCCCGGAACCAGCCGATGTCTTCCGGCCCCATCCATTTGGTGCTGGTGGCCACCCAGCCCAGGCCGAAGAGGTATTTACTGACTTCGGCCAGTTTGTCCATGCCGTCCTCGTTCAGTGCGGCCAGCATCTTTTCAAGCTCGACAACCCGCTTCTCGTCCACCGTGACATCCCGTTGTTTCTCCTTCCTCATGTAGTCATCGCCTCCTGGTAAATTAAACGTGCATAGTCGGCCAGTAATAGCCCCACCGCTTTCCCATCGTCTTTCTTGAGCTTGATGGGTGCCTCTGGCCACATCTCCTGCACTCGGGCAATGAGCGCCCGCCAGGGTGCCTTGACCAGCTTGTATCTGGAGCGCCAGGACATCGGGTAGACTTTCCTGAATCTGACCCCCTGGTCCTCCAGTATCCCCATGAGCTTCCCGTAGTGAATCAGGAGCTTCTGGAGTCCGTACTGTGCGCCGGGAGCATCACAGCGCCGGTTGCTTTGGGCCTCGATACAGGCCAGTTCTGGCTTAGGGGCCAGTCCAGGCCCCAGAGCATTGACATGATTACAGGTTACATAGGCCCCGGACTCATCCACCACGCCGAACCCGCCATTGGACCCCGGATCAATGCCCAGAAACAGCATTTAGCACCTTGACGACAGCCCTTGCCGCCTTCTTGAACTCGGGGGTTTTGGTGTCAATGTCGCCGTAGGTCTTCCAGTAATCTGCCGCCAACAACTTGCGCGCTTCCTTGGTCACCTTATGCTCATTGGCCACCATTCTGGTGCTTTCCCTTACCCATGCCTTGATCTTCTCGGGGTTAGCTGCCCGTAGAATCTGGCCGATCCGTTGCCGGGTCAGGCTATGCTCAAGAGCCAGGACAGTGGGGTCCTTGCGGAACTGGTAATAGTCCTGGCAGATACCGAAATCCCGACCAACCTGTTTAGCACGATCCTGGCGAGAGTTGCCGTTGCCCTTGGGTGCGTCTTCGCCAGGGGCAAAGGCCATATTGGGCGTGGGTGGCACCGGGTTAGCTTCCTCGGCGGGCGCTACCTCTGGACTATCGCCATAGTGGGGCATGAACCGGGCGGATTTCCGTCCCTGGCAGGTATGGTGCCGGGAGTGGATGACATAGCCGCATTTAGGGCAAATGGGGTTGACCTTGCAGGGATCAACAACCTGATTTACATCGGGTTGCGGGAAGTCACCCAGAACACGCGCCCGGTAAGGGTCACCCTCAACGGGAGAATCGGGACATTCGATGTCTGAGTCGCTGCCCCCACATAGTGACTGGGGGGTTCTTTGTGGGGTAAGAAGCCAGTTGACATGGCCCTGGCGCATGACCTTCGGGGGCACCGGGAGGGGTTCATGCAGGAAGTCCAAAAAGTTAATCATGCCATGGCCTGACAAGACCTCTTGCCCCAGGAGTTCATGCAGATAACCCATCACATTGAACATCAGGGCGCACAGGGATGGTTCCATGCTGGCCTGACCAACCCCACGATGGGCGCTCCAGACATCCATGAAGTGCCGGAACATCGACTTCATGTAAACGTCTTTGGGGATGCCCTTCTGCCAGTTGTCAGACTCCCGCAAGCTGCCATCGGCCATCTGGCGGTTATGGTGCATATACTTTGCGAAACGCTTCATTACCAGGGGCGAGAAGAAGCCCTCGAAGTCCAGCTTGTCCAGAGAAGTGTCCCGGCTGGCCCCGGTGTTAAAAGTGCGGATCACGCCATTGTCCTCGACAGCCTGTTCGGTTCCTTTGATCATACAGTCTCCTTTGATGGGGGCAGCTTACCCGCCACAGTTAAGATGGTTCGCGTCATGGCCCTGGCCGCAGATGTTACAAGCCCAGTCCTTACATACCCAGTCTCTCGGGGAGTCGATTACCAGGACATAGGCGCACCCCTTACGAAGTACCGCGGGGGGATCAAGGTGTTTACAGTTGGTGCATCGGCGCGATTGCCGCAGTAGTCCTGCATATTGACCTGATGCCATTAATTCTCTCCTGGGTACGTTAAGAAGGTTGCGTTATCAAACCGGACATACTTGCTGGTGTAGGTCAGCTTGAGTTGTCCGGTGGGGCCGTTACGTTGTTTACGGACCAGCACCTCTGCCAGCCCAACATCCGGCGAACTGGGGTTGTAGACCTCATCCCGGTAGATAAACATGATGACATCGGCGTCCTGTTCAATCTGCCCTGATTCTCTGAGGTCCGACAGGATGGGCCTTTTATCAGGGCGTTCTTCACATTTCCGATTAAGTTGCGCCAGGGCCAGCACGGGGCAGCGCATCTCTTTGGCCAAGCCCTTGAGTGCCCGGCTGATGTCGGCAACTTCTTGTTCCCGGCCACCCTTATTACCGTTATCGCCTTTGGCCAACTGGAGATAGTCCACCACGATCAACCCCAAGGGTTCCTTGCTGGCCAAGCGCCGCGCCCGTGCTTTCATGGCACTGGGGGTGGGATTGGGGGCGTCATCCACAAACAGAGGCAGGGCGGCGAGATCGGTATATGCCTTTTCCAGCCGTGCCCACTCCTGGTTATCCAGTAAGCCTATCCGTAACCGCTCACCCTCCAGGTCAGCCGTGCTTGACGCCAGCCGCATCATTAGCTGGACAGAGGCCATCTCCAGGGAAAAGAACAGGGAGGGCTTGCCCTGGTATCTGGCGATACTATGGGCGATGTTCAGGGCCAGGGCCGTTTTACCCATGCTTGGCCGTGCCGCCAGGATAATCAGGTCAGCAGGGCGAAGCCCGCAAAGTATCCGGTCCAGGTCGGTGAAACCCGTGGGGATTCCAGAAACCCCGCTTTGACGGATTGACTCCATGTTGGTGCGTAGCTGCTCAACCAGGGCTGGCATACCCTCCACCTTGGATCGGGTGTCTTGATCGGCCAAGTCGAAGATTGCCGCCGATGCCTTATCAAGCAATCCCCTTACATCAGTGCCGCCCTTCTCAGTGGCTTTTACAATCCGTCCACCTATTGACCCCAGCTTTCGCAGCAAGGACTTGTCGCGCACAAGATGGGCGTATTTGGCCCCGTTAGCCGCAAAGCCCACCTGCTCACTCAGGGTCGCCAGAAAGACCGGCCCGCCAGCAACGGCAAGATTGCCGGATGCCCTTAACGCCTGAGTGACAGTCACCAGATCAATCGGGGTGCTTTCCTGGTAGAGCTTGAGCATCGCAGCAAAGATCAAGCAGTGCCCCGGCCCGATTAAATCTTCAGGCTTAATGATGTCTACCACCTGATCCATGACTTCGGGGCGCACCAGGATGGCCCCCAGAACCGCTTGCTCGGCCTCGCCGGTAAAGTGCTGAAGCGTCACTTGTTCACCTCTTTGCGGCAGTCACAGAGCCTTCCTACCCGGCGACCTTCAACCATCTCGAAAACCATCCCGATCCCCTTGCAATCAGGGCAATCAGCCTTAGCCTGGAGCATGACCTTGGGGCGCTCACTGGCAAATTTCTCGGTCAGAGGAACGTGCTTGCGGAACACATAGTCGATGTCGGCCTTCCACTTGCGGTCATTGACGCCGATATGGAAGGGAGACAGGGCTAAGTCCTTGAAGAGTTGCGTCCAGTATTCCAGGTCGGGCTGGGCCTTCCACTGGGTTCGTATCTTGCGCTGCCGGTCAGAGGCAAAGGGATACTTGACCCGCGGGAGTTCCTTGGGAGCAAAATTGTTCCATGCCTCTGCAATGTCCTTGTAGGGCGTGGCGTCTGTCTCCGGGGGTACTTCGGACAGGTCTGGTCCATCAGGCGATGGACAAGAGCCTTTTATAATTCCCTTCCCTTCCTTTCCATTACCTTCCAGGGTGGAGTCCTCGGGATTTTCCCGGAGTTCTCCAGATTCTCCCTGAATCTCCGGGGGCAACGGGAGAATAGAAGGGGTGGGGTGGCTGATACGCTGATGCTTGTTGAAGTTGCGAATATAGAGATAGGCGTGATCCTCTATCTCGTACCGGGTAACCAGCCGTGCAGTCTGCAATTCGGTGAGTAGGGCGTTGATTTCTTTTGGTCCTAAATCGACATCAGCCGGGAAGATACGCATCTTGATCTGGAGGGGGCGATCTTCCAGCACCCCGCGATCATCTGCGAAATTCAGCATCCCGATGAATAATAGGCGGGCGTTCCGGCTGACAGTAACTATCTGCTCGTCCGTCCAGAACTCCACCTTAACTGTTCGCACTCTGCCTAATGCCATGTATGTGCTGTCCTCCTGGGGGTTTGGATTGATCTGTTGCATTTATGCCACCAGTATATTGCCAAATCGACACCATGTCAAGAACTTTTTTTCAGGGTTTCCCTGATTGACTTCTACATCCGTTTAGGTGTATAAGTCCGACATGAAGCGAATCGTGTTCCTGATTCTGATTTCCCTGCTCGTAGACTTCTCTGATGGAAGGCTGGGGGGAAATTGCGCCATAGCTGAGTTTCGGGGGATTCTGTATGCCCTTGAATACAAGATAGATATAAGGAAAGATTGCCATAGGTGTCACCACTCAACTGCCATAATGTCAAAGATAGTTATTCTTTGACACCAGCTAAAATAAATCTTGACAATTTTAAACACGCTGATTATCTTCAAATCACCGGGGCGAGACACCACCTCTTTTGGGCATCTATTCCACTCAGGGGGGGGGGCGGGCCGGTGGCTTACCCGGTTAAGTCAGCTACTATTTTGATGGCTGGAGTGGAGAGAAGAAGATGAAAAAGGGTGATCTGCGAAGCAAAATTACAGAGCGAGTTGCATTGGAAATGGAAAAGCAGGAATTATCTCTTAGAGATTTGGCTACCAAATCGAAGATGGACCATGGCAACCTGAGTCGCTTACTATCGGGTAAACGTCCGTGGGCGCTGCACCACATTGAGGCAGTCGCCACTGGGTTGGGGTGCTTGGTAAGCGAATTGGTTTCCGATTACATTGAAGTTCCCGTTGTGGCTGAAATCGACAAAGGGGGTTTCCCTTACACTGCGATTGGCGGTACACCTCTGGATTATGCTTCCATACCTCGTCCACGAAGAACAGGGAGGATAGCAGAAGTGATCGCGAAAACCTATGCAGTGAGAATAAAAGACGACACCATTCCACCATTTGCTCCTGGGACAGTCCTGGTGGCAGAGCAAGAAAGCCACGATCAGATCAAGGCTGGCGATATGGTGTTTTACTGTAGGGATAATGGACAAGGAAGTCTACGCAAGGTGGGGTTCGAGAATGGTTCCGTCATTCTAACCTCTCTGTCTCCGGGGGTGGAAGAACTGAGGATGCCCAGGAAACACCTGAATCTTTGCGATAAAGTGATCTTCGTCAAGTTCTAAATCCTTTAACAATTTAACCACTTACCCCAGGTGATCGTCCTGGGGTATTTTTTTGCTTGACATGGTGTCAAAATGGCAATATAATGGTGGCGAATGAGAGAGAAAGCGTTGACATTAACCCCTAAGAAGGGAGGTGCTGGGATGATGAAGGTGGAGAGGTTGGTTTGGAAACAGACTGTTTATGGTTCTGACGAGCATGGCGACTTGACCCAGATTTTGACCATGCTCGCCCTTGCAGCTTTACTGGTAGCGGTGGCCTTCGCCGCACTGGAGAGTGTCTGTGGCTAAAACACCCAAATACTCCCGTACCCATCTTCCGGCCTCTGATGCCAATGAAGCCCTGGACCGTTTCATCGTGGCAGCTAAACGGGCGATCCGGGCCATCGAAAATGGCGAGCCGTCCCTGGCCAAAACCACTCTCAAAGTTCTGGTCATGTATCACAGCAACCACCAATAAAAAGGAGATAGATTGCCGAAAGTTTACAAACAAAAGGAACTCCACAAGAATGAGCAGGTTTTACCAAATGTAGTACCCATTTATTGCCCCGAATGTGGCACCAGAGTTATGCGGGAGGGGCGTTGCTGGACCTGCCCAGGTTGCGGCGGCCTGAGTAAGTGTTCGTAAGGAGATGTTAGTGAACTGTAACCACTGTGGTGCCGACCTCAGTTCAGTTATTCCCGGCTTTACCGGTAAGCGCCCTGGCCGGGGGCAGTTCAAGAAACGCTGCCCGAAGTGCCAGTGTACCACCATCTATGACAAGGAGGGAATTGTTGGAACCAGACAGCATCAAGATCGTTCTGATCTGTCCGTATTGCGGAGACAAACACATTCGTTGGCTCAATGCCAATCAGAGTGTCCAGCATGGGTCCATTCTCTGCGATGACGTAGACGATCACGCCGGTTGCAATGGCCTCTTTGCCTGGGAAGTTAAATTCACCCCCAAAATTGAATTATACAGGACGGTAAAACATGGAGATTAAGCACCTATCACCATCTTCTCTTAGCACCTTCAGGAAGTGCCCGGAACAGTGGCGGCGGCGTTACGTCAACGGTGAGAAGATCGCACCCGGTATCGCCATGCACCGCGGAAAGGGCACCCACGGGGCGGCAGAGGTCAACCATCTTCAGAAGCGGGACTCTTGGGTAGATTTGCCCCTGGATGTCCTACAAGATGCTGCGGCTGATGCCTACGATGCCAGCATTGAGAAGTATGGCGTCATCCTGGGGGCAGATCAAAGCCCCGCAGACGTAGGTGCGGGCAAGGATGCTGCGGTCGCCTTAACAAAGGTCTATCTGGAGAAGATCGCCCCCACGATCCAGCCCGTGCTGGTGGAGGAACCGATCACCATCGACATGGGCCTCGACCTGCCCCTGCTGATGTACCTGGACGTTTACACCATCGACAACCGTATCCCCGATCTCAAGACCGCGAGCAAGAAGAAGTCTCAGCTTGAGGTCGATGTCTCGTCACAGCTTACGGCTTATGCCAAGGGCATCCATGTGAAAACGGGGGAATGGCCCAAGGAAGTGAGCCTGGAAGTTATGGTGACTACCAAGACTCCCGGCCATCAACATCTGGCGTCCACCCGCAATGAGGCCGATTGGCAGAGAATGGTCGCCTGTCTGGACCTGATGCTCAAGCAGATCAAGGCCGGTCTATATCCACCTTGCGACCCGGCATCCTGGGCCTGTTCCCCCAGGTGGTGCGGGTATTACAAGACCTGCCGGTACGCCCGCAGGTAGGGTTCGGTGCGCCGACTGCGCCCACCTGACCTGCAAAGATAACTCGATGTTTCTTCACTGTGAGGCCCCTAAAGCCTCTTTAAAGGCAAGGCCAACCCTTTGGCCATTATCCGAACTCGCACTCCGTTGGTGCGACCAATTCAAGGAGATAAAAGCGTGATCGAATGGATTAAGAGCCTTTTCACCCCTCGCACGGTGGCCAGCATCACTGCCGCCTTGACCAAAATGGTCACCAACCTGGAGAGCCATCAGGAACAAATGCAGAAAGAGCGGGATGGCTACACCAAGCAGGTGGACGCCCTGGCTGTCAAGCGGGACTCGGCCCAGGCAGAAATGAATCAGGCCCATCAGGTCGCCAAAAACCTTTACACCCTGCTCGGGTAAGGAGAACAGATGCTCCGAAGTGAAGCGATTGACAAGATCATCCCGGCGCTCCATGTGGCCCAGGCAAACCTCGAGCCAGTGCTAAAGGATGCCAACAATCCCTATTTCAAGTCGAAGTACGCTGACTTGGCCGGGGTTTACCGGCATACGATTCCAGTCCTGAGTGAGAATGGCCTGTTATTGCTCCAGCCCACCGATCTTACCATCGAAGGGCAGACGGTGGTGGAAACTTACCTCATGCACACCTCGGGGCAGTTCGTGGGCAGTGTCACCCCAGTCCATGCGATCCCTGACAAAGATGGGAAGATCACCCCACAGGCCATGGGTAGCGGGATCACCTATGCCCGGCGCTATGGCGTCATGGCCCTGCTGGGGCTTCCGGCTGATGACGATGACGGCAACGCTGGCAGTGGTCGGCCCCAGGCTGGAAAGCAACCGCCCCCGGCCAAGGAGCAGGGCGGCAAGCCCCCGGTCAAGGGCACCATTACCAAGGTGCAGGTCAAGACCATCAGCAACCTGCTGACCAAGGGTGGCTGGACAGTGGTCTCTGCTACCGCGGCCTACAAGGTCAAGACCCTGGAGGAACTGTCGAAGGAACAGGGCGATGAATTGACCAAGCGCCTGGAAACCGGGATCGCCAAGCAAGCCGAAGCTGCCCAAAAAGCTGCCCAAGAGGGTGCCGGTGCCGCCAGCTAAACGGAAAAAAGCCGTGGACTACTCTGATCCAGCACAACGCCTGTCTCCCTTGAAGGCGATCCGGGCCAAGTGCCTGGACTGTTGCTGTGATCAGAGTGGTGAGGTGGCCGGGTGCAAAGTTACCGGCTGTTCCTGTTGGCCCCTTCGGATGGGAACCAATCCGGCCAGGGCGGGAATAGGGGGTGGGGAGAAGAAATCATGCCAGAAAAAATGATCCACCTCTTTGATCTAAAGGGTAATTTTGTGGGGTCCTGGTTTCACCAGCCTGAAGGAGCGCCATTTTATATAAGGACTCCAGTGAACGAAAGGCCCAGAGCGTACCCCCATGACATACCCCCAATGGCCTACACAGAGCGCAAGTTTAAGAGGATTGGAACCCTGGTGAGTGGTCAGGCCATCTATCAAGAGGTGGCCCTATGACCCAGGCCAGGAAAGTTTGCTTCCAAATCGGCTACTGAGTGGCCGAAAAATTCCAAGAAACACCAATCTAAGGAGATAGACATATGCCAAGATCGGAGCGCGTGAGTTTGACGATCAACCGGGTTGAGATCATGGGGCGGCTGGGGAGTGACCCGGAGGTCCGGTACACTGCCTCTGGCGTTGCCGTGGCCACCCTGAAGATCGCCACCGAAGAGAAGATCAAGGGCGAGAAAAAGACGGAGTGGCACAAGGTCACTGCCTGGGCAAAACAGGCTGAGTTCGCCGGGAAATATCTGGCCAAGGGCGATTGCGTCCTGGTTGAAGGCCGCATCGAAACCCAGATGTGGGAGAAGGATGGCGTCAAGCATTACGACAAGGTGATCCAGGCATGGTCGGTCAAGAAAGTGGCCTGGGCCGTGGACGAAGACCAGGGCGGGGGTTACCAGGAACCGGAGGGTGGCGCGCCTATCCCCGAAGGTGACATCCCCTTCTGAGGTGAAACCAATGGGCTGCTTACTACTTCTGCTGGTCCTGGTTCTGATTTTTTCGATGGGGATCGTTTTCCCCTGGTGGTTTTGGGTCTTCCTGGCCATGTTCGTGATCTTCAAGGTGGTCAAGTGGGGGTTTCAGGTGGCCTTCGCCTTTTCCCTGGCCTAAACAAACCATAAAACTTGAATCCGGGGGCGGTTGCGGCTGGATTGCGACTGCCCCTTTTTTATGTCCTGGAGAAAAAAAATGCCCAATCGGTGTCAAATTGACAAAAAAAGTGTTGACAAACTACCTGCCGGTGCATTACTCTCTTTAACAGAGGCCGCGGCCTACCTGGGGATGACGAAAAGATGGGTGGCCAAGTGTGCGCCAGAGTACGGTGGGGTTAAATTGGGGAAGTATTGGAAGTTCAGAAAGGAGGACATTGATGGGCGTTTATCAGAAAAACGGGAAGTGGTGCTACGAGATCAGGGCGCGGAAGGACGGCAAGCAGGTCACCCTGGCGAGCCAACACGGGTTCGAGACAGAGGACGAAGCCACAATGGACTGGATAAGGGCCAAGCAAAATATCAAGCTGAACTTGACCCATTTAACACTGCGTCAGGCTTGCATTAACCGGCTGGCCCATGTCCAGGCTTATGCCACCTATTTTGGCACCCTCCGGGCCAACAAGCGGATGTTATCCCGGTTTGCAGAGTGGGCCGATACCCCGGTGGAAGAGGTCAGCCAGGAGATGGTGCAGGATAAAATCCTAAAGCTGGCCAAGGACCTGGACAGCAACAATAACGCCAATCGACACCTGACCGCTCTAAAAGCAGTCTTTTCCCTGGCCGTGAAGAACGGGCACCTCGCCAAGAACCCCTGCATCGGCATCGACAGCCTACCCGTAGAGCATAGGCCCAAGGTAATCCCAGAGCGGGATCAGGTGGCCAAGGTACTACTCCTGGCCAACCCGATGGATCGAGCCTACCTGACTCTGGTACGCTTCACTGCTGCCCGGATCAACGAGATCAACCGGCTGACTTGGCCCGATGTGAGCCTTGAGCGGGGGGCCGTGCGCCTCTGGACCAACAAGAAGAAAGGCGGCAACCGGAAGGCCCGGTGGGTGCCGGTGATCCCCAAGGTGCTGAGTGCCCTGGAATACGCCTACCAGCATCGCACCAAGAACTCGCCTTATGTTTTTACAAACCCCACGATGGTAGAGAAATATCCGGCCAACCCGGAGAGGTGGTGCTACATTTACCGGGATAAGTTTTTCGACACCTTATGCCGCAAGGCCGGGGTGCCTGAGATGGGGTATCACACCTTGCGCCACCTGACCGCTTCAGAGATGGCCGCAAGGGGCGCGTCCTTAACTGACATCCAGAAGATTCTGGGGCATGAAAGGGCCAGCACCACCGATGGCTACCTGCAAAGCCTGGGGTTCGTGTCGGTGCATGGGGCCATGATGTTGTTGGAAGATGATGAGGCAGATAGACAGCAAAAAAGATTAGGAGGATTTTAATGGGGAAAGTTCATCTTCGTAAAACAATGACGGGAGTAGAAACGTGGTGTGGTATAGATTAAGAGTCGCCCATGATGATGCCTGTGCGCCAATCTGTGCGCCATCTGAGTGTGCGCCAATCTGAAACCCGCATGGTTGTGGTGCCCCCGGGCAGACTCGAACTGCCGGCACATGGATTAGGAATCCATTGCTCTATCCATTTCTGAGCTACGGGGGCGATGAGTTCGGTGAGTAATTCAAATAATAAGCCAACTTCAGCCGGGACGCAAGGGGGCTAATGAGGCCGTCAGGAGCCTTGCCGTCGAGGAGAGAAGCAGGGGGAAGTTCCAGGGAAAAATGGCACTGAGGCATTCAGGCTGGGCGACCAAGATGCTCCCCTTTCTTGAAAGATACTGGGGGCCATGTTATGATGCAGCGATTTCGGGGTCGGGTTCTACTGAGGGGGGAATGATAAGGCGCTGGCTCATTATCTGCGGGGTTCTCAGTTTGCTGCTTGGCGCCGGGGAGACCTACGCTGCGCAGATGGAGCTATTCAAGGCCGAGCGCTTCCAGGGTGGCCCCTGGCGCATCCGGGCCGAAACTCTGACCTATGACGCCAACAATCACCTTTATACCGGCAAGGGAAAGGTGGAGATCGATCAGGCCGACCGCAAGATCGAGGCTGACGAAGTGGAGGTGAACGAGACCACCAAAATCGCGGTGCTGAAGGGCAATGTGATTCTGATCCTGGGGGAAGATATCTTCACCGGCAAAGAGGGCCGGTTCAACTTAGCCACCCGGGACGGCGAGATGCGCGGGGCCCGGCTTTTCCTGAAGCGCAACCACTTCCACGTGGACAGCTCCCTGATCCGCCGCACCGGGGACCAAACCTACTATGCCGCAGAGGCCAAAGTCACCACCTGCGACGCCGACCGCCCGGTGTGGAGTTTTTCGGTGCGCGATTTATCGGTGGTTTTGGAGGGCTACGCCACCGGCAAGGACGCCAAGCTCCGGCTGGGAGGCCTCCCGGTGCTTTATCTGCCGTTCGCGGTTTTGCCGGTGATGGGTGAGCGTCAGAGTGGTTTTCTGCTGCCGTCTTATGGTCAACATAAGGCTGGCGGTACGGTGGCGGAAGTCCCCTTCTATTGGGCTATAAGCAATGCTGATGATGCCACCCTATATCAGACGGTGCTGTCCAACCGGGGTTATATGCAGGGGGCGGATTTCCGTCATATGGGTCACAATGACGCGGCCGCCAATTTCCGCTTTTTTTATCTGAATGACGGCAAGCAGGGTGTGCTTACTCAGAATCGCTACTGGGCGGCAGGTATGATCAACCAGCCGCTGCCCGATGACTGGCTCATCCGCGGCACCTTGGACCGGGTTAGCGACGCCAATTACCTGGCCGATTTCAACTTCGGGTATATGGGCCTGAATCGGTATTCCCGGGAGCTGCTGCAGAACTTCGGCCGGGACCTGGAACAGCAGGAAGTAAACACCCGGGTATCTACCCTGCAGTTGAGCCGCAATTTTTCCTGGGCCAATTTCACCGCCTACGGCCGTTATTATGAGCGTCTCAACCTGGCCGACCCAAACCTGTTTAACCGGCTGCCGAGCATGTCCCTCACCTCGTTGTCCCTGCCCATCGCCAACACGCCCTTATATTTCAATCTGAACAGCACTTACGACTATTTTTTGCAAAACCGCGGCATGAACGGGGACCGCTGGGATTTTCATCCCCAGATTGCTTTGCAAGGGCAGCCCCTGTCATTCGTGTCTTTTAACTCAAGGGTCGGTTACCGGGAAACCGTGTTCCGCATCGATCACAATGTCCCGGACGGCCCGCCGGAAGGAGTTGTGTCCCGGCAGCTATTCGATTCCCGGGTGGGCTTGTCCAGTACCTGGTCCCGGGATTACGGCCGCAGCGAAGGCTCGACCAATTATTTCCGGCACGTCATCCAGCCGGATGTGACCTACTGGAATATACCCAGGTACGACCCCCGGCGCTATCCCGACTTCGATCCATTTGACAAGGGGTGGAGGGCCCGGGCCGACCGCAACCTGCCGGTGCGGGATGGGGACGACCCCATCGGCGGAGTCAATGCCTTGACCTACG
>SCLJ03000062.1_pt1 | contig 42767 bp, 62 predicted proteins | sample 7267891 | NCBI WGS metagenome assembly SCLJ03 (sample SAMN10721082, study PRJNA514188) | viral metagenome | isolation source: depth-stratified mine tailings core B | place: China: Fankou Pb/Zn Mine tailings
GGGCAAAGGGCGCACGAGGTGCGCCCGCCGTCGTTCCACGGAAGGAGAAAGATCCCTTTTTCACAGGCGATCCCGGAAGAAAGAAAGTTCTGAGACGATCGAAAAAACAGAGAAGAGAAAGAGCTCTGGGAGAAAATCGTTTTTTGAACAAAAAGTGACTTGATTTTCAAAAAAATCGACAGAAAAAATTGCGGAGAGGACTGATTCTACCTGCGAAATATGCGTTCTATGGTCGCAAATCCACCATACGAAAGGAGTCGAGATGGTCCAAGAGAGGCTATCCATGTTCAAAGTGTTGGAAGTCCTGGAAGAACGGTATGGGAAGGGCGAGGAGTCGGTGCGAAGGATCGCACGATCGGTCGGGATCTCGCGTCCGACGGTGGCGAAGTATCTGGCCTTGGCCAAGGAACTCGGGATCTGCCATTGGCCGCTTCGGGAGGAGAGCCGGGACAGGGAGCGGCTAAAGAGCGCCCTTTATCCGGAGAGAAAGGAGACGGCGCGGTCGGGAGCGGCGATTCCGGACTGGAAAGCGGTGGAAAAAGAGCTGCGGCAGCGGAAGAAGAGCGGCGTGACCCGACGGCTTCTCTGGGAGGAGTACCGGCAGTCCCACCCGGAGGGCTTGGGCTACAGCCAGTTCTGCGCGCTCTACAAGGAGCATCTGAAGAACGGGGATCTGCGGCTGCACATTCCCCATGCGCCGGGACAGGAGCTCTACGTCGATTATTCCGGACCGAAGATCCTGATCGAGCCACCCGGGGGAAAGCCCTATTGGGCGAGCCTGTTCGTGGCGGTCATGGGGCGGTCGTCCTACACCTTCGCCTGCGCCACCCCGATGTCACCGGTCGATTCAAAACCAGCCACTGCGGGTCGGTTCAAACCCAGCCACTGCGGGTCGGTTCAAACCCAGCCAGTGTGATGGTTGAAGTGGGAGGTTCGGAGGAACCTCCCGGAAGTTGCTCCTATCATTTTCCCCAAACGGCGTAAATGTCAAGGTTTTGGAGAAATCATTCTTTGTAGACTCCCCTGAACTCAATGCTTCTTGTACCTTCAGGTCAATGACAGGTATATGCTGTCTCTAGAATCCATTATCCTTTGATAGTGGCAAAGGGTGGGCCATGAGGGCATTGTCGGGTGACTCCGATGTAGGAGTGGCCCAAGGCTAACCCTGTTTAAGGAGGGTTCTTCCTATGGATAAGAGAATCAGCGGGTTAATGGAGAGATTGGCGGAAGCTGAGCGGGAACTTGAAAGAGCTCTCGCCTCCGAAATGACGGAAAAACAGAAAGATTTCCGGTATCGCATCGACAAAAAGAAAGTCCTTTTTGAAGAGGAGATCAAAAAGGTCCAAAAAGAAATGCGTCAAGGGGTGGTCGCATTTCTGCTATCCACCCCGCTCATGAGCCTTCTTGTCGCCCCCGTTATTTACTCACTCTATGTTCCCCTATTTCTGCTCGATCTGTGGATCGCCCTGTACCAGGCGGTCTGCTTCAGGGCCTACGGGATAAGGAAAGTCCGACGTTCCGATTATATCGTTTTCGACCGTGGGGGGCTTCCATATCTCAATATTATCGAGCAGTTCAACTGCAACTACTGCGGGTATGCGAATGGCCTCGTGGCCTATGCTCGGGAGGTTGCCTCGCGGACAGAGCAGTTTTTCTGCCCGATAAAGCATGCCCGGAAAATTTTCGGGACCCACGACCGGTACCGGAAGTTCTTCGATTTCGGAGACGGTGAGCGTTATCGCAAGGAGCTGGAGCGTCTCCGGGAGGAAGTCAGAAAGGACGGGAAACCGGTTGTTTAAGAATGCGGCAGGGCCTCACCCCCCAAGAATAAGTCCCAGCTCGAATTCCATCATGAAGTAGGTTGTGGGCTGAGGTCCAAGACTGCCATAGATCGTAAGCCCTTCGCCGATTTCATTGAGCCAGAGGTCTCCGTAGGGCATGTAGGCGACTTCCGGAATGAAGGTCAGGGTCGGAGCCACTCTTCCGATGGAGAGGGGAATGGCCCCATTGGCATCCGCTTCGATCTGGAGAGCAATCGTCTGTTCGAAGGTCCGCCCGACACTGATTTCGAAAAACGGATTGGCGATCGCTCCGATTCCTTCAGGGATGGTATACCCTGTGATTCCCTGAAAAAAGACTCTGTGGTACCGATAGGCCCAAAGGAGCTCGGGAGTGACCGAATTCCCCTGTCCGGGAAAGTTCAGGGTTTGAGGAGTCGGCCAGAGATTTCCCTCGACCTCCATGGAGAGAATCGCCGCTTCCCTTGAGACTTCGGTGCCTGTCTGGAAAGGGACGATACGAAGGCCCAAGGTGATGGGCCCAAATCCCGAGGGAGCTTGGCCGAGGGGATAGGTCATCAGAAGAACAGGAAAATCGAGCTCGCCTCCAAGCCAGTCGTTTAAGGCAAAGTCCATTTCGCCGGAGAGTGTCCACATGTTTCCTCGTGAGAGATTGTCGGCATTGACTGAATGGAGGTAGAGCGCATTTTCGACCCAGGATTCTTCGATGTTCAAGCTTCGGACGATCCCCCTGTCCAAGTCGAGCGGAGGGGGGAAGTCTAATTCCTGGGGAGAATTCTGCGCTGTTCCGATTGCAGACTGGAGAGGGTCCGCCAGGGAAATCCAGGTGTGAAACAGGACCGATATCAATAAAAATCCATATGGAATAATAACCTTCGTGATAGTTTCCAGACATTGCCCCCATTTCTTTAGGATAACGAGAATCATTATCATTTATCGGAAGTGGATTTGCAAGCCGGGGATCAAAAATGGGTGAGATGGTCACGAAAGGTTCTGGATCTAAGGCTCTTAGAGAGACATTCTCGAAATTGTCTTGACCATCGGCTCGGATTTGTCCATAATCGAACGCGAGCCGCTAGCTCATTCGGTAGAGCATCGCCCTTTTAAGGCGAGTGTGCTGGGATCGAAGCCCAGGCGGCTCACCACTATTTTATGATCTCCAATATCTGCTGGGACGTATTTGGGACGCGACCCCCATTCCCGGCAAATTTTTGGAGGTGCTCACTGGAGAGGTGGGCATACCTCTTGACCATGCTCACCGACTCCCATCCTCCCAACTCCTGAAGAACAGACAAAGGTGTTCCGTTCTGGATGTGCCATGAGGCCCAGGTGTGTCTCAGGTCATGCCAGCGGAAATCTTTAATCCCCGCCTTCTGAAGTGCCTTTTGCCATCCCCTGTTATTGACGCGGGCGAGGGGCTTTCCCTTGAAACTGAAGACATGCGTCTCGCATTTTCCGAGCTGTCTTCGGATGACCTCCACCGCCTCCTCTGACAGTGGGACCGAAATCGCTTTTCTTGCCTTCGCCTGGTCTGGATGAATCCACGCGACCCTTCTGGTCAAGTCCACTTGCGACCACTCGAGACCAAGCACGTTGCTCATTCGGAGCCCCGTCGCAAGAGAGAACCGCACGATGTCCGCCTTGTGTTCCGGGAGGGCCCGAATGAGTCGAGCGGCTTCTTCATGCGTCAGATACCGCACACGCTTTGTCTCTGTCTTCAATGTGCGGATTCTTGGTGAAGAAGGGAGCCAGCCGAGGGCATGCGCGTGTCTCAGGACGGCTCGAAGCACCATGAGGTACTTGTTGACCGTCGCCGGGCTGACCTTCTCCTTTTTCTTTTTTGAAATCAAATCCCCGATCATTGCCGCATCGATCGCCTCCAGAGGACGACCCTCCAGATGACCGGTGAGCCATCGGAGAATCCCCTTGAGCGTCCCGTTGTCTGGACGTTCCCGGTCATCGAGCCAGGACAGCGCGGCCTCGTCCCAGATCTTGGGGGCTTTCTCCCCAAGTTGATCCCGTCTCCACGACTCTGCTTTCAGGCGGTCGTGGAGTTCTTGGGCTTCCTTTCTGTCGGTTGTCCGAGCCGACTTCTTAATGCGTTGACCGCCTGGTGTGGTGAAGTCAACGAACCAGACGGACCCTCTTTTGAATATTCCCATGGAACCTCCACGAATGAGGTCCGGGTGTGCCGATCTTGAGCGTACCCCGACCTGACCCAAACGACAAGATCCTCCTGCAGGAACCGCCAGATTCTTCCGACCTTCCTCCCGGGGATCCGTCCTGCTTTCGCTTCCTTGCGGAGCCAATCAGGGTGGATCTTGAGAAAGTGGGCGGCTTCATCAAGAGTGAGCGTGGTCATCTGCCCCTCCTGAGCCGGAAGCCGAAAACACAGAGATCGTCCGGCAATCCCCAGCTCCCCGCTTTCGTGACATGCGTGATGACCACGAAGAGTTCCCGTCCGGTATACCCCTTGACCCACTCCCTCAGCCACACTTCATCCCCCACCGTAAACGGTCTGTCGGCTTTCCGGATCTCGTACCGTTTCTTTCCGGCCAGGATCTCCTCGAACGGCGGATTCCAGATTTTGAGTTCGTGGGTCATGGAGATTCCTTTCCGTAATGCCAGTAAGCGCTTAGCTTTGATGTTCTAGATAAGCACATGATCGTGTTCTTATTTGAGGGAACCGGTCATGCGCGGCCTCTCACCGAGGATTCAACGACCACCCTGCACCCGGGGACATTGAACGCCTCCTTGAGCGCCCGTGCCATGCCGTTCAGGGCTGTCTGGTTCACTTCCAGAAGGCCGATTGGGGCCCTTCCCTGGGCGACAGCCTGGATAAGCTGAGCGAGATTGACGACCTCTCCCTTGTAGATTTTGCTGACGGAGAGTCCTTCCACCTTCGGGGCTTGTGTGGCGACCTTCGGGACAACAACTGGCTGGGGGAGAATGGGGGCTTCCAGGATCGCATCCGCCATCGCGGAATCCCCTTCCTGTTCCAGTCTGGCCGCTTCTTCAAGTCGACGTTCTTCCTCTTCTTTTCTGGCCTGTTCTTCGGCCTCTTTCCGGAGACGGTCTTCTTCCGCCTTACGAATCCTCTCCTGCTCCGCATGAAAGTCTCCGATCTTCCGGTCGATGATCTTCTGGGCCTGTTCGACCGGCTCCATGACCTTCTTCTTTTGAGCGACCGCTTCCTTGTGTGCCTCGTAGGCCTTCTTTACGATCGGGTCGAAGGTGTTGTCGATCTCCTTTTTTACCGCTCGGAGGGTCAGTGTGAACTCTGCGGCCTCTTTGAAGGTGTCTGCATCCATGATCTGAATGTGGGCTGCTTTCTCCGGGAGGGTGAGGGCCCTCTGTTCCACTTCCTCTATAGCCACGACTGCGCTCATTTTATTGCTCCTTGTTTGATGTGGTAGACCCTGAGCACGGCCAACCAGTCCGCCGAATGCTCGATGCTTTTATAGGACTCGACGGAATAGGTCCCGTCTTTTCGTAGATGAACCCCCCACATGTCCCAGATCGGGATGTTGATCTCCCTCTTGACCATGAGGGCATAGGCCGCAAGCTGGAGCCTGTGCCAGGACTGAGGAGGCCCGGTTTTGATGTCCAGAAGAAGTGGATTGATCTTGTGAGTTTTTCCAATCCGGTCCACCGTTCCGGCGTATCCCTGATCGGAACAGAACGCCTGTTCGATGTGGGAGGGAATGAAGCCCGTCTCCTCCCGAAACTTCTTCCACGCTGACAGGTATCCGGCCCATTCCTCCGGGAGTGTGTCGTCGTCCATCCCCGTCTCATCCCAAAAGACGGTGGCCTCATGAACCCGGGTCCCTCTCTCGGCATGTTCGGGGGCGAAGAACGTGGTATCGATCAGCCCCACGTCCTTCAAAATCTGGGTGACGGAGGGGAGGACCGTCTCCCCTTTCCGGTATGTGTGGGTCTCGGGATCGAAGGTCAGGGCGTTCATATCTCAGCCGCATCCTTCTGCCCCTCGATCCAGGCGATGATTCCGTCATACTGGCTCTTCAGAATCTCGTTCGATGACTTGATACCAAGATTGGCCAGGTGAGCCTTGATATCTTCGGTGGAGACTCCATTCTCCCGGGCGATCGCAAAGAGCCGCTTTCGCTGGGGGTCGGAGATATATTGGTCATCAGGAGTGGTGAAGGTCCCTTCCGTTTTCTTTTCCGACCCGTTTTGAGGTTGTGTGGGGGAAGGGGAAGACGGTCTTCCCAGCGTCTCGGGATCCATGTCCTCGATGTCTTGGGTGAAGATATCGCTGGCTCCCAGGGTGGTGAGAGTGGCATCGACAAGGGCCCGTTTCTTTGCCATCTTGAGGATGGTGTTAGCCTGGTCGTGGGGATTGGTCCGGACCTGCTTGATCTTTTCCACCTTCCCGTATTTTTTCGAGAATTTGATCCGGCGCTGGTCGACGGGGGTCTCTTCGTACTCTTCGTCGCACACGGCTCCCCGCCATTTGTACTTCTCCTCGAGGGAGGAACATTCTCCGACCCCGCTTCCCACGAATCGTCCGTCGAAGGTCAGGAGCCGCACCTTGACTCGATACCCGATCCCTCCTTCAAGGAAGAGCGGTTCCACTTCCGTTTCCGGGGCCAGCCGGAAGGTCATGATGAGCTTTTCCGCCCCGGCTTTCAGAAGAGTCGGTTTGTCTCCGGCTCCCGGGATCTTTCCGTAATGCTGTCCGTCCTGCATGACGGACCGCATGACTTCCTGAATGCGGTTGACCTGGGCCCGGATATCGAGGGCGGTCATCGGGGCATGGTTCTGGGGGGCAATATCAAGTTCGGTGCTCATGCGGATTCTCCTTTTCTAAAAATGGCAGGTCGGTTCTGGGAATCGCAGGGTCGGCACATGCCGTGAACCCTGATGAAGCCCCTTTCCTGAAAGGGCCTTTCGTTCTGGCAAACAGGACAAATGGGGTAGTCGTACCGGAGCCTGATCACTCCGTCTTCCACGATGCAAAACTCGGCAAGTCCCATTACGCCTCCTTTGTTTGTGCCCGTTGCTGGGCGAGAATGTACTCCCCCATCCGACTGCAGGCCGAATAGAGGTCCCGGAGATGGGAAAGATCCTCATCCGGGAGGCCGTTCGATTTCTCAATCTGCTCCATCAATTCCCAGAGGGCATACCGGATCTCGGTCGGGATCATACCTACCTCCCCGTGACGATGCGCCAGGTTGAATAAGTCAGCGGGATCAGAAGGAGCGACCCCGCCGCAAGAATCAGGGTGACAAGGACCAGAGGCCAGAGGGGAACCGAAACGACCTCGGCCGTTCTGAGCCGACACTCGAAACATTCTTCCTCCATGCTCTCCAGCAGGGCCCCGCACTGGCAGAGTTCAATGGGTATGCTTGGATCGAAAATACGGTCCATGGCCATCTCCTTTCAGCAGCCGTTCCATTTCGCCAAGAGACTGAAGAACAAAAGCACATTGAGGCCAAGAAGGATCTGCCGCATGATCCGGTGGCCTTGGTCACTTGAGGGCCAGCCATACACCTTCTTCATCGAACTCTCCGGTACAGCATCCGGATCAGCTCGTAGGCCGCAGTCACATGATCACGGATGATCTGGTCATCCGAGTCGATAAACTGGATCTTTGCCGCTCCTAGGTGGGCGAAGGCTTCTTCGATGAGGTCCTTGGCCGGAACGGGGGGGAGTTTCTCACTCATGCCTGAGATCTGATTAAGTGCCTGGTCGAATACCGATAAGCTGTCCATCTCATCCCCTTTCCCATTCATCGTTCAACGCCAAGAGGTCTTCGTAAGCCTCGTCCTCTTCCCGGAGGATTCCGTCCCCCCGGCATCGATAACAGCACCCCTCTCCGGCTGGCCCCCAGGGAGACTCCCCGGAGCCGGAACAGGCGGGGCAGATCCGCTCTTCCTCGTCCTCTCCCATGACGTTCTTAAACATCGACATGGCATCCTCTTGCTACTCTGTTAAAATTTGTGCCAGATGAGCGCAGTCTTCCGGTCTAAGGGGAAAGGACATGCTGAGGTCGTCCTTGCGGATCACTAGCACTTTTCCCCGCTCCCCGTTGTTTTGCACCGTGATCATTTCAATGCGGGTGGGAAAGCGGGCAAGTCCCGCTTCTGTTTTGCGAAAGGAAACGGCATTTTCATAAGGTTCATTGGACGAAAGGATCTCTTCCATGACTGGCCTTTCTGAGATTTTCGGAATTCTTAACCTCTTTAAATGGATCGGAAAAGCTTGGTCTCGTTTAAAAAAGTCCTTTTCAATGCGAGCCCATGTTTCCGATTTGGAGAAAAGGGTTCAAAATTTGGAAACACTTCTTTCGGAGAAAAAAGATCTTCCTCCCGGAGAGAAATGTCCCGGTTGCAGCTTGCCTGCTTTTAGGATGATTTCTCGCACCCCTTTTACCGTCCTTCCCAATGGAACTCCCATTTCCTTTAGAACGACAAAACAATGCTCAGAATGCGGTTTCAGTGAGACAAATGTTAGCGGTCCTTCGTCTTTGTAATTTCTTTGAGTGCAACTTTGCTTGGGTGCCCTCACCGCCCGCTGGCCCTGTAATATCCAGCGATTCAAGGGCTCCTCGAAGGAGCGGGGGAACTGAGAGGAATAGTACAGGAAATGCCTTAATAAGTCAAGTTATACCTGTAGTGTGGGTACTCGAAGGAATGAGGCACAAAAAAACCGCCCGAAGGCGGCTGGGGGGGGGAAGTGGAGGAAGTGGTACGGGGAAGGTGTCGGTTATTTTTTCTATTCCAAAAGATAAGCGATTCGCCAGAGGAGTACTATGACCACGGTGAGAGCAATAAACAACAAAGCATCCGGTTTAAGAATATTGTGAAACTCGTTGGAGACCTCCAAGCTCATCCCGATGACCGAATAGACGATGGTGGGTAAAATGGTTGGATGGTAAATTTCGAGAAACAGGATGGTTGCTACGCTTCCCCCTATATAAACGAATCTACGGAAATTTTTAAAACTCCATAATGTGGCGAAAAAGGCGTGGAGGCCATCCGTTGTTCGCTTTAATTTATTCCTTTTTGTGATTTTTCTTTGAGAGTTTTCCTTAACTTCTAGATCGGAAGAGAGCACCTTCAGTTCCTCCCTTTTCTTATTGTTTTTTCAAGATTTTTGTCCCTTCTTTATGTAAAAGTCAACAGCAAACACGGGCAACACGGAAGGGGAAGGGGGCCTTACTGGAGCATGGCAGGAACTATTGGAAAGAGAGTTGAGGGCAGATCCGTATACTTTATTTTGGAAAAAACGATCAGATCAATTTCTAGAATAAATAGAGAGGAGGTGATAATGATGTTCTTGCATGAGCAAGTCTTAGAAATGGGGGCAATTTACTTTTCCCCAATCTACAGGGGCCCTGTTCATTGCGTGGCCTGTAATGTAGGAGAAGTGGCGTTTACTCCGGTAGGCAACCCTGTATTCGGAGTGGCCCAGGTCTACGCTCTCCTATGCGATCACTGTGGCCGGACAGGGGTCCACCCGAATTAAAGGTTGTATTCAGAGGAGGTGAATCAGGGTATGATGGGAGGGATTTTTGTCGCCCTCCTTCATACCCACTTTTTTTATAGAATGGAGTCCTTGTGCTTTTACCGGAAACAACAGACCTTGGCCGAGCCATCAATGAGTTCATCGAGATCAATGCAACCTTGGATATGCCGAGAGAGGACAGGAAGTTCGAGGGGGCAGTCGTGGCCCATGTCATTGCCGACAAACTGAACGACCTCTCGCCTGATGAGCGTCACCGATGGGTCATGACACTTCTGGCCTACCTGGCGGAAGCGACAAACCTTGCCTACCAGAAGGGCGTGGAGGTTGAAAGGATGTTGATTTCAAAGTGAATTTAATTTTTTATAAAAATTGGCTCGCTACCTTGTCTTCTTCTAAGAAGAACATCTATTTTTCTACATTCGAGTAAATAGATGCATTTAATCCGCCACCCTTTTCGAATTCGAAATGTAATGAGTTTGAGAAAGAGGAGATTCATAATAATCTTCATTAAGAAACCTTTGGTATGCATGATTCCATAAAGCTGTCTAAAAAATCCTCGCCAATGCCTTTGATATTTCTTCTTTGGCAAAGTGAATAAAGCTCTTCGATGGAGGAGTATGGAAAGAACTTAGTATTCAATGTTTTAAATTGGTCTTTATTGGCTTCGGTCATTACTTTTTCTCGGTCTTCATCCGGAGCGGCAATTACCCATCGACTGGAAAAAGGAGGGATCAAATCTTGAAAGGCTTTCATTCGGGTTAATCCGCTCGTTACACCAGTTGTATGTTCAATTTCAATAACTGCAGGCATAAATCTTGCATTTCGGAACCAAACAACATCTATCAACAATGCGGCTCTAGCAGCTTCAGAATATGAGGCTAATTGAGGCAATTCGGACAGTGTTGGAACAACTCCGGGTGTTTCTCCGAGCCTTTTTCCTTTATACACAATTCCTTTATCGTTTTGAGCAATCCAAGTTTTGAAGCCAAGCTGTTTTCCGATTTCCAGTAAGGCCACCTGAATTTGGGCGTGCCTTCTCTGAATCTCTGGCGGAAGAGACCCAGTGGGGGATCCAGCTTCAATTAATTCAGAGGGAATAAGAAGGGCTTCGTATACGGCCTCCCTTGTAGGAATTTCAGATATGGTCATTCCTTGAACATTTTTTTCTTCTACCACTCCAAGGCGATGGGGTTCCTCTGGAAGCCATAGTAAATGTTTATGTCCCTCTTTGATTTGGGTAGAGGATTCTCTTATTTCTATTCTACCCGGATAGCAATATTTAAATTGAGGTGTATGTGCTAAGAGGGCTTCGAGTGCCGAGCGAGTGTTGTAGCTTGCTCCTAAGATTCGATCTATATTGATTGGCATCCCTGGAGAAATGGCATTTGCCACGCGACTTATCATTTGGGGAGAAATTGTTTCAGATTTTGCAGATTTGGGAGTACCTCCTTTATGAGGATTGTATCTTTTAATTTTTATGGGACCCTCTGGCCGCACGATATCAACAATTTCTATTTTAGTTTTTGTTGAGCTGGAAAGGTAGTTATACGCCCTGTCCTTGGGTAGATTTCCAATTGCTTGCACAATATCTGACGCTGTCAACCTCATATTCCTCCCCTCCAAGAAAGAAGTTCAAAGCTTTTGCTAAATTTTTTGAAAGGAGAAATGGCACTCCATTTCCGATCGCTTTAAACATGCTGGAAAGACTCATTTCTTCAGGCAAAAGAAAATTTTGGGGAAGACTCTGAATAGCCAACGCTTCTGCAACCGAAATTCTCCTTGGTTTGTACGGATGCAAATGAACTTCATTATTGCCGTAGCAAGCTGTAGGAGAATATCTCCAACGATGGAGACGCTTGAATGATTTTTTGCTGTCATCCCCTTCAGGAATTATCTTAAACCTAGGAAAACCAGCTCGAGGATGAAAGTGATGTGGCTGATTGGGATGAAGTTCCACTGAGTTTTTCTCAAACCAGTATTGAACGGTGAGTTCCTTGATTAATCCTATCGGTGGGGAGATCTGCTTGTCTTCAGAAAATGGTGTGGTAGTGGGCCACGGTTTAGAAAAAATATCTGCTTTATCGTACCGTTTAAATTTCTCCCAAGGAAAAAAGGATCCGGGAAGTTTTTTTAACGAGGATCTTCCCAATATTTCTTTTTTAAACCCTAAAAGAATAATTCTCTCCCGATCCTGAGGCACTCCGAATTCAAGAGAATTCAGGAGCTTGTCGGAAAGGATATATCCTGAGTCTTTTAAGTGTATTTTTAACTCCTCATAGAATTGTCGGTGTTTTTTGGTTTGCCATAACCCTTTCACATTCTCGAAAAGGAAAAAGTCCGGAGCTTGTTGACAAATTAATTGGATATAAGCAGATGAGAGTTTCCCATTGTCGCCTTCCCTACCAAGGTTTTTCCCGCCAATAGAAAAATCGGGACATGGTGGTCCCCCGATAAACCCAACTAAAGAGCCATCGCGTTTAGCCTCTTTAATCAAATTTTTCATTGTTCTTTGTTTCGGTTGCTCCAGCAACTCTGTGATAGAGCCTTGAAAAAATCCAAATTCAGGCTCTTTTATGTTAAGTGTTTTCCGGCTGTATTTGTAGGCTTTTAGGAATGAAGGATTCAGTTCGTTAACATACGAGATGGAAAATCCTTCAGATTCAAAGCCTAGATCTAGAAGTCCAGCTCCCGAGAAAAATGAGAAAATTTTATATTTCATTTTTTTCCTTAAAGAGCTACGAGGCCATTTGTTTTTAATTTAGGTTCAGAATTCCGTTCGGGTCTCCTAGTATACATTTGAGAGATTGAAAATCGTCTGAAAATACCTCATTACAACGATCTCCCGGGTGATTGGATTTCATGTAGAAGGAAAAAGAAAAAAATACTCTCACCTTTATTTTTCAGAAACACCCTCCCACCTGCTTAAATCGGTAGGGTTTATCCGCTCAGTACATTTTCTGCTTCCCGACCACCACTCCCACGATGAGGGCCTTTCGTCCGTTCAGACGGATGGGCTCATATTTCGGAAAGTTGAGCGGTAAAAGCGAGACATTTCCGGCATCCACGACATACTTCTTGAACGTGGCCTCCTGGGTATCCAGGAGTTTTGCAATCACGAACGAGCCGTTCTCCGGTTGGCGGTGGGGATCCACGAGGATGATGTCTCCATCGGCAAACTCGGGGATCATGGAATCGCCCCTCACCCGAAGACAGAAAGCGTTCGGCATATCCTTTCGCGGAATACCAAACGGCACCCACATTTCAGCATCGCCCGGCTGAAAATTATCGACGATTTCAGACCACTCCCCGGCTTGAACCCAGGAGATCAGCGGGAAGTCCTTCAGGATCAGATGGGTTTCCTCGAGTCCTTCTTCCCCCTTCCTGGCCGAGTGGAGGGTGGAGGTGGCGACATTCGGATCCTTCCGGGTCGGCTCTGACAAGACGAGGTCTGGGCCATCTCCAAATTCGAGCCATGCGGGAGATACTTCTAAAACTCTGGCGATCTCTTTCATGCGCTTTCTGTCCGGAGGCTTCCCTTCCCGCACCCATTCATAAACCGATTGGGGAGTAATTCCAAGCTCTTTGGCTAATCGGTAGGGTTTCATCCCTTTTCTCTTGAGGGCTTGATCAATTCTTTCGCAAATAGGGTTCATGTGTAAGAGGCTACAGGGCTTCCCTGAACCTAGCAAGACAGGCATATCTTGATTTATATCGGCATTTCCTGTATACCTACTCCTCATGAAAACCACCTCTCTTTCTCTCATCGATGTCATTGAGTATTTCGGCAACCAATCCGCCCTAGCGCGGGAGCTTGGAATCAAGCCCCAATCGGTACAGGAATGGGTTTCGTCCAACCACCTTCCCATCCGCCGAGCCATCCAGATTGAACGGATCACGGGCGGAGAGATCCGCCTGGAGGACATCATTCATCTGACGGGCGTGGAAAAGGTGGCCTCATGATGAGCTTAAGGGCGCGGGTATTGGAAGAACAGGAAAAAGAGTTTTGGGGAGACTCAGGAGGTGGGGGGGATGGCTTTTTCTTGCCGTTCTTTAATCATCCCAGGAAGAGTGAAGACATACGTCAAGAAAATTTCAGTGAACGAAATGATTTCAGCGGCCTGTTTTTTGGAGAAGGTATCAGGGTCGTGGGAAGCATCATTTCCATCATTCCAAATTATTTTCCCCCATTCGCACAAGTCTTTTGTAAGCACCCCTGCCGAAAAGAGCGAGTCGAACCGTTTTGGTCGACTTCTTACGCCAGGATCAGCTCCCAATTCAAATGTAGAAGCATCAACCACTTTTCGGCATGCCATTCCACAACTATTCGTATTTCCCCGGTGAAAAGAGTCTACGGCCTCAAGAAAGAACACGGCAATATTGTCCGGCACAAACCGAGGAGCTTCCGGGATAGGTGGCTTTGGGTAAATTTTGAGAACTCTGTAGCGTGGTTGATTTTCAATGGCCGATGGATGGTTCGAAGGGGGAGGGGTATTATTACTGGCTTCGATTGTTGCACAAATCCCTTGTCGACACCCATTGCAATGGAAATAGGTTGTCCACCGGATAAGGAGGTCATTTCCGAAGGGGTTTCGTCCAACCTCTTTCTCCATTTCTATTTCCGAAACTTGCGTGCAAGCGATTTTTTCCCTGTGGCAATGCGGACATGTAACCGTGAGTATTGCCATGTATGACTCCCCCCTCCACGACCTCACCCGTCACTCCCAAATCATCCACAAAATTATGACATACGGGGAGGGAGTTCCCCAACGGCTTTTCGACCGCTACCGGATTCTCTCGGAACAACACGAGAAGGATGCCTTCGTTCTTGCTCTGATTGGGGCACTTCTCATTTCTGAGGGAAGGCGCAAAAGCCAATGAGTTCAGATTCCCTCTACCAAAAGAACCTGGAGCTTCTCGAAGACCGGCTTACGCAGTACGGAGCCCGGAAAAACCTTGCCAGGGAGGTCGGCATATCTGAATCCCAACTTTCCAAGCTCCTGAACGGATTCCTTCGGGTTTACTGCCAAATTCTGGCCGCTCTGAAGCTGGAGGTGGTTCCCCAGGAATATCTCAAAGCACTCAAGACCGTGGCTAAAGAGGAGCTTCGGCCGTGAAAAGGTGGGCGTACTACAACGAACATGATCCCTTCGCGGCAGAATGGATCCGGAGATTGATCGAAAAGGGCTTGATCGCCCCTGGAGTCGTGGATGAACGGAACATACAGGAGGTGAAGGCCGATGATCTCAAAGGATTTGTCCAATGCCATTTTTTCGCCGGGATCGGCGGATGGTCCCGAGCCCTCCGTCTGGCCGGATGGGACGATTCAAGACCCGTCTGGACCGGTTCTTGTCCTTGTCAGCCCTTCTCGTCAGCGGGTAAAGGAAAAGGGGGGGACGACGATAGACACCTGTGGCCGGAATGGTTCCGGCTCATCGGAGAGTCGCGCCCTCCAGTCATCTTTGGAGAGCAGGTTGAAAGCGCGATTCGGCATGGCTGGCTCGATCTTGTTTCGACAGACCTGGAAGGAGAAGGTTACGCCTTCGGGTCGACGATACTCGGCGCACACAGCGTCGGCGCTCCGCACATCCGACAACGGTTGTGGTTCGTGGCTGTCTCCGAGAGCCAGAGGAGATGCGGGAGGAAGTCTGGAGAAATTACGGAATTTGGAGGATCAGGCGAGATCATCTTGGCCGACCCCGAGGGCCAACGATTCGGAGAAGATGGGAAATATAGCGACAGATCCGAGAAATGGGTTGCCAGGGAGTGTGATGATGGCGTCCTGGCCAACTTGCCAAAGTCGGGATTGGAAGTCCGGGCAGGAAGAGAGGGCGAAGTCCGAGAATCGGTCCAACGACCTGAACGATTTTGCGAAACTGGCATCGTGGCCGACCCCGAACACTATGGACACCATCAAGCGGGAAGGATTGCGTCCAAGTCGGGAAAAGACGAATCGAAAAACGGGGTTCTTGTCGGAAATGGCAAGCTGGGCAACAGCCTCTTCGAGGGATTGGAAAGATACGGGAAACATGGAGACATCGATGGTCCGGCCGGACGGAAAGTTGAGGAACGACACGATTCCCCGTCAGGCTTTTGGGATAGGAGAGAATGGCTCCCCTGCCGGGACGGAAAAGCCCGGTGCGTTGAATCCCTCACTGTCGAGATGGCTTATGGGATACCCAATGGAATGGGACTTGTGCGCTATGGAGATCGAGCGATCTTCCATCCGCTCGTCAAGGAAACCAAAAACCGGGTTGGAAGATTGAAGGGATACGGGAACGCTATCGTGCCTCAAGTGGCGGCGGAATTTATAAAATGCGCGATGGAGATGAGCCCATGAAAAAGTGCCCGGTCTGCACGATGCCCATCCCCACAAAGACCTACTGCGGACGCTACTGCGCTGCCCAGGGTTGGAAGGCCCAGCACACCACGATCTTAGGTAAGAAGACGAGACGGCGGCTGGAGAAGCGGAGGCTGTCGAAATGACTCAAATCCGCCTCTTTATCCCTGGCGAACCGGTTGCAAAAGGGCGGCCCCGGATGACCCGGACGGGTCACGCCTACACCCCGGCCAAGACCCGATCTTATGAAGGGAAGATGGCCCTCTTCGGATCCCAGAAAATGGCCGGGAAATCTCCCCTTGAATCCCCCCTGCACGTCGATCTTATGGTTGTCCTTCCGATTCCGGCTTCGTGGTCCCAGCGCAAAAAATCGGAGGCTTTGGCCTGCAGGATTCTGCCGTCAGGCAGAAAGGACCTCGACAACTTCGTAAAGACGCTCGACGGACTGAATGGGATCGTCTGGAAGGATGACGGCCAGATCTGTTCCCTCAACGCCCGGAAGGTCTATGGGGAGATCCCCGGGCTCCACATCACCATCCAGGAAATGAACGCATGCTAGGCAGCCGGGTGACGCCCGTACAGCGTCCGATGCAAAAGCCTTCCCGTGACTCTCGCACGGGAGGGGCCCGGCCCTTTTTCTCACGAGAGGAGAATATACGGTGAAGAAGCAGAATCCTTGGTTCCGACTGTACGCAGAAGTCCTGGAGGATCCGAAGGTCCAGCGTTTGAACGGGGAAGCCTTTAAGGGCTGGGTCAATTTATTGTGTCTCGCCTGCAAGAGGGGCGGCCGGATCTCCCAGGATGAGATTGCCTTCTCGCTGAGGCTTCCAGACAAAAAGGCCGAGGAACTCCTGAAAACATTGAGGGAGAGAGGATTGATCGAGTTCGAAGAGAAATTTGTCATCCCTCATAACTGGAACGGTCGTCAATTTCAATCAGATGATGCGACGGAACGTTCCAGAAAATTCAGAGAACGAAAGAAAAAAGAGTTAGGCAACGTTCCAAGCACCAATGATGCAACGTTGCATGCAACGATTCCAGATCGTTTCTCGCAACAACTAGAAAACGTTTCAGCAACGGCGGATGCAACGCCCCCAGATACAGATACAGATACAGATACAGATACAGATACAGATACAGAAAAAAGATTAAAAGCATATGTCGAAATCCGCGAAAAACCGGATTTCGACTTGCCTGCCCTGTGGAAAACCCATTGCCCCTCTCTGCCCCAGATTCGGGAACTGACGAAGAAGCGCAAGGACAAGATCAAGTCCCGTCTGAAGGAACATCCCGAAGAATCGTGGTGGATTCAGGTCTTTTCCCTCATCGAAGCCTCGGACTTCTGCAAGGGGAATAGCTCCGCTGGCTGGAAGGCCACCTTCGACTGGATCATCGACAATTCCGACAACGCCGTGAAAGTCCTCGAAGGCAAATACTCAAACACGGGAGGCTCCTATGTGGCACCAACCGGAGGAAATGGCTCAAGACCTAAAACTTTCCGGGAAATCGACGCCGAAAACGACGCCCGTAACCGCCGTAACTACCTCATCGCCTCCGGTCTCTTCCCCCCGGATGGCTCTTTTGTCGATGCTGGTCTACCAAGCCTACCTCACCCTGGGCAAGAAAATGCCTGAAGGTGCCGAGGCAAAACTCTTCAACGATGGCTGGTATTCCGCGCTGAAAGACGTTCCCACCGAGTCCCTCAAGGATGCCTTCTCCGATGCCATTGCTTCCGGAAAGCCTTTCATCCCCGGCCTCGTCGTTCAGTCGTGGCGAGAAAAGATCGGCGTTCACAGGGAAGAGATCAAACGAAAACCCCAAGACGAGGGCGAGAGACCCTTCCCATTCCATGCCAAACTCCGGGAAGCTGGAACCGAAAGGGTTTACTCATTTGCTCTCTTAGAACCGCCTCTTTGCCGGGATTGCGGCCGTCCGGCTGAGGTTTTCCGATATGTCGGACCCCGAAAAGCGAAGATGTTTTTCTGCTCGTTCCATGGAGAAATACCTCCCGTGGCGACTTTCGCCCGGCAGGAGGAAGAAATCCCTTTCTAACCCAGGAGGAATCATGACTCTGCAACTTCACAAGGATCTTCCGATCGTCGGGAAGTCCGCCCCCAAATGCGTGTTCCAGGCCAAAACTCCCAAGGGCTTCGTCTGCGTGGTTGCCGATCACATGGCCGAAGCCGCTGCCGTCCTGCACCAGAAAGGCTTTGATGTGGGGCTCCTCCAAAGCGTCGGGGAGCTCGTAGAATGAGTGCCAAATCCAAAGCGGAAGCCTTTTCTAGAGCGCATATAAAGTATTTCAGGCTCTCCGAGCTAATCCCCTACGCCCGGAACGCCCGAACCCACAGCGATGCACAGGTTGCTCAGATCGCGGCTTCGATTCGAGAGTTCGGCTGGACAAATCCGGTGCTGCTCGATGGTGAAAAGGGCATTATCGCTGGGCATGGGCGCGTTCTGGCCGCTCGGAAGCTCGGGATTGAAGAAGTTCCCTGCATCGAGCTCTCTCACCTCACGGAAGCCCAAAAGCGGGCCTATATCCTGGCAGATAACAAGCTGGCGGAGAATGCGGGATGGGATCCGGATCTCCTGAAGCTCGAACTGGGCGAACTGAGGGACCTGGGGATGGACCTTTCCCTCACCGGCTTTGATGAGGCCTTCCTTGCCGACCTTCTCACCGAACGGACAGACGGGCTCTGTGATCCAGACGAGTTACCGGAACAGCCAGAACCCAAGACAAAGCCTGGCGACGTGTGGATTCTTGGAAGGCATCGCCTGGTGTGCGGTGACTCGACCGTGGCGACCGACGTCGAAAAAGCGCTCAATGGCGTTGTCCCGCATCTCATGGTCACCGATCCCCCCTATGGCGTGGACTATGACCCAAGCTGGCGCTTGAAAGTCCACCTCAACAAGCCCGATCAAAAATTGGCGGAGGGAAAAGTCCTCAACGACGACCGTGCCGACTGGTCGGAAGTTTGGGCACTCTTCCCCGGCGATGTTGCCTATGTGTGGCATGGCTCCCTTCATGCGCCTGTCGTGGCGGAGAGCCTGCAAAAATGTGGGTTCACCCTCCGGGCAATGGTGTTGTGGGTGAAAACAAATCCCGTCATCGGCCGAGGCCATTATCACTGGCAGCACGAGCCCTGCTGGTACGCGGTCAGGGAGGGAAAGACTGGACATTGGAATGGGGACCGGAAACAGACGACTGTTTGGAGTATCCCCAACATGCACCGGACCCAGGGAAATGTCGACGATGGGAAAACGCAGCATGGCACTCAGAAGCCGGTTGAGTGTATGCGTCGGCCCATTGAAAACAACTCGAGTCCTGGTCAGGCGATCTTCGAGCCTTTTGCTGGTTCTGGAACCACCATCATTGCCGCCGAACAGACAGGGCGCATCTGTCTTGCTCTGGAGCTCAACCCTGCCTATTGCGATCTGATTGTCGCCCGCTGGGAAAAATTCACGGGGGGGAAGGCATGTCTAGAATCGTGAAACCGAAATCGAAACGGAAAAGGGTGGCCTTCAAATTCACCCCTACCTTGGAACAACGCAAAAAGGTGGAGCAGCTTCATGCTTTCGGGCTGACCACTTTTCAGATTGCGGCTGTTTTGGAAGTTTCCGAAGTCACAATCCGTCGTCATTTCAAGAAAGAGCTTGAGCAAGGGACAGCGAAGGCCACGGCCCTTGTCGCGCAAAACCTTTTCAGAACTGCTACGGAGGGTCGTGGGATGACAGCCCTCACCGCCCAGATGTTTTGGCTCAAAACACGAGCCAGGTGGCGAGAGGTCGATCGTCTCGAGGTGACCGGTGCGGAGGGACAACCTCTCCAGATCGGCGTGGTCGCAATCCCGGCCAAGGTCCAGTCGGTTGAAGAGTGGGTGCGTCTGCAGGAAGAACGCAAAGCTTTATCCGACAGGAATGTCATCGATGCCGAAGGAGAGTAATTCCATCGTCTGGAAACCCCAGGAGGGACCCCAACGGGCTCTTCTGGAGTGCCCGGTCCCGGACGTGTTTTTCGGGGGCGCTCGAGGAGGGGGAAAGTCCGATGCGTTGCTGGGGGATTGGCTCTCCCACGCTCATGCGCACGGCAAGCACGCCAAGGGGATCCTGTTCCGGCAAAGCATGCCTGAACTCGAAGAGCTGCAAGGACGAGCCCTCCAGATCTTTCCGGCCATCGGGGGAGAGTGGAAAGCCGGACCTCGCACCTGGTATTTCCGAAATGGTGCCAGTCTGAAAATGCGCTGGCTCGAGCGCGTCGAGGACACCAGCAAATACCAGGGACATGCCTATACCTGGATCGGGATCGACGAATGCGGAAACTATCCTACGCCGGAAGCGATCGATCGGCTGCGGGCGACCATGCGGTCCGCCCACGGCGTCCCCTGCGTTCTCCGACTGACCGGAAACCCCGGGGGGGTCGGCCATGAATGGCTCAAGGAGAGATACATCAAGCCCTCTCCTCCCGGAAAGCCCTTCTGGTCTGAAGCCCAGAAGACCTTGCGCGTTTATATTCCCTCCCGGCTCCAGGACAACAAGGTTTTGATGCAGGCAGACCCCGGCTATGTCGATCGGCTCTATGCCTCCGGCCCGTCCTGGCTCGTGAAAGCGTGGCTGGAAGGTGATTGGGATGTGTCGGTCTCCGGAAAGCTGTTCCTGAGATCCTGGTGGCAGTTCTATTCTCTCGTGCCGGATCTTTTGGCGATCTTCCAGGTGTGGGACACCGGGGTGAAGGACCGAGAGGATAACGATCCTTCGGCCTGTCTGACCCTGGGGCTGCACCGTCTCGGTTGGTACGTCCTCGATGCCTGGTCGGATCGCGTGGAGTATCCCGAGCTCAAGCGCCAGGTAGGAATTCAGTTTGCCAAGTGGAAAGAGCCCGGGTGCTCGCAGATTCTGATCGAAGATGCAGCCTCAGGGTCGTCTTTGATTCAGGACCTGAGAACCGGGGGAAGACTGCCGATCAAACCGGTTCGCCACAAGAACAAGATCAAGCCGGCCTATGCGATCAGTCCTCTGGTGGAATCCGGGCGCGTCTTCCTCCCGCACGATGGGCGCTGGACCAGCGACTTCATCGAACAGTTCGCGCTCTTCCCGAATGGTCCGCATGACGAGTGGGTGGACTGCCTGACCTTCGGGATTCTGGACGGTCCCAAGATCGAGTCGGCCATTCCAAACACGCCTCAGGAGCCTGTGAGCTATATTCCGGCTTCGAAGCGCAAGGGGAGAGCTATTCCTCAAGACGACGATATCCGGTGGGGAGGGGGAAGAAAGTGAAGAAAAATGTGACACTCGGGGACACTTTGTTCCTCTCAATCGTGCTCTCAAATTATTTACGAGAAGCAAGAGGGAGAGCGGATCTCAAGGAAGTCTACAAGGTCTGTTCGTACCTTGATACCAACCTGGAGCAAAAGTCATTCGAATCCTTCCGAAAGGCCTATTATCGCGCCAAAAGAAAGTTCCAAGGGGTGTCCCTAACTGTCACATAATGTCACACAAATTTTAGTGTAAGTCGTTTTCGACCATGCTATTTCTCAGGCATGGACACTCTCACCGACGACCAGATTGTTGCCCGCATAAACTCCTGGCTCTCCGAACAGTCCTACGAATTGCAGGGCTATCTCGAGCGCGAGGAGGATGCGCTTGCCCGGTATCTGGGGGGCCGTCCCAAGGCCAACCCCGATTCTCCCTGGGAAGGCTCATCGGACCTCGATATCGGGGGGTCCCTCACTCTCGCCCATGTGGAATCGATTCATTCCCGCACGATGTACGCTCTCCAGCGCTCCGCTCCTTTCGTCACCGTGAAATCCAAAAATCAGGATCTCGCCGATCAGGCCGAGCTCTACCTCCGCCATGTTCTGGACCATGAGACGGCTTTTCTCCGTTTCGCCTCGAAATGGATCCGGCCCGCTCTCGTGGGAGGCTGCAGACGGGCGAAGGCCGTGTGGGAAAAAGACGTGCAGCGGGTGGGAGAGACCCACCGATTCACGTTGCCTCCCGGGATTGTGGGAAGCGATCTGGAAGAACCCGCCATCCGTGCGTTCCTTCTCGAACGTCTGAAAAACCGCTTCGGGGAATTCACGATCCACGAGCGGACCGACTCGCATTGGACGATTCGATTCGAGCGCGATGGGGAAGAGGTCGAGGCCGACCTCCGGTACGTCCTCCACGGCGACAAGATCGATGCCACGGTGGAATGGCCGGATGTGACCTTCGAAGGGGTCCGCTACACCGTGGTCAAGCCGGAAGACTTCTGGAAGAGTCCGGGCCCCATTCAGACCTGTCGCTACCTGATCCACCGGGTCTGGATGACCTGGAGCGAACTTGTGGCACGGGTCGAAGACGGAACCTACGATCTGGATCTTGAGCGCGACTACTCCGAGTTCAAGCAGTATGCGACCGATCCCATCATGCAGGTGGAGGGCGGCTCGGATCTCGTCCAGCAACGCCGGGAAGTGGCTGGGGAATCGACCATGATCCTCGGAGAAGAATACTACGAGATCCTCGAGTGCTACATCCTCGACTTCTGGGACAACCGGGAATACCTCGAAGATCGGATCATCACCGTCTTCCGTGGGCCCGGCAAGATCCTCCGGAATGAGCTCCGCTCCAGCGCCGGATATCCCATGCGTCCGTTCTCGGAAATCATCATCCAGCCCATCCCGGACAAGGATTCCTACGGCCTGGGCATTCCCACGATCATCGGGCCTCTTGCCGACGAAGAAACGGCCGTCCACAACCTCATGATGGATTCCGCCACAATCACGGCGGTTCCTCCCATTTTCTACGACGAGACCAGCGGCCTCAAAAACGAAAAGATGAAGGTCGCTCCCGGCCGGATGGTGCCGCTTTCCTCTACCAATGGGAACCTAGGCTCCGTCATCTGGATGCCTACCTACGGGGCTAATCTCTCTCCCATCTCCTCCCTCCAGAACCGGATCGACACCATCATGCAGTCGGTGGATGGCGTGTCGGACACCCAACTTGCCCATGCCCCCAAGTCGAAGACGCTGGGGCAGAGCACGCTTGTCCAGGACGAGATCAACATCCGTTTTCAGGCTATCTGGGACAACATTGTGGGAAATATGTCGGAAATGTCCGGACTGGCGGGATTGATCGCCATCACGGCCGCACTCTACCAGCGCTTCGGAAAACCGCTGGAGATCGAGGCGGTCACCGGAGAGTATTCCGAAGTCTCGTTCCCGCAAGCCTTCAAGTACTCCCTCCAGATCACGGCAAACATCAACAAGATCAACCAGAATGCCCAGGTGGCCAAGGCTCGGGGCGTGGTCCAGACCCTCATGAACCCCATGCTCATGCAGCTTGGCCTCGCCAATCCCCAAACCCTCTATCACGCTCTCAAGAATCTTCTGGAAGCCATGGACGTGGACAACTGGGAGGATCTCCTCGCCGAACCTCCTCAGGAAAAAATGGCCTCCGTCAACCCAGATCAGGAAAACCTCCAGATGCTTCCGGGAAAGATCGTGCCTGTTCATCCGGCCGACGACGACCAGGCCCACATTGTGGCCCATGCGGGATTCCTGCAGAAACTCCAGGAGGAACCGGGGCTTTGTCAGAACCCGGCCGTTTACGTGGAGCACATCAAGCGTCACCGGAAACAGGAGCAGATGAAGGCCCAGCAACAGCAAAGCCAAGCCGACATGCCAGGGGCCGGGATACCGCAAGGACCTGCTGGCTCTCCGATCGCCAATACTCCGGTGCCGGGAGGGGCTCCCGCGATGCCGGAAGGTCCGGTCGGAGCCGGAGCCATGCCGAATGCGTAGAGGGCTCTCCCTTGAGGAATGCTCGGCGCTCTATTCGCTTTTTCAGCATCCCGGCATGAGGGTATTGAAACAGCGGATCGCGGAATACATCCCTGACGTTCTGATGCAGGACCTCAGAAACGGGGGGAAGGAAGCCCATGAACGTAATGTGGGTCGAATGATCGGTGTCGAAGGAGTGCTGACCCTTCTGGATCAGCTGAAAGAGGAAGCCATCGCTAAAACGAAGGAGTCGTGATGGGAGCACTGGACGGGAATCAGACGAACGGGAAGGGATCCAATTTCGATGCGGGAGGAATCAGCACCTACGGGCCCGTGAATGCTCTGACTGTTGAAGCCGGAAACGGACAGGCCAATCAGGTGGTTCTTGAGGGTGCGGCTACTGGCAATCCTCCGCAGATTGTCGTCCAAGGAAGCGACGCGACTATTGATCTCGCTCTTGTGGCTAAGGGGGGCGGAGGTGTGCGCCTTGGAGCAGCTTCGTCCAATCCAATTTATGACACCTATGTCGAGTCTTTGGCTATCACGCCTGCCTCTGTTCCGGCCAATTCTTCGGAGGAGCAGATCTTTCCGGATAACGGGACGGCATCAGTTGGAGATGTATTGATCGCCAATTGGCAAGGAGCTTTGACCGCCGGAATCAGCATAGGAAATGTTCGGGTCAGTTCGGCCGGCCATATAGGAGTGACCTTTGTCAATTCGACGTCAGCTGCCATCACCCCCGCAGCCGGAACTCTCAAGATCCTTGGATTCACGGTTTAAAGGGGGGGCAAATGGCCAAACTAACAGCGAAAAAGCGCAGCAGCCTTCCTAAGAAGGATTTTGCCGGACCTGGCCGGAGCTATCCGGTCGAAGACAAGGCCCATGCAAGAGCCGCTGAAATGGAGGCGGGAATCGCCTGGAAGAAGGGGCGGATGTCGACCGGAGAAAAGAACCGGATCGACGCGAAAGCCAGAAAGGTGCTGAAAGGAGGGAAGCCGTAATGGAATCGGGACTGAAAAAGATCAAGGACCTGAAGAAGGGTGGCCGCAAGGCCAACAAGACGCTCGAAAAAGAGCGGGCAAAAAAGAAGGCCGATCTGAAGGCCGGTGGTCGCAAGGCCAACAAGACGCTCGAACGGGAACGAAAAGAAGGCAAGGAAAAGAAACCGTCCAAGAAGCTGATGGACGCCATCCGGAAGGGATAGCCGGTCCCAACTGTCCCAATGTCGGGAGCCACCCCGTAAAAGGCAAGGAGGACGTATGCGACCCGTCATCGCAAGTGAAGAGGATGAATACCAGAACTGGCTTTTGACCGAGTACGTGCCCATCTCGGGGGGCGACGAGAATGCCGATCCCGGTGACACTGCCGGACTCACTCCTGAGGGAGCCGATGGGGAAAATCCTGGGGTGCCTCCTGGAGAGGGAGACAACGGAACTGCCGATCCGGGCGAGCCCAAGGATGACAAGGGAGTTCCCCTTAAAAACCGTTTGGAAGAGGAACGGCGCAAACGGGAAAAAGCCGAACGGAAGCTCTTGGAAGAGCAGGCGGCCAACAGGGCACGTCAGGAAGAGTGGGAACGTCAGCAGGCCGCTCTCCGAAAGACGCAAGAAGGAGCCGAGCCCGAAGAGGATCTGGACAGCCTTCAGTATTCGGATCCGGCCCGGTATCGGGCGCTTGTGGCGGAAGAGGCGGCCAGAAAAGCGGCTGAGGCGGTTCGAACTGAAATGACGGCCCGTGAGAAGGCCAAGGAAGCTCAGGCGACCTTCGAACGTCTCAAGGATCAGTATGACGAGCTGGCCGATCCGGAGTCCGAGTTCTACCAGGAAGTGGACCGGGAATATACGGCGAAACTCCGGAGACTAGGGATACCTTTTGATGCCCAGCTCCTTGAAGACACCGTACAGCTGATTGCCTACAGAAAGCAGAAGAAGCCTGTGAATAGGTCGACGGAACGGCCTCCGGTGGGGGAAATGGGAAATCCGAGGGGAAACCCGAACCGGAACCCGAAAATTACGGACGGATCGAGAAAGCTGGCCAAGGCGCTCGGTTTCTCGGAAAAGCGGCTGAATGCGGCGTTTTCCCGAGACCTGTCCAATGAAATCGGAACCGGAACGCGCGGATAACCCAATAAAACCACAGGAGAACGTCGATGAACAAGGTCATGGTGCAAGGAAGCAAGAAGAAAGATGGAAATGTCCGCCGATTCGTGACAGCCAACGAGTTTGAGGATTACCGGGAAGCCGGTTGGGAAAGGGATCCGGATGGTAAGGCGATCCCGGATCAAGTGGTCGACCAGCTGATTCCCGTCCGCATGAGCGAAGAGCAGTATAAGCGTTTCCAGCGGGAATACCAGGGGGGACGCCAAACCGAGCTTCAGGAAAGGAATCTCAACAGAAAGCTCAAGGACAACGAGGCTCCGGATGGGTATGGCGAGGAGAAGGTCTCTCTCGGAAAAGTCGGGTCCCGGGAAGAGGCCGAGGAAGTCGAGCGAAAAGCGAAAGAACAGCGGCAGAGGGGAAAGCCCACTGTCGTTGCCATGTCGTAACACCCTGAAAAGGGACCTTTCAAGGAGGATGAAAGAAAATGAACATTCCGATTCTGCCCCCGCAACCTGAGATCGATGAGGCGTCCCATGTGGTCCAGATTGCCCCAACAACCACCGACACCTTCTCTCCGCATGAGTTCGTAAAGCTCGCGGGGGGACTGGTCGTTCCTTCGGCCAGTGCGGATGCCTCGGTCTTTGGGCTTTGCCTCTCGGAGTATCCCGATCCTTCCGGAAAGCTCAATCAGTCAGTCATCCCGGTGTTGCGGGCCCGAGCAGGCCAGCGGTTCTGGATGAACGTCTCCGGAGCCGTCCTTTCTCAGGCCAATCTGGGGGGTCAGTACGGTCTTGTGATCACCAACGGGGTCGCCATGGTGGATCTGACCAATACCACGGAAAAGGTCTTCGAGATCATCGAGATCGGGGTGCAGGCGGGAGTTCTTCCCAACGGCGGAATCGGGGACACGAACGCCCGGGTTCTGGTCGAAATTCTTTCATCCGCTGTGGCCTAAGCCATAGCCTTTCAGGAGGTCCTTGAAGAATGAATATCAATCAATTTCCCTGGGAAGTGTACCCGGCTCTCCGGGATGTGATTTACGAGGAGTATGACGCGAACGCGCTTATCTACCCCAAGATCACCGTTTCGGACGGGACGGACAAGTATTACGAGGAAGAGACCACGGAAGTGGGGATCGGCCTGTTCTCGGAGACCGGCGACGGGGAGGACTACCACGAGGACACGAACTTTCAGGGATTCTATACCCGGTACAACCTGGCCAAGTTCACCAGCTACTTCCGGGTGTCGGAAGATCTGATGGAGTTCGAGCGCTACAACACCATGGGCCGGAGAAGCCGGGACCTTGGAAACAAGGCAAACGTCACGGAGGACACCCTGGTTCATCTGGTCTACAACAACGGGTTCACCACTGTCCTCTCCGATGGGCAGCCCCTCTTCTCGGTGAATCATCCGGGCTATCCGGGGTCGGGGAATAAATTCGCCAATGTTCTGGCGACTCAGAGCGCTCTCTCCTACACCTCCTTCAATTCGGTTCTGACGGCCATCAAGCGCCAGACCGATGAACGGGGAACCCTCATCCGGATGCGTCCGGCCAAGCTGGTGGTCGCTCCCGAAAACGAGCTCACCGCGCGGGAAATCCTGAAATCCACCGGGCGTCCCGACACGGCAGACCGGGCCGATAACGAGCTGAAGAAAATGGCGGCAGGTATCGAGCTTGTCGTGGATCCTTACCTCAACAGCCCCTCCATGTGGTTCGTCATCTGCGACCGGTTCTTTGTCAAAGCCTTCACTCATGGCGGTCTGACGACAAAGACCAAAGAGGACCCCTTCAACGGAGACTGGATGGTCTTCGGGCGTTTCTACCTGGCCTATGGAGCATCCTCACCCTGGGGCGTTTTTGCAGGGTCCGCCTAAAGGAGGTACCCGTGGGACTTGCCAGTCATTTTGGGCCCACCAAGATCATCCCCCAGACCTCAATTTCGGGATCTGGGGGACTTGGGGGTGTCTTTACCGATAACAAAGGGAATCAAATTGTCGGCTCCCCTGTGGGGGGAATCATTAATGGAGCCGAGAAAATCACGGTTTGGATCAATGTCACCCAGATAAGCGGAACTCTGGGGGTATTCGGCGAAACGTCTCCGGATGGAGAAAACCTGACGTGGGGAACTGTCCTGGGGGGGAATAGTGGGATTACCTCCCCCGGCCTGTACACCTTTTCCTACAATGGGTCACCTGTCAGCATGATCGGCTTCCGCTGGACACTTGGAACTTCATCGGATACGGCGACGATCGACGGGATCTGGTTCGAAGGATCCCTGGCTTAATGCCATGAGGAAGAGCGACGATGTATTCAACATTTCAAAGTTGTTATCAGGAGGTCTTAAACCGGACCCGCTCTCTTCCTCAACAAAGCTACCTCTCCCCGCTCAAGAATGCCGTAAACGCCATTTATCAGGAGCTGTGCTCCTGGCGTGAATGGCCATTTCTCCAGAAGACGGGACGGCTGACCCTTGTCGCTCCCGTCACCACGGGGACTCTTTCAGGCCAAGCCGGTACAAACACGCTCTCCGGGAGCGGCACAGCTTTCACCATTTCTATGATCGGCTGGTATCTGCGTTATGGGTCCGATAACGCGCTCTATGAGATTACGGGAGTGGATCCGGTTTCCCAGACGCTCACGGTGGCTCCAGTCCTTTCCTTGGGCGGAACGGACCTCTCCTATTCCGTTTTCCCCTTCTCCTACTCACTTCCTTCGGACTTTCGGCTCCCGGAACCCGTGACGGCATTCCAGTTGTCTCCCAAGATGCGCTTTGTCGGCACCCGGGAGATCCAGTCCGATTTGATCAATACCAGGTTCGGAACTCCCGACCGTTGGACTATCGTCTATCGCAGCGATGAGCCACAGACCCCTCAGATGGTGTTCTTTCCCTTTCCAGCCCAACCCATCGTGGTGCAGTTTCTCTACCTGCCTCAGGTTCCTGACCTTGTGAACGATTCTGATCCCATTCTGATTCCCTCCAATTACCGGAGGGCGATCATTGAAGGGGCTATGGCTATCTTCTACCGGGACGTTCTGGACGATCCGGCAAGAGCCCAGATCTCCAAGGGGGAGTATATCCAGCTTCGGAATCAGATGTGCACCGATTATGGGTTGTGGGATGACCAGCCACAGCTTCGGCCGGCCAGTTTCCGGGGTCTCCAGAGAAGGTTTGGAGCCGACGCCATTATTGAGCGCATGGTGTGGAGAGTCTAATGGCCCAACCCTCCCTCCGTAAAAACATCACATTGGACTTCGGCAAATTTGGGCTGGATACCCGTCTTCCGCCCATTGCCCCCCAAGTTCTGGGTTTCAACAAGGCGACCAACATCTATTTTACCGTTCGCGCCTCTTTCAAGAGCCGACCGGGACACCAGTGGTTCGGGCCGGACTTTCCGTCTTCAGATCCCATTGACGGGCTTTTTGACTTTTGGGTCGACGGCCAGAGCGAATATGTGCTGGCCGTTCAGGGGGGCATCGTCTGGGTCTATAACTCGGGGACGAACACCTGGACCCAGCTTTCGGTTTCCAATCCCACGACGGCTCCCACCTTATCCTTTTCCTCCTCGTCCGGAACATTGGCGGCCGGGACCTATACCTATGCGGTGACGGCCCTGAATGGGCAAGGGGAAACTCTCGCTTCTCCAACCGCTTCTATTACGACAACGGCCACAGGAGAAATCGCGGTTTACTGGAATGCGGTTCCGGGAGCGACTTCCTACAATGTGTATGGCCGCACGAATGGGGCACTTGGTCTCATTGCCAATACGACCTACCTCTCTCTCATGGACAATGGCTCCTTGACGCCAGGCGTTGCACCTCCCACGACCGATTCGGCGATGTACCACACTGGTCTTCCAGTCAATTTTGCCGTTCTGATGCGCAAGGTCGTTTTCGGTAACGGGACGGATCACAACTACATCTTTGACGGGACGACGCTTTCGGACCTCACGGTAACAAATGGCGCATACAACCTCGTGCCATGTAGTTATTTTCTGGCCCATAACAACCGGATCTATGCGGCGGGATCCTCGGTCCACCCCTCCACGGTCTACTGGTGCGCTGTGGACAATCCTTCCGACTGGACGGCTCCTGACGATGCCGGAAATGTTCAGGTTGAAGGTGGCCGGGATGTCATTACCGGGCTGGGGTCGTTCGGTTCGGATGTCTGGATCTTCAAGGGGCCAAAATATGGGGCCATTTTTGTTTTGTCCGGAACCAGCTATGACAATTTTGCCCTTCAACCCGCCTACCGGGGAATGTTCGGCTATCACCGGTCTATCGTCAATGTGGGCAATGATCTCCTGTTCCAGGGCCCGGACGGGATTTACTCTCTGGCTCACATGATGCAGACCGGGGGGAATCTCCAGACGTCCCGCATCTCGGAAAACGTCCAATCCCTCTTCCAGGCCCTCCCGGCCTCCATGCTGGGAGCCGGATGTGCAGTCTATTACGAGCCAGAAAACATTGTGGTCTTTTATCTGTCCAAGGGAGGAGTCAATCTCGATTACGCCCTGGTGGTGAGTCCTCCGGATCCGCTCGATGTGAATATGTTCGGGTTTGGCTCCGAGCAGTACAAATACCGCTGGGCCTCCTGGAACCTGCCTCCCTCCGATGTGGCGACCTACCAGATCTCCTCGACGAATGTGAAAGGGGTGCTGACCGGGCAGATCGACACGAACGGCAATCGTCGTGTCTCTATCTGGAACTGGACGTCGGGAACGGATTCGGATGGGACTCAGGTGACCGGGGTTCTCAGTCTTCCGTTCCTTTCGATGGGCCATCTTCTCCGGGAAAAACTCTTGCGTCATCTTGCCGTGGCCTATTTCGCCACCGGTGAGATCGCCGCAACCCTCACCATGATGAATGGATCGTCCTATCCCGTGACATTTCCTGCCGTCACTCAGCAGGACTGGCCGGACGTTCCCACGGGAGACACGTGGCCGGATGTTCCCACCACCACTCCTTGGCCGGCCGGGGAAACCCCCATCCTGAACAATGTGCCGATCGGCGGATCCTCGACCGCTTTTTCCTTGTCCCTGTCGAATATCGGGGGAGTGATGGAGGTCTTTGTGTTCGAGCTTTTTTATCTTTTCGGAGGATGGAATGAGAATTGAGGTGACACAGTGATTTCGCCCTCTTCAGCCCTCGCCCTGATTGCTCCGGGCGATTCAATGGATATCACCCAGGTTCATGCGGAACTGGCGTGGATTGAGTCCCGCGCGTTGGATGCCGGAAATTCCCAGGGTGACGCTATGGCCGGTCCTCTCACCGTTCCAGGGCTCGTTCTGGGGGGAGTGAGCGTATCGACCAACGGCATGTTCTACTTCGGCTCCGATACGGGATCCGTGAACAATCTGGCTGTTACCACGTCCTTTCCTTCAGCCATGGCCAAGGGGCAGGTGATCGCCGTCAAAGTGGGCAATACCAATACGGGATCGGCCACGCTCAACGTCAACAGTCTGGGGGCTTACACCATCTTGCAGGCCGGGATTCAGCTGAGTGGTGGAGAACTCCCGGCTGGAGGATGGGTGCTCCTGGAGTTTGACGGGTCTTACTGGAACGTGGTCGGGATGGCTCCGGGGGGCAATCCCAATGTCGATGTAAAGATGCACGCCTTCCCCTCCGGGACCCGGATGCTCTTTCAGCAAGCGACAGTCCCTCCCGGCTGGACTCAGGACACCTCGGTTCAGAACGACTCGCTTCTCCGTATGGTCAATGGAAGCGGGGGTGGGGTCCATGGAGGAAATGGGGTTTCTTCCGTTCTATGGGGGGGTGCTTCTTCAGACGGGACGGCAATCAGCGTGTCCCAGATGCCTTCGCACAGTCACGGAGTGAATGATCCGGGGCATGCTCATTGGCAAATGACACAGACGGGGGGCGGAACTCCCTCACCGGGGAATATTCCAACTGGAACATGTTGTGGGGCTCTAAGTCAAGCGAGTACTACGACGGAATATGCTGGTACTGGCATCTCTATCCAAAATAATGGGGGAGGAGCAGCCCATTCTCATACCCTCTCGGCTCTTAACGTCAACACGCTGGATGTCATTGTGGGAGTGAAGAATTGATGCCCAAGGAAGACAGACTTCCTTATGACGATGGCCCGGATGAGGAGGAGGACGATTGAAGGTTGTCAAACTGTTCAAGACTGGCGAAACCCGGAACGAAGCCCGGATAAAGAGAGACCTCGTCCGGGAGTTCCGGAAGGCCATGCGGGAAAACCCGGAAAGTTTCTGTCTGACCTATTCTACGAGAAAAGGGATGGATTTTCGGGTCAGTTTTTCCGGTACGGTCTCGGAAGCCGTTGGACAGCTTGAGCGTGCAAAATTCGCCCTTATGAAGGAGATGGACCGTTGAAAAAGCCGGAAAAGATCGAGCCGAATTGCCCGCTGATTCAGGTTCCATGCGTGGAAGAGGGGTGCCGGTTCTGGCTCCGGATGGAAAGACGCAACATCGCCACCGGCGCACGGGAGGAATATCACGAGTGCGCCTTTATCGTTCAGATAGGGGTCGCAACGGAGAACTCCATGGCTCTCAACCGGATGGTGGAATCGTTAGGAGCTTTCCGCGATCACACTGTAGAAGCTGTCCGGAATCATTCGCTCGCCATGGCGATGCATCTGGACAAGGGGTTCGGGAACCTTAAGGCCTTGGAGGAAAAACCGTGATCCGGAATTTGCGTTCCTCCGAAAAACTGCCCGAGTGGTCCGATCTCATTTTCCGGCGACTGGATCCTGAATGGGTGTGGGTATTGGAGGAATCAGAAGAAATTAGGGTTGTTCTCGTTGCGGCTCCCGTTCATGACCTGGTTCTGCTGTGTCGGGTGCAGTCGCACTATCCAAAAGAGCGGATGTGGTGGAAGAAGATCATGCAGAAAGTGGCCTCCGATTGTCTCAATCGAGGATTCAGCACCTATTTGTGTACCACGGTGCCGGAAGATCGGGCCTCGCGGGGATTGAATGCTTTTTTCCGAAGGCATGGGGCCCGTGAGGGTAAAGAAGGAATCTGCTTCATCGGCGAATGGGAGAAGATCGCATGAGTCTTAATTTCGGAAGCGGAAGCCAGACAAGTACAACAAGCGGGACAACCAGCACAAAAGGAACCTCGTCCGGATCGTCCAAATCCAGCCAGTCGATTGCCCCCATGTCTTCGACGGAAAAGGGGTTGACCCGGAGCTTGGCCTCTTATTCCCCAAACTACATGAATCCGGCGACCTCCGGAGGACTGTCGGCCATCATGAATATGTATCAGACCGGAATGCAACCGACGAAAGCCCAGCAAAGCGGCCTTCAATCGATCGAACAGTCCCAGTTGGCCGCAGACCAGCAAGGGTTGAATTTTTCGCTATTCGGTCCCGGGGGATGGATGGATCAAATCAACAACCAGATGGCCGACCGGGGAATGACCAACTCTTCCGTCGACACGATGGCTCAAACAGGAGCAGTGGAAAACGCCCAGAATCTCATGAACCAGGACGTTCAAAATGCCAATTCCCAATACCAGCAGGGAATGCTGAACCTTCCCTACGAGAATGCCAATGTTCTGTCCGGTCTGGCCTCTCTGGGTTTGAATGTCTCCGGCCAAAACGCTCGCGTCATGCAGGGGCTTCTCGGACTTCTGACTCAGCGGGATATGGCCAACGCAACCCAAACCGGGAACTTCAACCAATCCACGAACCAGACGCAGAATTACAACTCCACGACGACCGGCAATAGCAGTTCCTTCGGGATCGGCACCGGAAACTTGGGAGGCGGCCTCGTAGCCGGCCTGACTGCGGGCTTATAAGGAGCGTCCATGGGATTTCTCTCTTCTCTTGAAAGCGGGATGGATACGGCCGGAAGGGTGTTGGGACTGCCCGTGGTCTCCCCGCTTCTCGAACTTCCTCAATACCTTCATCGGAAGAATCAGGATGCGGCTCTTGAAAAGGCGGTCGGCTCTCTTGATCAAAAAGGGGCTCCTTCCCGGAGTCTGCTTTACCCCACGGCTCCAGTGAACGGAAATGCGCCGACTCCTTCCGGAAGTTTGGGGCTCCTCGCATCAGCCGATCCTCCCCTTCCGGCCAATTTTAAACCGGGGCAACCTCTTCCTCGTCCTTCGGCACAGGAGATCCCTCAAGGGGCGCAAATCGCGCAGGGTCCACCCCGATTGGTGTCGTCTGCCACTCCTCCCGGCACGAGGTCGAAAGAGTTCCTGGGAACCCTGCAGAAGATCTACAGCCCTGAAGCCTTGGCCTCCATGAAGAAAACCGATCCGAAGCAATATGCCAAGGTCATGGCCTTCCGGGGGATTGCCAACTACGACCAGGGGAATGCCCAAGGTGCGGTGGCCGATTTGGTGGAGGCCGGCCTTCCGGCGACCGACGCCATTGCGATCCTGCAGGAGCAGAAGGCCCAGAAGGCGATGGGTCAGTTCGGAGAGACCCTCCAGAATCTCTTGAAAGGACCGGCTCCAGCACCAGGTCCAAAGCCTCCGGTCATGGTTCCGCCCGAGCGTTTGTCTCCCATGAGTCAGACGGGATCGGGCCAGGCAATTCCGGCGTCGTTTCCTCAAGGGGTGGGAAGCTCCACTCTTCCCACGGCTCGGGATGGGATGCCCCTCACAAAGCAGGAGTTCACGCAGAAGGCCTTCAAGGCTCTTCTGTCCGTTCCTCCGGCCCAGAGGAATGCGGCCTTCCAACAGGTGCAGCAAATCGCTTCAACCCTTCCGGACAGGAAGGAATTAGCCCCTCTTCGGGCCCAGCAACAGCTTCCTGCCTTTGAAGCCGGGTTGAGCGCGGCCAGAACGCCCCAGGACGTTCAGAATCTGATCGCCTCCCAGATCCGGAAGCTCCCGGTTGCCGCCCGTGATCCCTTCATCAAATCGATCAGCCCTCTTCTTGCGAACTGGCAGAAAAACTATGCGGTCCAACAGAAGGAAAGCACCCTCACCGGACCGGCTCTGGATCTTGCCGCCAAGCAGTATCTGGCAACAGGCACCATGCCGTCTTTCGGAATGCAGGGGCAGAAACAGAAAGAAGCGGTCATGAACCGGGCGGCCCAAATGCAGCAATCCGAAGGGTTGACCCCGGACGATGTCGTTTTCAACCAGAACGAGTTGAAAACCGCGAGACAAGCGTTGGGGCAGATCCAGAAATCCCAGGGGATGATCATGCAGTACGAGGAAACGGCTTACAAGAATGCCGATCTGGCCCTCAAGGCTGCGGATCAGACCGATCGGACGGGAGTTCCTCTGCTCAATCGCTGGAAGATGGCCCTAATAAGCGGGGTGGGGGGAAGTCCGGAGGTGGCCCGTTTCAATGCGGCCAACCAGACCTTTGTGAATGAATACGCCAAGGTCATGTCGGGGGGATACGGAGCGTCGGCCACTTCGGATTCGGCCCGGCAGGAGGCCCTCTCGATGCTCAACACCGCCCAGACACCGGAGCAATACCGGGCCGTTGTGGATCAGCTCAAGAAGGAAATGAACAACCGGATGCAGGCGATGAAGGATACCCGAGCCTTCCTGGAGAACCAGATGAAACGGGCGATTTCCGGGAAACGGGCTCCCTCTTCGGGAGGTCTGCCCAAAGGGGCCATCCCTGGAACCTTCCGAGGACAAAAAGGATATCTCCTGAACGGCCGCTTCTACCCGGAGAAGACCCAATGAGCGGCATCGTTCTGACACCGGACCAGTTGAAAGAATTCAAGCCTGACCCGGGCATCAAACTCACTCCTCAGGACATGAAGGACTTTGTTCCTGAAGGAGGGGCACAAAAAGCGTCTCCGGCTTCTTCCTCCCCCCAAAAAAGGAAGTGGTCCCAGGTGCCGGGAGAAGCTCTGAAAAATGCTCTTCCTTCGCTCGGGAAAACGGCCGAAAACATCGGATCGTCCCTTCTTCATCCGCTGGATACCGTGGAGGCCGGGGTCAGGGGACTTTCGGGAGGCCTGGATCTCTTTCTGAAGGCCATGGACCTCCATCCCTCGAAGCTCTATCGACACCCCGAGGAATATCAGAAAGACGTGGCGGTGGCCCGCTCCCTCCTGCATCACCTTTCCGGCCGCTACGGTTCCGAGGATGCGATCAAGAACACCTTGGCTACTGATCCAGCGGGAGCTCTTCTGGATGCGTCGGCCCTCTTGTCTCCCGCCTCGGGACTCCTTCGAAAAGCAGGACTTCCTGACGCTGCCTCCGTCGCTGACAGGGTGACTCAGGCCCCCGTGGCTCTGGCTGTGAAAGGGGCAAAGAAGGGGAGCCAGCTTGCCGGTAAAGGAGTGGCCCAGGTTTTGGGGAAAACGACCGGGGCAGGAGCGGAGGCTGTTGCGGAGTCGGTGAAGGGTCGTCCGGGATTTGTCGAATTGATGCGGGGAGGACCCCAGGAGGAAGAGGACCTGGCCAACAAGGCCTTGGCTCGTCTGGCCCAGCTCAAGATGGAGCGAAGTCAGAAGTATGACGCCGCCTTGAAAGATCTCGGGAATCCCCTCCTGTCGACCGAACCGATGGCCCGAAATTACGTGAATGTGATGAAAAAAATGGGAGTGGCCGCTCCCGGGGGAAAGACGCTGGATTTCTCGAAGTCGAGTTTGGGATTCGATGAAGGTCTTCCAAAGCTCGAGGCGGCTCATCAACTTTTCCGGGATGCGTGGATGAAAAAGAACGTGGGGCTCCAGGAAGCCGTGGTCTTGAAGCATCAGGTGGGGAACCTTCTGGATTCCACGAAGCCGGGAAGTCGGGCCCAGATGGTCCTGACAAAGCTCGTGAAAGGGATCGACGATGTGCTGAAACAGCATCCGGGCTACCGCAAGATGAACTTGGAGTATGCGGCCCAATCCAACCTCATCTCCCAACTTGAAAAGGCGTTTTCGCTGAAATCGGCCAACAGGAAAAATATCCAGACCATCCTCACCAAGATGCACACCCATTCGAAGCGGAAGAATGATTTCTCCCGGGCGCTCATGGAAAAGCTTGATCCCACCGGCGACCTCGCGGCCCGGATGCGGGGGATGATGATGAAACCGGCGTTCAGGCATGGAATGACCGGCACATGGGGAACGGGGATCCTGACGGGAGAAGGGGTGCTTGGGGGCTACGGACTGTATGGACACTCGGTCGCTCTTCCGGGGGTGGGGCTCGGAGCTCTGGCCTTGACCTCTCCTCGTCTGGTGGGAGAGGCGGGGAATCTCCTTGGCAAAGGAGGAAGGGTGGTCGGATCGCTGGCGAAGCGGAGTCGACTTCCGGCGTCTGGACTTCTGGCCATCCTTGAAGAGGAAGGAGCGCTCACCAATGGCCAATAAACCCCTTCGGATCGCTTTCCTGACCAAGGATGGTACCTATCTGCCCTTTGCCGTCCGCTGCCTCATCGAAGGGTGCGAGGTGCGGGCTGTCTGGACGAGGCCCCGCAAAAGCCGGATCGGCGTCGGAATGGTAGACGAGCTTCCTCTGGGTGCGCTTCCGAAATGGAAGCCGGATGCCGTCATCGTCGATTGCACCGGGATGGGGAAAATTGCCGATCGACTCAGGAAAGCGGGGCTTCCCGTCTATGGAGGTTCCGAATTGGCCGATCTTCTCGAATACGAGCGGGACAAGGTTCTGGACCTTCTCAAGCAGGCCGGGATCGCTGTTCCGGAGACCTATTCCACCCGGAATGTCTCTCAGGCGATCGCCCATGTCCGAAAGACGGGAGGGTCTTTCGTGATCAAGCTGGACGGGGAGAAAGGGGCAGGATCCTCCCTCACGTATGTCGGGACTGGTCCGGAGGATGTGATCGAAATGCTCGAAACCTACTCGGGGAAGATCGGAGGGGCCATCATCAATCTCCAGACCAAGGTCCAGGGAGTTGAGATCAGCACCGAGGGATTCTTCGACGGACGGACTTTCCTTCCCGGTCTTTGGAACCACACCCTCGAGCGCAAGAAGTTCATGAATGGGGATATCGGCCCGAACACGGGATGCGCGGGAGACGTGATGTGGTGGACCGACACCAACCGGGTGATCGAAGAGGGGATCAAAAAGCTTGAGCCAGTCTTGGCGAAAATGGGATTTTACGGGCAGATCGACCTGAATACCATTGTCGAACGGAGCTGGGAGGATGGAAAAAAGGATCCCGTTCTGAAGGTCTGGGGGCTCGAACTGACTCCCCGTTTCGGGATCAATGCCTCCGTCACCCTGATGCAGCTGGTGAACCAGCCCATGTCTCGGTATTTCGTGGAGGCGGCCCACCGGGAAATCAAGGATATCAAGAAGGACAAAGGATACGCCCTGTCCGTGACGGTTTCCATCCCGCCCCATCCGAACAAGACTGCTGAGATTCCGTCGAAGGATATTCCGGTGTTGTTCCCGCTGGAGATGCTTTCGCACGTCAATCCGCTCGACATGTGGTGGAACGGGGATCATTTCGAGAGCGCGGGGGATGGGGGCTGGATCTGCTCCCCGGCCGGGACGGGATCCTCCATTAAAGAAGCGAAGTATGACGCCTATCGGATGGTCGACGAGATCAACCTTCCCAACAAGCAGTACAGGACGGATATCGGCGACAAGGCGGAGGAGGATATCAAGACCCTTGAGCGGTGGGGGATGTTGTGAAGGTTCAGACGCGCCTTCAAGACATGGCCGATGTGGGGGTTCAAAAGCCAGCCGTTGGAGACCAGGTGGTGTTCGATGGAAAAGCCTGGGTTAACCGTACCTCGGTGAATCCCACCACACAGCAGAACGCCTTTTATGCTCCGGCTAAACTGCTTGTTTATTACGGAGAACCGATCGCCTTCCAGGATCTCTGGAGTGTCAGCGAAATCGTGATGCGGATCGCCAAGTGGGACATCTGGGTGTGCGGAGCCGGCTATGAAAATCCCCAGGATGCCAATTACAGCACGACCACACAAATCATCGCCGGAGTCCGAGCGCTCGGAACGAAGGTCTTTGGTTATGTGACAGTGGGGGGCCCTCCTTTGGCCACCCTTGCTCAGATCCAGCAGAACGTCACGTGGTGGGCAAATATCGGGGTCGACGGCATCTTCTTTGATAGCTGTGGGTTCGATTTCACCGGGGTCACCCGGGAACTTCAGATCGGAGCGAAACAAGCAGCCTTGTCCTTCGGTTTGCCTGTCGCCTGGAACGCCTACTATTTCGAGCATGTGGCGGCCGATAATATTACGCAGGTAACATGGCCCTCTTCCTCCTCCCGTTACCAAGAATTCCAGACCGGTAACCCGAACAATCTCGTCCTTCCCCGCACGGCAGGGGATATTTATGTGTTCGAGGATTTCGGATGTGACGCTAACGGGACATTTCCCAGCGATCCTTCCAATTCCAATATGGGGGATCTCCAGTTTCACCAGAAAGCCATGCAGGTTGTCTGGAACCAGCCCCAGGTGATCTTTGGCCAGTCTTCTCTTCCTCCTAGCCCCCCTCTTGCCCAATTTGCGGTGTGGGTCATCGTGACCCTTCCCGAGACAGACAATACTGGCCAGGTCCCCAATTACTCCCTCCTTGGGAATCTCCAGAACCTCCAGCAAATTTTCGAGTATTTCTGGGCTTGTGTTTACCTCTATACAACGACGGGAAATTTGGGCGCTCCGTTTATCACGGCCGTCTGTATATCGGGTTCCAATTACGGGTCGTGGGGATACATCCTTGAGACTCCCCGTATGGCTCTGCCGGATGCCCTCTTGGGCACGATGACCCAGAACAATATGCCGGTGGCGGATTATACCCATCACACGTTTTCAAGACAGCTTGGGCCGCAAGCAGTCCTTGAAGTGGTGACGAACATTGCCGATTCTCCCAATCCTCCGGCCTTGTCGATCGTCTCCGGGAATCTTCCCCCCGGTACGTATTATTACCGGATCACCCGATTCTCAACCTTTGGAGAAACCCTTCCGAGCACGGAGGTGTCCATTACTCTTTCTTCAGCCGGGGGGGTTCTTATTGATTGGGGCAATACTTCCGCCAGCGGATGGGAAAAGGCGTTCGCGGTGTATGGTCGAACATCCGGGGGGGAGCAGTTTTTGCAAAAGGTTCAAACGGTCAACGCAACAAACTGGACCGATGATGGATCGGTCACTCCTTCGGGTCCCATGCCCACCGAAAACACCGCCTATGAGTTTCTGCCCAGGTTTTCGAACCTTTTCTTCACCGGTGCCGGAGAACCTCTGCAGGTTGGAACGCTGGCCACGAGCGGGAACGCTTCGGTAGGGGGAGAACTGACCGCCAACAGTCTCTCTGTCACCTCCAGCGCCGTGGTGGGAGGAAGCATTTCGAGCCAGGGGGCGTCGATCAATGGCGCTGTGGCTGTCGATGTGGCTTCCGGTTTTACCGGGGATATTCTCGCCCTCGAGGTGGGAGGAGTCTCGAAGGTCACCGTGGATCAGGCAGGCAATGTCGTAGCGTCCGGGACAGTCCAGGGGGCCGATGCAGTGGCCAATACCCAGGACTTCATTCCCATTTCGCAGGCGGATGGCCGCTACCTTCTCGTGAGCGATCTTCCTCTGCCCATATCCGAAGGGGGAACTGGGGAAACAACGGCTTCAGCCGCACTGACAGCCCTGGGAGGAGTCACCAAAGCCCAAACGGATCTGCTCTACCCCTCCATGACTGGCTCGCTTACCACATTTTCCCCCGTGAGCGGGACGGTCTACCAGAACACTTCAGGGCAACCCCAGACGATCATTGTGCCGGTCACTTACAGTCCGACTTCGACGGAGGCCGCAACGATGACCCCGGCCTTGGGATCCTCATCTCCTCCGGGGAACCTCCCGTCTGAAAGCGAGCCCGCCAGTCTCGCAGTGGGGAGGGTCCGGAGTTATTCCCTCCGGGTTCCGTCCGGATGGTATTACAGCTTCACAACAGTCAACGCAACTCTGGGGACTGCCCAGATCATTCAGGGATGAAAGGAGCAGAAGTGGGGGAAGACAAGATCAATCCGGTCGACTTCGGGCGGCTCATTGAAGCGGTGGAGGGAATGAAAAAGGCGATGGACCAATTGAACAACTCCATCCAGACTCTCGAGTCCCGGATCGAAGATCTGGAGAAGAAAAAGACTCTGGCGTTGGGAATCATCCTGGGGGTCGGAGGAATCGGCGGCTCGGTGGGAGCTGCTGTGAGCCGGTTCTTCGGAGGAGGGCACTGATGAGGCTGTCGGCAAAGGGCCTGCAGTTCATCCAGCAGCAGGAAGGACTCCGGCTGTCCCCTTATCAGGATGTGGTAGGGAACTGGACGATCGGGTATGGCCACCTTATGACGGAAGAGGAGCTTGCGAAGTGGCCTCCCGGGTCCCGGATCTCCGAAGGGGACGCCCTTCTCTTACTTGAAGCGGATGTTGAACAGGCCGAGAACGCCGTCAACAGCCTTGTGACCGTTCCCTTGTCCCAATCCCAATTCGATGCCCTGGTGGACTTCGTATTCAACCTGGGGGGAGGGGCCCTCCAACGATCGACCCTTCTTCAGGACCTGAATGATGGACGGTATAACGCAGCGGCCGCCCAGATCCCCCTTTGGGATCATGCCGGAGGACGGGTTGTGAAGGATCTGGAACTCCGGCGCTTTGCCGAGCAGCGGATGTTCTTGCAGGAGAGCGCATGAATGGGATTCTGGCGCTCATGGTGGGACTGGCGATGCTCTTTTGCCTCCAGGCCAACAACATTAACAAGGAGAAATGACATGGTAGGAATTGTTTCGGAAGCGAACAAGGTTGAGGACTGGATCGAAAAGGAAGTGGGGCTGATCGAACACCGGGTCACCACCACAAAAGCCTTCCACAGCGCCGAGCACATCGCAGCCAAGATCGACGGCTGGTTTGAGACGCTCGACAGTGGTCTGGATTCGGAAACTCGGAAATGCTACGCGGAGGCGGCCACCCTGATTAAGGGGCTCTTCAAATGAAGTGGCTGAAGGACATCCTGACGGAGCGGGATGGGGAGACATACGAGCTCTCGGCTATCTTAGCCGCCTTCACTGTCGTGGGGTTTGTCGTCATGTCCGTCTGGAAGATGTGGGAGACGCGTCAGTTCGACCCCGTGAGCTACGGGACGGGAGCTTCGGCCATCATTGGCGGGGGGGGACTGTCCCGGCTTTTTAAGGGGAAGGTGGGCGACTACACGGCTCCGGTCTATCCGTCACGCCCGGGTTTTGGGCCGGAGGGAGGAAACCCGTCATGATGTTCTTTCTGGCAAATTGGCAGCGGATCCTGATTGCGGTGGGGATCCTGGGGGCCTTGGGGTGGATCGGATGGGATCGGTGGAAGCTGGACTACTACGAGGCCTGGACTCAGCATTACGAAGCCGTCCAGAGGCGGAACGGAGAGGCGATCGACGCCCAAAACAGAGCGATCCGATTATTATGGCTTCGACAGAAAGAGGTGGCTGAGAGGGAGAAAAAGGCCCAAGTTGCCAGTGCCAAAATAATGGCAAACGCCCTTGTCGAAAGCCGGAAGCCCGTTCGGTTTACACAAAAAGCGACATGCGATCAGGACGTGGAAGAGATCTTTCAGAAGGTGAGGGGGCTCAAATGAAGACGCTCCTTTTCCTTCTGTCGTGCCTGATGGTTGGAGGCGTTCTCCTGTTGGCCGGGTGCACTCCGGTTTATGTCGACCGAGAGGTCAAAATTCCCATTATCGTTCCTTGCCGGGTGAAGTTGTCAAAGTTGGCAAGCTTGCCAACTGATGAACCGATACCTCCCGGCCTGACTGTGAAACAGAAAAGAGAGTGGATGCTGTCGGCTCTTTACCGGGATGTGGTACTTCTGGAGGGGGAGCTGGTGGGGACCCGAACGGCGGCGAAGGGTTGTGAGTAGTCTGTGCCGTAATTGTGTCGTAAATCGAAAATTTCAGAGGTACCGATGGGACATATTTGGGACATGGCAAGAACGGGGAGGGCCAAAATGTGATCCGTCTCAATCCGGTCGAATGATGGCACACCCGGCCTAAATTGGTGACGGATAATGATTCATATGAGTCAGGATCGTTCTTTTAAGGCGAGTGTGCTGGGATCGAAGCCCAGGCGGCTCACCACCATTTTATGCCAAATCAAAGAAAATCTCCTTCCTTCGAATTAAATTATTGTTGCAAATAAGTTGCAATGAACTCCGGAAAACGGATCATTAGGTCCGGTGGAAATCTTCTATTCCGGAGAAGAAATTGGCCTCAATTTATCCTTCTTTAAGGCAGAATACTCCCTCTTAGAAGCCTGACCTTGCCCCATAAGTAGGGGGTGGACACGGCCAAAGTTTTCGTGTAGTCTGTGGGCATGAAAATCTTCGGCCAGACTCTCGACACATCGATTCTCGACACGATCCGGGAAGAGGCGGCCTCTG
>SCLJ03000081.1_pt1 | contig 39490 bp, 57 predicted proteins | sample 7267891 | NCBI WGS metagenome assembly SCLJ03 (sample SAMN10721082, study PRJNA514188) | viral metagenome | isolation source: depth-stratified mine tailings core B | place: China: Fankou Pb/Zn Mine tailings
AGGTCCAGATACGTCATGCCGGCCGGCAGGTTGGCCAGCGCGCCCGTGATGGTGGACGGCGTGCCGCCCAGGAGCAGATACGTCATGCCGGCCGGCAGGTCGGCCAGCGCGCCCGTGATGGTGGACGACGTGTAGTACAGTTGCAGATACGTCATGCCGGCCGGCAGGTTGGCCAGCGCGCCCGTGATGGTGGACGGCGTGTAGTTCAGGAGCAGATACGTCATGCTGGCCGGCAGGTCGGCCAGCGCGCCCGTGATGGTGGACGACGTGCCGCTCAGGTCCAGATACGTCATGCCGGCCGGCAGGTTGGCCAGCGCGCCCGTGATGGTGGACGGCGTGCCGTTCAGGAGCAGATACGTCATGCTGGCCGGCAGGTCGGCCAGCCGGTAATGGCTATTCAGCGCGGTGTTATTGTACGCCGTGATGTTGGTCAGGCTCCGGCATTGCCGGAGCGCCGCCATGAAGTCGCCGGTGATGGAGCATGAATGAACGTCGATGCCGGTCATCCAGTAATCAGCGTGCGGCAGGATGATCGTGATGGTCCGCGTGCCAGCGCCGGTATACGTATGCCCACCAGGATTCGCCCCGCTGCCATCCGCCGTGCCATCTCCCCACACCCAACGCGGGGTGTAGGGGCATCCGGCCCGCAGCGTGATGGTCGGCGATATGGCACCTGACGCGTTGGTCTGGAAGTGGATGCTATTGACGCGACGCTGAAATAGTATAGTGACTTTGGATGGTTTCATAACCTTTAGGATATGTATAGAATGACGGTACCTTGTGTGGCATTACCGGCAGCGGAGATAGAGAGTGAGAGCGTGCTATCGCTGACCGCACCGATGCCTAATCCACCTGCCAGCGTTGCCGCTCGCGTATCGACGGTCGCAGCGCTGGATAAACTTTTACCATATCCTGCCAGCACGTCTACGGTGTTGCCATCATTGACTACCACGTTATATAGGTTCGTCGGCGTAGGCGATCCTGGCACGAATACGGCATAGAGCACCAGACCGTCATAGATACTGGTGGTGGTTGCCGTGGCGTTGCCGCTGGCATCTGAAGTCCAGGCGAATGTGATCTGTCGTACCGCTCCAATCGACCGCTCCGTCATGCTTACTGTTCCTGCCATATCAATTCATCTCCTTAAATCGAGATCGATGCTCCGACCTGAATAAAGTTCGTGCCATCATAGGCAAACGTGATCGTATTCGTCTTATTCGCCGTGGTATCTGGCGTCCAATTCGTTTTGTACACGGCATTCCAGGTAACCACTCGGCCGCCTGTCGCATCCTGCGTGAAGACAAACGAGACGCGCGGCATTCCGGCATAGGCCGTTGAAACACTAAAAATATCAACGGCTGGCGCATTGATCGTGATGGCTCCGGTCAGCGTCAGCAGGATCGTGCCACCATTGCGAAAATCCGGTGTATAGCTGGCTGCATAGGTGCCAGTCTGCACACCACCGATGGATTTGACGATGATCTCATTTCCGAGTGTCGATGAGCCAGTCATGAATTCGTTTTGGATGACCGCTCCGTTCTCAGCATTGTGAGTGACGACGATATGGTTATCTGCCGAATTACCGCGAATGCGGATGGCGTTGGCCTGGTAGGAAGTAGATCCATTGGCCTTTCGTTCAAAAGCGACTATCTCGATAATGCTGTTGGTGATGTGCCATAGATCGATACCAGGATATGCTCCTGAGCCAGAAGTGGAGTTACTATCCAGTGTAGCCAGAATGCGAACTGATTCGCTGGTGCTGATATTAATTCCTGCTGCTCTATTATCCTGCGCTTCAAACCCCACTGCTTCACATCCGCCATGGGAGTAAACTACATACAGGCCATTACCGCTACTGCCGGAGACTGTGACCTGACCGGAATAGAAAGCCTTACACCCCCACAATCGGATCGCAGGAGTTTGTACGTTGAAGCCATTCAAACCACTTTGACCTGCAACACAACCTACCATCGTAGTATCAGTCGAAGGGGAGAATCCATTACCATTGCAGTAATAGGCTTCTACATTGCTCAGGTAATGGTCAGCACGTCCGTTCGCCGCAAAGCCATCGTCGTGGCAGTTGTAAATGAGCACATTGCTGACCTGGTGATGTGTGTCGAAATCGTAATCGTTCGTAGCCGCTGTCCACAGCGGATTGGTGTTAAAGAAAATCCCGCGACTGGTTCCCGTTTGATTGGTCTTGTTGCCGTCCAGTGTCAGGTCACGAATTGTGCAATATTCAGCATTAGGATCGGTCGTGCCATTGGTGGAAACGTGATTGATGATCAGGTCGACATTGGCGGCATTCTTGAGTTTGATTGTGGTGCTGCGCTGACCTGATCCCTGCAAGGTCACGAAGTTGGCCATCACGAGCTGACCGGTTAGATAAGTGCCAGGCGGGAAATAGACGATCCCGCCACCGGTGATGGTGCCTGCACCCGCCCCGTTCCATCCTGTCCCCGATCCTGCTGCTGCATTGATGGCATTCTGAATGGCCGTCGTATTGTCCGTCGAGCCATCTCCAACCGCTCCGTAATCCCGCACGTCGAACACCAGATTGCGCGAGAAGGAGTCAATCAGGTCGCCGAAGTTCGATTGCGTCGGCACATCGCCAGTGTTGAAATATCCTTTTAGTGTCGTCCGGTCAGTTGCTGCCATTCGTTACCCCACATGAGAGTATCCCACGATTCCGGTGCCAATCACGAACCATGACCAAATCGAAGTCAGTGGCGCATGAACGTAAAACGTAGGAAATACCGCTCCTGTATTGCCACTCATAGGAAGGACGGTCGGAACGCCTTCCAGGTCTCGTATCTCTACGCGTTGCCCTGCAATCAGACTGCCAGAGAAAGGGAGCGCGCGCGTGATGCCGGTTGCACCGTCATAGAGCACGTCGCAGGAGTCGTTCCCTACACTGACAACGATCCCCCCGCGCCGCTGAGTGAGACGCAAGGCTTCGCGCTGCGCGACCTGAGCGACAGACGAGCCGTAGTTACTGGCGGGCCGGATGGTCGGCATTCTGCTCGTCTTCCTTTGGCCGCATCGCCATCAGCGCCTGGCGCACCAGTTTCATGGCATCTTCATAACCTTTCCAATACCATTGCTGCTGGAGTGCTTTGAGCAACTCTTCGTCCACATTGACAGATGTATTTGTTTGTGATTCTGTATCCATGATTCTCCGATTAACTCATGATTCCATTTGCCACCAGCGCGGCTCGAATGTTCACTACCAGATTGAATAGAGCTTGCATGTGAGCACCAGTATCCAGTCCTGCCGTCCCTGCGGCATAGGCGGCCAGCGCACCACCAGAAGCATAAGCCGTTTGAGCCGTGGCGCCATTGCAGCCTAATGCGCCAGCGATGGTCAGCGCGCCACTGCCTTTGATGTCGCCTGTGCCTGCGCCTGTGGCTGTGCCGACATTCAGGCCACCTGCCAGCGTACTATCTCCGGCCTGAACCCAAAGCGCATGAGATCGCGTGATCGTTGCATTAGTACCAGCGATCGGAGCTCCAGAAATAGCGAAGGTGGCGGCATCGGTAATCGTGCTAGAACCTATAAAAGCATAAGTAGGCGCATATATGGCTACGGCGCGCTGAGTTGTCAGGTTGCCTGTTTGTAGAGTTAATGTACCGAGTAGATTGAATTTCACATCGATGCTTTCGGCTACCAGCGGATAGGTTGCATTGCCTCGGTAAACGACCATCTGTCCATCTGCTAGTGTAGTGCTATATCCAGCTCCACCGGTGGTAAACCCTCGCGGTGCATCCAGATAATTAAGGCCTGTAGCGGCCGAATGGCCCATCTGGATACACGTAGAACCACTTACATCGATGGTGAGCAAATCATCGCCTTCGGCGCCACCTTTCATCCCAATTTGCCCCGCCAGAGCATTGAATGTGGTATTCCAGAACCGGACAGTGCTCCCATATGAAGCTGGTGGCCAGGAAGTCACATTATTCAGTGTTAATCCATTGGAGTCTAGCTTTGAATTGCCACTCCCAGCATATAGAATTCCATTAGTACCTGCATAAACCTGGTTTGTAATCGTTGTCCATGGTGAGCCACTATGCGTTGCTAATACCCATGCGGCCGAGGCTCCAAAGGTACCATCGGCAGAAACAGCAAAAAATCCCTGTCCACTCGCGCCATAATCACTAACTCCTACGCCTGCCGGATAGGTGACGTTTACTGTGCCATAGTTCACCGTGCAGGTATATTGGTTAAGCGTTGCCGTTCGCGTCAAGGTCATCCACGTATCAGCAATTACAGCTCCGGCCAGCACTGTTTTGATCCGCACGATGTCATTCGTAGCAAAGAGCCAACTGCCGGTATCAGGCGTGGTCACAATCAGGTTTGTGGAATTGGTGAAAGGAACGACTGAGTTATCGACCACGAAGGCACTTGCCAATTTGCCAGCAGATACACCTACGAATAGACTGCCAGGCAGAACGGCTGTTTCACTGACTTCAAAAACCGCGCTCTTGAGACTGCCGCGCAATCGCAGGTTTCCGAACTCCGCAAAGTTATCATCGATGTGCCAGCCGCTGACGCCTGCAGTGTACGCTGAGCTTTCCAGTGCATCTCCGCTGGACGGCTGCAACACATTGGCGGCCTTACGGCTCAAGGTCACATCCGTGCCGAAGTTGAGCGATTGGCCGGCGCTGATCGTGCCACCGGCGCTCAGCACCAGAGCTCCCGTCATGGTCGATCCGGTCAGTTGCACATAGCGCAGGTCGCCCCAGGTGTTGAAGCGGCTGGTGTTGGCATATTGCGCATGCGGATCGGTCGCTGCGACATGTGCGGCGATGATGGCCGTGGATACGTCATTGCAGGTCAGGCTCAGGTTGCTGGCTCCGCGCTGGATCACCAGATTATCACTGCCCTGCATAGGCGAACCTGAAACGAGCTGGCTTATTTTTTGATCAGCCATAGGATATTATCCTTCCAGTAATATACGGTCTCCAGACTCCAATAGCAAATAACTGCCGGATTCCAGCAATAAATCACCTGTATTGGATGCACCGCCACCCCACGGCTGATACAGTCGCAGGTGATAGGTGGCGCGAATGAGATCGGCTCCTTTCTCTCGCGTACCGCGCTGATCGATGCTGGTGATGACACAATTTAACGGACCGTAGCGCGGCATTGAAGATTGAGCACCGGCATAGGTTAAGGTTTTGCGATCTTCAGGTTGATCGGCGATCTTGCTTAAGCCTTCTACTTCTTCTTGCAGGGAGAACTCAAGAGATTCGCGGCTGATGAGCTGTGCTTCTGTAACCGCTTCGGCACTGCTGCCTAACTCGCGCGTATTGGTCAGATGATGCGTATATCCTTTTGCCTGAGCATTAGCGATGTCGATATAGCTTCCGAGCAGAGTTTGCTTTGTGCCACCGACCACCATCGCATGAGTGATAACCTGAGTGGTATCCTGTTTATGAGTATTCATTACCGGCAGTCCGCGAGTGACCGTGCCGGTATCGTCCCGCACCAGGAAAAGACCGGCTTCCAGTCCGCCGAGTCCATTGCTGCCAGGAATCGCGCGAATACGAATGCCATAGCGATCGCACAGGCGGCGAATCAAACTGGAAATCTGCGTCCCTGGCTGTGCCTGCACCGGCTCGCAGTCCATGCTCAGCTCAGGGACTCGCGCGGTCGCCGTATTGCCGGCCTGCAAAACGGAATGTGATACCTGAATCGGTCCGGCATCCAGCACGTAGTAACTGGTAAGCGCATCATTCCACATCTCAGATAAATCGAACGTCCACAAGTGTTGACCATTGAGCACCACTTCGATTTCATTCCCGATCACGGTGAGTTTGATGTGGTCGGTCACACTGGTTGACGTGCAGCTTTGTATATGGCCTACATGATTGAGCGCCGAGATATGCTGGAGCCAGCGATCACCATTAATGTCCGGTAGAACGTCCGTAGAAAGTGTGATCAATCCCAGGTCTAGATTACCGGCAGTCGTTTCCTGCAAGGTCAGTCGATAGTAGTTGCGGAAATCGATGCAGAGACGAGCCGTAGAAGGAATGTAAGCATCCAACTCCAGCACGAAGTCTGAAAGCAGTGAGACGGTCGGAATCGTTTGTGGAGTGGTAGTCAGTGCTGCCGTCCAGCTGGTATTGACATAGGATGCGGTCATTGCATTACGGAACGTCAGATTCCGCACGCCTGCCAGGTGAAACAATTGTTTCAAGACTTCTTCTACGGATAGATGTAATCCAGTGCGAGCTTCATAGCGAGTCACGGTCACAAAACTATCCACGGCACTGGTTGTGGTCAGGCTGGCTGGATAGTGGCAGATCGGTGAAGTGGACTTATGATCCGCGAGCGTGGTTCCTAGCTGTGCGCGGCCTGACAGAATCGAGAAGTCGCCGGTGTCCTGACCGTAATCTCCGCGCTGCCGAATAGCGATATTCAGCGCGTTATCCAGCGCCAGCGTCGCTCCGACCACACTGGTAACGTGATAGGCATCGGTCGTAGAAAGAGTTGATGGGATCCCTTGCTTGGCGGTAATCTCTGCCAGCAAACCTACCACAGATGTTTCTGAGATAGACGACCAATTATCTCCCAACACGCCAGCACCTAGATTGAGTTGAGTTAATGCGGCCAGTCCGCTGGCCTGGCGAGCCAGTGAGCTGTAATAGGTAGGCACGATAGACCATTTGGTGACAGCCGAATTGCCGTGGCCTGGTTGAGCGAATGAATTTTCAATGCGCCGCACGATTTCCTGATCCACGATCATCCAGCCACTGGTGTTGATACCTAGATCAGTCGATAGCCATCCGGCATAGAGCAGGTTAGGACGCAGAATTAATCGCCAACTGGACGCGAATTTATTGCTGTTCAGGCCTGGCCAGGTACTGTTGTTATCATTGCCTACTCCGGAATCCCAGGCGCGTTGCTGAGTGGCATTACCACTTATCAGAGCGTGGTGTGTGCCGTCCGATTCCACATAGCGGATGCTGAGCGCCGTCGCATCATCGGTCACAAAGGCGGCACGGCCGGATGAAAGCTTGGTGCCTTTCGCCGCAATCGGGTTGATTTGCTGGAGCGAAGCAGAGTTATCGATGGCATTGGATTTATAGCCTGAATCAGCCCAGCCACCCCAGTCCGTGCCAATGGCTCGCACCATCAGTCCTGCGCCAATGCTGTGATATTGACCATGCACCGCATCGTTAAATTGTAGATAGGTGCTACGCCAATGTAGAGTATTGGTTCCTGGATCGAACGAGACCACCTGCACCAGCTGATTGGTGAATTGCTGTGTGCCATCCCCCGCCTGGCCTGACAGTGCAATTACTTCATAGTTATTGAAAGTTAAACCATTCGTGTTCAGATGGATATGGCCATAATAATATCCAGCTGCTCCGGTTTCATGTGCACCGGTATCCCATTGCGTCAATCCAGACGTCGGTGATGCGCCTTCAGCAGCAGTACTGAGCTGTGTTTCGAGTCGCGCGCTCAGACCATATCCATTGTTGAGCGCCAGCACGTCCGTATTGACAGCCAGTCCGATGCGGTTGCGTTGTGTTTGCTGCGATAACAGGTCATCCGTGAATTTATATTCCACCAGCAGTTGCCATGGCGACGATGCACAATTGGACGGCGTATAGTCATGCAGCCGTCCATATAACTGGATGCGGCTGTTCACGCGTCTTAGCCGATAGTCATAGGTCGTCCCTGCTGCCTGGCTAAAAGTGGCCTGTGTGACATAGTGCGTAATTGCTGGCGCGAGCACGGCCTGATAATACTTGGCCGTGGCATCGGTGGAAATGTAGTTATTGCTTTTCCACCAGCCTTGCAGCCGTGAAGAAAATTGCCATCCCCCTGTGGATTTTTTGGATTCATACGGCGAGAGATTCGAGACCATGAACGCCGGCTTAGTCTGAGCATTCCAGCTGCCTGTTTTAGGAATGACCATCGACAGGAATTGTGTAGCGCTACCATCCGTCTTGGAATCATCAGTCACGCTCCACAGGAATGAGAGCGAAGCCAGCTCATAGGCATCACCGGTATCCGGAAATGTGACCGTTGCGCCCATCCAATAATCTTCGCTAGCAGGCAAATCCGCCAACGCCACGAGTGGATTATTGAGCGCCTTCGATTGCAGACCGGATGATCCAAACACATGATCGTAAAGTGACAGGTTAGGAGTTTCCGCGCTAGGCTCCAGCGTATAGCAATCGATGGAACGAGTTTTGACAATCAATCCATTCGTATTCGCCAGTGCCGTAATCAAACTCTTCCGGCTCTGCAGGTCGATGGAAATCGGCAGCTCCTGCAATAGCGCACGATTGGCCAGATCGCGTCCTGTCACCTGCAAATATTGAATTCCGCCTGCAATGATCTGCTCTGCCGAGAGATCAGGACCATATACGCCTACAGGCGTATAAACTCCCCACTGGCCTTCCTGTACCTGTAAGCGTGAATGATAGGAGAACCGATTGCCTGCCTGTAATGTTCCATTCGGATCGGCGAAGGAAAACTGGCAGGAATCTGGCGCATTGGCGTTCAACGTGCGCGTCCAGTTCGGGAGCGGATAATAGGTCGCCTGCAGTGAAGCCGTGTTATAGCCAAATGCTGGCGTCAGATCCGCAGAAGATACAATGGCATTACCACCGTAATAAGCCACTGTAGGATTAGCTGTGTTATCGATGAGTAGAGTACCAGCGGAGTCGTATTGATGCAACACGAAATTCGATTCGCCAAAACTCCATTGCTCTCCATCTATGGATGTCAGGTATACATCAAATTCACTGCCGGCTCCATCATTGTATCGACCACAAAGCAGATGATGCGTCATGCCTGGCGCCTGTCCTAGCTGTACGACGGATGCAGGCCAGAATCCAGCGGTACTGGTTTGTGGATCGAATGACAGCAATGGCTTGATTGTGCTCTCAATTCCGTGATAGAGAATGAATTGCATCGGCTGGCCGCTGGGTTGACCGTTGGCAATCACAATGAGCTTTCCGGTGCTGGCGTTGTAATCACAGCAGGCGAAGGTAGCCCACTGTGCGAAGCCGTACCAGGTCGTATAGGTATCGGTGAGCGGAACCTGAATCATGGCATCCAGCAGATAGGCATTCAGTCCATCTGCCGTCAGCCAGTAAAATTGGATGGTGGATCGAGTATTTGTGAAATCATGCGTGCCAACCAGGACAATAACGCCGCCATCGGATGGACAGACGGCTTCCACTCGCACTACCTTGCTCGTGCTGTCCAGTAACGCTGGACCGAATACCGGACCGAAGTTGCTCAGGCTAATAGTCGGCGGATCGGCGATGATCGCGTCAATTTCCTGCCGCTGAACCTGAATCCCGCCGCCAGATGAAATAGCTGTGTAAAGCCAGGTCGCGCCGCTGCCCGAAGCGTTGTAAAGACCCATTCTCATGCAGCTGACGGAAGCGCTGTTGACCTGAGCTCCGCCATTTAATCCCCATCCTGTGGTGCCAGCCAGAGTAAACACCTGGAGCCGCGTGGTTCCATCGATCAACCGAAACGCGGCATAGGCATAGGTACCGAGCACGCGCGAAACATAGGATTGTGGCACGCGCGTCTCCAGATTGGCATTATTCTGCTGAGTGAAGAGCGAGAAATGAAGTAGTTCGTCTGAAGCAATGACCTGTACGCAAGGCTTTTGATCGGCTGCATTCTCGGCACTGGTAATCGATGCAGGAATGTTCAGCATGGCTATTGCTCTTGAATCTCCACCGGCACTTCATAGTATTCCGAACTGCCGTTGAGTTCATTCGTGATGCCGCTCGGGCGCAGCCAACCACTCACCCACAGGCCATTAATGAGATTGCCATCCACATCCACAACCAGCAGGGATGCATGTGCAGCTGTATCAGGACAGCTCCATATCCATAGGTTTTGCGGACTCGCGATGCCTGGCGATCCTAAACCTGCATAACCTGTCGCCGGAGTCATCTGCACTACGGCAGTAAAGTTCAATGTGCGCTTCCCCTGCTGTGCACCCATCAACCGCGTGCGAGCACCATTGAGATCAGTTAATACCGTTGCCGCTGGAGTGGTAACTTTCCACGTGCCTTCTTTCACGCTGACCTTGAGACCATCCGTAGTGCTGGTGGTGTTGGTAATGAGCACAGTAGAAGTTGTCATCAATACACCTCGCGACTGGCTTCATATTCCAACTCGGCCATGAATCGTTTGATCTCGGTGTTGCCGAGCTGGATTACAACCGGTTGTGTTGCGTGTAACGTCATGGACTGAGATGCACCGCCTAATGGAATGATTGAACCGGTCGTAGGTGGAATAAATAGCTCAGGTGTGCGAATCTGGTAGGGTTGACCGGCCAGCGCCATGCCTGGATAGTCATGGATCGGTATGCTAATCTGACCGAGTCCGACCGCATTGGCAAAGACACGACCAATCGCAGCCTTTTGATCCGGCGTAATCTTGCTCACATCCAACCCGAAGCCTTCCAGAAGTCCCAGCACCATATTGGATCCAACATTCTCGGCTGCTTTGGCAACATCGGTAGCCAACTCAGTCAGGAAGTCGAGTATTTGTTTGCCGATTTCTGGCAGATGTATTGCTAGATTTTTGATTACGTCCTTATACCAGTTCGAGTAGGCATCGACCCACGCTTTAATTTGGCCCGGCAGAGCGCGCGCTTCGGAACCAATCCACAGGCCCATCTGTTTGGCGATCTTGCCCAGCTCTTCCGGTAAGCCAGGGAGAACCGAATCTCGAATCCAGTTTAAGAATTTATTCACCCATTCCAGAAGCCAACCCCCAATGATCGGCGCTTCCTGTGTGATCCAATTCCATAGTTCGATGCCTAGCAATCCCAGGTTAGTCAACATCCCTGGCATTGCGTCGATTATCCAATTGGCTGCTGCCGTCGCGAAATTAGCCAGAGCTGTAATCCATGTCGGTAGATTTTCCATCACCCAGGAAATCATGCGCGAGAGAAACACCAGCAGGTTAGCCATCAGTCCTGGCAGCGCATCCAACACCCATTGCACGAGCGCCAGCCCTAATTGAACCAGCGCAGCCAACCAGGATGGCAGGCTGCTCATCACCCAACCGAGCAAGTCCTGAAGCAGAATGGATAACTCTGCCAGGACTCCAGGCAACGCATCAGAAATCCAGCCGATCAATGCCTGCCCCAGGCCGACCAATGCGTTACCTAAAATGGGAAGCATGGACGAAGCCCAGTTGATAACCGACGAGATGATCTGCGATAGAATGTTTTGGACGCTCCCCTGATTGATACCTAATACAGTAAATAAATTGTCGAAGGCATTTAGTAAAACATGGATGGGATCGACTCCCTGAGACAATCCGGTCAGAATCTGGCTGACGAATACACCTAGCGGCCCGATGATGGCCGTGAGCGAATCGCCTAGACTCTTCATGCCGGCCTGCACTTCAGGACTGGCGAACCACTTACCAAAGGCAGTAAATATCGTAGTAATCACCGGTCCGAGAGTGCTCATGAGCTGTAACAGGATAGGGATCAGCGCGGTGCCGATGGTTTCCTTCGCATCATCGATACGATGATTGAGAATATCCATCTGTCCGGCAAAGGTGGTGCCAGCAGCCTTGGCGCTGCCACCGAATTCGGTTTGCAGCTCCTTCATGATCATCGCCTGCGCTTGAGCAGATTGTCCGGTGGCAACCAGATGCTTGACCACTTCGATTTGATCTTTGCTAAAGTTGACGCCGACTCGCCGTAATGCCGTCATGCCCAGCACAGGGTCTTGTAACGCCTTGCCAAGCTCGATGGCGCTGGACTTCACATCCTGGCCTAGCGCCTGGCTCATATCAAGAACGGTTTGAGTCGCCTGTGGGAAAATGTCCTTCCCGATCTTCGTGAATGTCAGCAGCAGTGATTCGCCACCCAGCACGGATTCTTTATCAAACCGCGTGGACTCTGCCAGCGATTGAGAGAGCTGAATGAGCGCATCCCGCGACATTTGAACAGGACCTGGGATATTTTCCCAATATCCCTTAACGCCAGATGTTTGAGTAACCCCTGCCGCGCCTTTGGCGATCATATCGGTCAGTTGCTGCACCTTTTCGCGTTGGCGTTCTAGAGATAATGTGGCTGCTTCTGTAGGATGTTTGGAGCGCGAATAGGCTGCTTCCATGTCGTGGAGACGTGCCGTAGCCATCTCCAGATTAGCTGGAGCTTTTGCCAGTTCGGCGTTATATGCCTTTATGCTTTTCCCGCCAGTATCTACAGCCTGAGTGACCTGGCCGGTACTGGTGGCATGGAAGATCATCTGGCTGGCGGCATTACCGAACGCGCTGGAAGTGGACTTCAGCACGGCATCCAGTTGAGTCTCTGCGTTCTGCGCCTTCATCGCCTGCTGAACGCTATCTCCCAACAGGTTGCCAAAGGCCGCTACGGCTCCCACGGCCAGCCCACCCAGGGCGATGCCCAGGCCACCGACCTTCTCTCCGAGCTTACCGAATACTCCAGAAGCGGCGTCCTGAGCCAGCAATAGAATTTCAACAGTCGCGTCAGCCATGACTATTCAAACGTGGGAGTAGAAGATGAAGTGGATTCCATGTGCTCGCGCCGATATTGCTCGCGCATTTCAAAGGCCAGCAAATGACGATTCATGACCACCCAGGGGATTTGCTGTAATCGCAGCGGATCACAATGATAGAGTTCCATCATTTGCAGCTCCAGTAGTTCGCGCGGCATAGGCGAACCAAAATGCAGGCACATATAGAGCCGATCTTTCAGGGATAACAATTCCCCCTTTACGATGATTTTGGGTTAGACGCCTCCTCAACCGCCTTGCTGATGGCTGCGGCAATGGCTTTAATCTCCGTGACCTTTCGCCGACCGGCGCCGCCTTCGACCACACGATCCAATAGATCACGGAGCTGGCGCATGGACATCTTGCCACCGGCTGCTTCTTCCAGTAGCACCATATCATCTAGCGTCAGCTCATCCACGTGAACGCGAATAGGTTCACTCATACCGATCACTCCTAAGCCGTAGTAGTGGACTTCGTGATATACGCCGTGCGGCCTTTTAAGGAGAAGGTGATGATTTTGTCGGCCTTAGCATCTCCTTGCGGATAGGGAATGTCCGTTACGTAGAATGCATCTGTGGTAAAGACTGAAATTGTCCCTGCACCTGTATTGCGTGCCTGCGGTGTCCAGCGCAGATAAATCGGAGTGTGATTTTCGTAAGCCGGTCGTGCATACTGCTCGAAGGGATCGGTCGCCACTTCGGTATAGGCGATCAGGAATTCCACATCAGCCGGTGCACGTTTGCCAGGTTGCACGACTGCCGTATCGGAAGAAAAGAAATATTCTTCCGCGATTCCACGCGCGCCTGCTGAGACCTTCACCGAATTTCCCAGCGAGCTGATATCGGTATAGGTCGTGGTGTTGGTGGAAATCGATATGGCATTGTTCATAAAGGTGATCGCACTTGTCATCGGTTAAACTCCTTGCTGGCAAATCTCCAGCACTTCGAGGGCATACTGCGCCCCATGAAACGTTTTAGCCGTATCCGTGACCGGCTCGAAGTGCGGCACATCACGTAGACGCACCCACTCTGCCGCACCCTTGTAACTGCCATCCGGTCGCTCATGATCCATGAACGTCTTGGCAATACCCATCGCCGTGGAAACCAGATTGGGATAGAGCTGATAAATGGCGGTACCGGCTGCACCTAACGATGCAAAGAAAAGAACGTAATTCAGCACATAGCGCAACTCATAGGTACGATGGCTCGTATCGAATGTCACCCAGGCCGTCGAGACATTGGTGATAAATGGTCCGCTAGGATTAGGACTTAGTAGCGGCAACATACTGTCCTGAACTGAAGCGGGAATTTTATTCACGTCCACAACCTGCACGCCTGCCGGAAAGGTGAACGTGGTAATCCACGTGCTGAGATTGGAAATATTGAAGGCCATCAGCCGATCCCTACCTTTTCCAATCCCTGCTGGCGCAGCGAGCGATCGATATATTCCAGGACGCCACGCGGCGTTTGGAACGTCTGACCATCAATACGAATCGTGTCACCAATCGGGTTGTCACGCAGTCGCAAGGTGCCTGCCGTGGCCGTGCGGATGGTCAGTCCTACCTGCGTCTGCCAGCGCTGGACGCTCACGTCGCTATTGTGTGCAGCCGCTGTAGATCCGTTGACGGCACGAACCAGAGTGAGCGTGTCATTCGGTGAGCCTGTGGTCACGGCTGAAACGTAGAGATATTCCAGGTCCAATCGGATTAAAAAGCCGGCCTGAACCAAACCAGTCTGAACCGTCGCGGAAGTATCGCTGCTGGCCAGTGATGCCTGCAACGTTGCGCCAGTATCCTGCCAGGCATTCGTGTAATCTTCGTGATAGCCCCATACACCTGCGATGGAGATGGCTCCTTCTTTGTTCCCCTGCGTGGACTGCCAGAGCAATCCTTGAGTGGATTTCAGCGCGATTTGATGGATCGGAGTGCGGTTGAGCGGATAGGTCACATATTGGCTGCTGGTAACCACGGTTCCATCACCATTAGTCAGCGTATCAATCTCCAGCAAGTCATCATTAATGTCTAGGCGTGGAATGCCACTGAATATATTGCGATCCCACACAGGCGGCACATCGAAAATTCGCGTGGCGACCTGCGGCACAAACTGCCGGTTGCTCATTCGCGCAGCGGCAGCGGAATGTGACCGGATGATGCTGAGAATGAGCGGATCGTCCACGGCGCTACTTAAACCTAAAGGATCGAGATACTCCGACCGCACTTCATGCACGGTGCACAGCTCGTTATAGAAACCGCTCACGGCTTCACCGCCTGAAGCCAGATGGTGAGCTTTGGCCCATCAGGTGTCGTATCAACGTGCTCGCGAAGGACATTGAATTTAGCCTTCAGTCCGTAAGCTTCGGCGAAGCGCGTGTGATAAGGATTATCTGCCGTCACGTAGAGAAAGCTACGACGGTTCCAATAGGATACGTGAGTCGGATCTTGAAATGCTCCTGAACCGTCAGTCGTCGGTACGACGACTTTTACCTGACCTTGCGGACTGAGCACGCGCCACAACTCATTTAGAGTATGCACCTTATCTGCCAGATGTTCGATCACATCCTGAGCCAGGATAAAATCCATGCTTCCATCGCTCAGCGGCCAATCCTGATTGAGATCAGCCTGCATATCCACACCAGGCCATGCATAGCGATCCACATTGAGATAACCTGGCAAAATCGAATCGCCACATCCGAGATTGAGATAGTGCATTGTGGATGTTGTCATAGCTTAATTACTGCCGGATAGTCGTTAGGGTAGTTACTGTGGCGCCGTCTGGTGTACATATCCTGATCCTGTGCGTAGTAGGCAGAACCGCGCTGATAGATTTCATCCTGCGGATCGCCCCAGCTCGGATGATGATGTTTGATTACGGCATCCGGCGCGAAGGCATAGCGATCCGCCAACCGTGCGCGCTCCGCCACTTCAACATCGCTATACCAGGCATGATAATCAGGAATCTGCAATACACCGCCGAGCACATCGATGGCAAACGAGCGCGAAAGAATATAGTGAGTGCTGAAATGCCTTGCATCGGAATGACCATCATTGAGACCGATATATCCTGCGTTCGGAGTGTGCAGAGCATTCTCCAGCCAGCCAGGAAGCCACTCCACATCATCCGCGCCTGTTACAAGCCATCCCCCTGTGGCCTGTGCCGCACCGAGATTCCACTTATCAATCCCCAGCCGGCCAGGGTCTTCATTACGAATCCAATGCACAGAATCCCCGTAGATGCTCATCAACTGTTCGTCCCAATCATCGCTATCCTGCACCACGATGATTTCTCGATCATCAGCCGGCGTAGTTCGCAGCAGACTATCCAGGCTGCGCTGCAGGGATGCACGACGATGGCGAGTAGGGATGATGATCGAGACAGGCAAAGAATGGCGAACCAGTTCGGGATGAAATGACAGATAATTCTCATGAGTGTGTTGATCGACATAGACATCCATGTGATGTGGACAAACCACACCAGTATTCAACCATTGAGTCACTCCCGACCTGGCGCATATCTTGGCAAAATACATGTCTTCGCTAGGCATTCCACCGTCCGACCAGTATTCATAGCGCCACCAGGTATGATCGTATCCATGCTCCTGCAGCTGTCGAAAAGCACTGCGTTTGATCGCGATGGCGGCGTGACCGATGGCATCCACAGGACCCAGGCCGCCTAGTTCAGGACGAACGAGAGCATGATAATTTCCTTCTGAACCATCATTCGCACGGACGTAAGCACAGGACTCGAAGGGAGCACCGCGCTTAAAAGCCAGCGCACCGACGACCGGCTTTTCAATAACCGCCAATGCCTCAACGACCGAAGGCGGATGCAGATGGTCATTGTCCAGCATGACCAGCACATCATCGTCCTGTTCCGTCAGGGAAAGGAAGAGCTGAGCCAGATTGTTGCGCGTGTAATCGGTGCGACCATACTTGGGTCTCAGCCGCACATAGCCTTTCAGCGCATTGTAGGCGGCGACTTCCATTAGGCTGTCTACGCAGTCGCTGATAATCTGACGCTCCATCAAAACGGCCCAGTAAACTTGTGATGCCATAGTCCTGTTCACTTTTCCCCATGACCGGACAGTGTCACCAGTCTGTCCGGCCATGAGAATCAGAAAGATAGGTTTAGATTAGGAATTGGCCTCCCGCTTGAGAACGGTCCCGACTACACTAATCGGGATCGAGCCGGTTGCGTTCAAAGTCAACTCGGCTCGAATATACCGATAATCCGACCTGAAATTCAGTTCCTGCAATCCAGCCGCTGTCACGACAGCCGATGACGTGCCATAGGCCGGTGTTGAGAATGTGCCATTCGTAGCCGTGCTGTTAGTGATGGCGATGGTTGCGGTAGTGGTCGTTGTAAACGTGCCGAAGTCAGCCATCACTTTCATTTCTCGCTTGCCTACATCGGCATAACCTAGCAGGTCCACGGCGGCTATTTGTGTGGTCGTGGTGATGGCCTGTGCATTCAGCAGCTCAATGGCTCCATGTGCTCGTTCCCACATTTGAATCTCCTTGGACAGGATGCCTGTCCGAATTTAACTTTATGAAGCCGCCGCCTTGAGCAGTTTCATCTTCCAGTCGTCAACCAGTTGGCCGCCGACGCGCTTTCGCGCGTACAGAACCACCTCATCCTTTAGGCCACGCAGCTCGTTGAAGACCTGCACGCTGAGACCAATCCGGTCGGCGATGTAGTAACCGGTCATATCGCCCAGAGCGACCGAGTAGGAGTTTGCCGCCAACTCAGGCGCAAATTGAGCGGTTTCGTAGGGATAGCCCAACAGCGTGGAAACGTAGCCATTGGCGAAGTTGGGATAGCTGTCAGTGGTCGCCCAGAATGGACGCCCTTCGGCGTCCGTCAACCCACGAATGGCAGCCTTGGTCTTTTTGCTGAAATAGAACTTGGCGTTCTTTTCATACTGCGGAGGCAGGTTAGCTTCCATCCCCAGCAGACCTTTGGTCGTATCCATCGAGGTAACGGATGTGCCACCCCAGGTCACGGCAGCCGAGGTGCCGGATACAACATACATGCCACCACTGGCAACGGCAACCGTGGCATTGGCATGATTGAGCAATCCTTGCGGTTGCGCCGTGCCATTGCCATTCCAGAAGGCGTCCTCTTCGCCCAGGCCGAACGCTTCGCCCAGCAGGGAAGAGCAATAACCCAGCAGATCAAACTGCGCATCCTCGATGATCTGGCGAGTCAGGAATATTGCCGCCGTAGCCACATAGACCGGAATCTGAATGCGTCCAGCTGCTGGGTTCGTAGCCTCAGCAATGTCGCTGGCTGGCGCTTCATTCACCCAGCTGAACCGTACCGCCGAGGTGTATTTGTTGTCCGTGGTGTAAACCGCTTTGGGGAACGTTACCAGGTCCGAGCCAGTTGTGAACACGAAAGCGTTATTGCGAATAACGGCCGTGGTGGCAATCTTTTTAATCACATCGGATCGGATGTCAGGCGGCACCCAAAAGCCGCCAGCAGTATCCTGACCTTCCATCAGCACCTTCATGGCTTCGCCTTTCATGGCACTGCGCCATTCAGGACCTTGGAAAGTGGCCTGCCGAATGTAATCCACAAAAGCATCCTTGTATTCGCCAGACTTCAGGGAACGCAGTTTGGCTGCGCCGATCGATCCGGTCGCCCACAATTCATAACTGCCTTTATCCTCGGCAACAATCTGTGGATGGATCACCCCCTCTTCCTGAGCGGCCTCACGACCAAAGCCACTCAGCACCATGGACTGACCGTTGCTTTGCGAAGCCCAGGACTTTAGCGCTTCGTGCTTTTTCTCCACTTCCAGACGCAGGCGTGCTTCATCCGCCCTGCCTAAGATTTGCTCATACAGGCGATAGTCTTCAGGAGACCAGCTGCCTTTGATGTCAGCCGTTTTCTTGAGAGCATCAGCCTGTTCGAGCAATTTTCCTAACTCATTCATTGCTATACCTCGCGTATATCTTGCTGACCAACAAACGACCGTAACGATTCGTGCATCCGGTTTAACTCCTCTAATCGAGCGCCATCCGGCGCAGGCCCTATCCAGGGCTGAGCGATCTTGGGGTTAAGACCGAGCGACTTCCAAAATAGTGATCCTTCATCCAGCATTCGCGGTTCGCATGGAGTCGGGGTTAATGCCGCAGCAAAGAGCGGCCACTGCTTCAGCCAGCGCGCGCCGCTCTTTTGTGGCACGCGAATCACGTATTGTGGCGCACTATCGCTGGACGTGCCGATAGCTCGCTCACTAATCAATCGATCAATGGCAGCGCGATATTTGTAAGCAGTGTCCAGTTGTGCTTCGTACCAGCGGCCAATATCATCATCCCCCATTGCGTCGATATGTCCGATGAGTGGAGCCGATTTGGTGGATGGATCTTGAGCATGATCCCACGTTAACGGCTTGGGGAGCGCCAATCGGCTGTCCCAGAAGTCAGTCGCCCCTAATATGCTCTTGGCAGAAGTGAAGAAATCATTCTCCACATCAATCACGGTCGGATCGCCCCATAACACCAGGTAACCACGGATGCGATTCAGGCCAGTAGATTTTACGGCCACCACATCACGGTAATATTCTTCTTGCTGCGGCAGATGCAGCGATTTGATATAGGTGATATTCAGGCTTTTCTTCCCTTCCTGAGCAGAAGGCGGACCGGCCGGATCGATCTTATCCTTCCATGCCGCAATGATGCGGTTCTTGATTTGATCGACTTCTTCGGCGCTGTATTTGCCGGCATTGTTGCCTTTGTTGATATAGTTCCACCCTGCTCGGATATGCGCTTCGGTATCGATAGGATATTTCTTATTCTTCTCATCAGCGAACTTCACATCACCATATTCACGTACCGCACGCTCTTTATCCGCTGGCGAAATATCTTCGCGTCTGCTGATAGCCTTCGTCCCATTCGGACTGAGCAAAGGGGTAGTAGACAGCAGCGCTGGAGATGGCTTAGCGGAAAGAGCAGGAGCCGATCCGTTCTCGGATTGCATCTCGTCCAGCTCGCCGCTGATGTATTGCAGGATCAATTGCGCCGTCGCGCACAATTCCTGCACGTCGCTATCGTCTGCATCTTCTTCCTGGCTCTCCATCGCCAGGAGCGACATGATGTTGGACAGCACATCGCTGGCCAATTTAATATCCCAGCTGGATTCACTGATGTTTACGGCTGCGTTTTGAGCAGGCGTCAGAGTCGCTTTGACCTGATCCACCAGCGACTTGCCACCTGCCAGTGCCGTCATCTTGGCATTCTGCGATTCGCCTTGACACAAGGCGCCTAAGAAGGTCGATTGATCATGGATCGATTGGATTGCTTTTTGATCCGATGCCGAATGCCGCGCACCCTGTTTGAACGACAGGGATTTTTGCGACGGAGATTTCTTCTCGTTTGCCTGCAAGATTTTCAGGTGGGTTCGCGCCTGGCCGTGAGTCGGATGGCGCTTAATGACTTTGCCTGTATCTGCGCGGACTACCGCCTTACCATCGTCCGAAAGGGTATATGCAGAATCCATGTTTATTTAACCCACTCAATAAAAAAGGCTCGCCAGGTTTATTTATCCTGGCGGGCCTTTTTAGGTCAGCCTATTTGCGGCACTCTGAGAGTGCGGCGGTGACGAGCTATTCAATTGCTGATTATTTTACTCTCATTTTCGTCACGATGGTGGTTAATGAGTTCATCACGCTGTTCTATAGCCGCTACCATCGATAGCAGCGAAGCTCGCATGGCCAACCGTTCCTCTCGCGTGGCAGGCAAGATAGCATATAGTAATTGCATCCACCCTCGGCGCATCTGAAGCCGGAATGATTCGTCAATAGACTGACATTCCGCCGACAAATAGGATGATTCCTGCATTACAGGCCACCTCGTCTCAACGCATATTTGATCCATGCCTCATAGATGCGGACAATCAACTTGCGGTTCTCTCGCGCCACATCGATCAACTTGCGCCAGCCACGTGATGCAGGAATGCGCGCCTGCAACTTTTCATCGGTCAGCCACCGAGCATAGCTGGCACGATTTCCGATCTTCGTGTGAAGTGCATCGGCACGAACATAGAACTGCGTGCCATATCGTTCTGAATTTCCACGGTTGCGCGATTTGTACTGCGTGCCACGACCACGAATGTAATATGGCGTAGGCGGCTGGTTCGCTTCAGTCTCTGGCGGATAATGTCTCAACCCTTCCGTATCCAAAATGCGCTCACCAGCTTCCTGGCCTGCCTGAGATAATACTTGGTGGAATTCCCCTGGAGCTGCTGCCAGTTTACGCTTGAGCTCGTTGAGACCTTTAATTTCAATGCGAAACGGTTCCATCAATCCACCATCCTCGTGCTCGATTCGATCCAGCACCGATCGCCAGGATGTGCAGGCGGCGCATCATCCCCCGACGGGAATGGCTCATCAATGTTCACTTCACCAGCATCTTCGTTCTCGCGGCATAAATCACAAACTAGAGAGTCTTCATTGGTGAACCAGCGCTTAATGACTTTCACGTCGGGATATTGGCGCCGCAATGCCTTTCCTGTCTTTATCGTGGCTTCGGCATACGAGCGCGTAATCTCAGTAACAGCCACCATCATGGCGCGTGATGAATCGAATGGCAGCCGATCCATCACATCCTGAATTGTCATCTCCGGCGTGGCCACAAAGTCGGCGATGGCGGATCGCAGAACTCGCAGAGTAGTGCCGTCGATCTGTTTCACCAACTCGCCCGCGTAACGCCGCGCCCAGCGTGCTGCGCCTTCATTCACTAGGCTGTAATCCAGACCGATGGAAATAGAATCTGCAGTCAGTAGCACGCCGTCCTGAACAGCATCCAGCAGAACATGGTAGATGTTTTGCTCCAACTCGTCATCCACCATAAACTGCTCATAGTCGTAGGATTGAGTATCCTTCGATGCCGTTTTCTTGACAGGGGGGATAGAGAGTAGAGCCTGCTGCAGTGCGGCTCGCTGTATGTTGAAATGCCGGCGCAGGATCGCTGCCAGGCTCCGTTCGCGCTTTTCCTTGCGCTCACGACCTGGCTCACGTGAATCACGGCGCGCGGCAAGAGCCGCCTTGATGGTTTCATCGGCGTGGTCGAGCACTCTGGACAATTTTTGCCTTGCCAATTGCTTCTGCATTCTCTTCCCCATTCTCACGACGCCGCTCAAAGATGCACAGGATCAGCTTGGAATGATCAGGGTTAATGGCTGCAATTAAGCGCCAACCATCCTGACCATAGCTTTTTAACTTGGTACGCAAATCGTTATCCCAAGGCATTGCTTCCAGTTCATACTCATAGCTCATATGGCTGTCTCCAGCGCCTGTCGCGCCTGCTGGATTTCGGCTATCAGTTGCTGCATCGTATTTTCTGGTACCGCAGATACAGAATGTGCATCCGATGCGCGCGAAGGAGTCCAGGCACGAGATTCACCGGCTGGCCAGTAACGATCAAACAACGCGCGAATCTCTGTGGCTGACTTGCAGTCCACCAGACCTACGCTGATGGATGCGGCACGCCGCGCTTCAATCTGATCATTGCTGGGATCTACCAGATACATCTCGCTGCGTTTGAGCGCATCCAGCGCTCGCCTGCGCCATTCGGTGAGCGCCGCCAGCTCAGCGGACTTGGCCGGTGGCAGACTGTGTTCCGCCGCGCCAGATGCCGGCAATGTAGCAGGAATCTCGCCTGAGCCGAAATTGCTTGGAATCGTAGCGGCTGGCGTCGATCTGGGTTTGGATGTAGCGGCCATGACCTGATTCAGTGATTGTGCCGATGGAGAAGTGCCAGTATCTTGCTGAACTGCCGCCTGTTCGGACGATATACCGAGTTCACCAGGGCCACCAGGAGCCAGATCGCTGGCGTTGTCGGCGCGAACCATCACGCCGACAAAGACCGGTGCATGGTCCACAGGATCTTTTCCGATATAGGCTCTGCTTTCGTCGCGCGTAATGAGATTGAGTTTGGCAAACTCTCTGACGCGCTTCCACAGCGCATCGGTATTTTCTTGCAGCGCAGAAACGCGCGAAGTGTCAAACTCCACAGTATATTGTGCCGGTACGGAATAGTGCGGCAGCAATTGATGCGTGATTCGAGTTTGATACCATCGCCAGCGTGGTTCAACGGTCTCTTCGTAAAACGCTTTACGTGCATTCTCGTAGTTGTTGTAGGTGCTGCGGTCCAGGCCAATTCGTGCCGAAACCAGAATCGGCATCACGCCGAACACCTGGCAGATACGTGCTTCGCTGCGTCCATCCAGCACTGCGAAGTCCATTTCTTTAAAATTCATTTGGGTTGATTGGTACTTCGTGCCGTTGCCTAAGACTGCAATATCACCCCAATTCTCGGTGCCACCATGCTGCTGTCTCCAGCGTGTGCGAATGTGCTCCGCTTCGGCATCCTTCAGATTCTGCTCCGTCGATAAAATACCGCCAATGATGGCTCCGCGCTGAAAGAAGCTGGCCAGGAAATCGGTTGCAGCATTGTCTACGCTTACTGTGCGAAGCGCGATGGCGGCCTTGCTCAATCCTTTCAACATCGGGAAGATCGGATCGAACTCCTGAAATATGAGCAGGTTCTCGATGGGGATGTCCTGGGGTGGCAGGCCGTAGGGCTGATAGCGCACATACTCCAGCGGACGATTGCGGCCGCGTCGCGTCGAACACCAATCGGGTCGCATCGGCCACAGATTGATCGGCTTCCCTGCATTGTCAAACTCGATCTCCCAGATGGAATAACCGGCGATCAGAGTATAAATTTCATTGACGATCCAGAAATCCGTTTCGGACATGGCTTCATTAGGACGTTCCAGTAATTTACGCGCTGGATGATCGTCTAATGCAGTGCGTGTTTTGGAATTAATCGGACCGTCATACAACCGCGCTGGCGCTTCCGCAATCGCCATCGAACGCTTTTCAACACAGGCATATACCAACTCGTTTTTTCGATAGGTAGTGAGAGCCAGCGGATACGGATTCGGGTTTGGATATTGCGGAGTAAGGACTTCGTAGTCCGGCCAGGTGTTGGCAATGGTCGGACCGCCTTTGAAAATACGGCTCACCGTGCCCGCTACACCCATATACACAGGCGTCACTGTTTGGATTAAGGAATCCCAGAAACTTTGATATGGCATTTCAACCCTTCAAATCCATACCTGAACGTGCGAATGATCCATCGCATAATAGGCCAGCGCCAGGCTCATCACGCAGTCATCATGTATTCCTTCAGGAGCCGAGTAACGAACTCCAGCAGCAGTTGTCGTCTGCTCGTAAGCCTGCAGCTCTGCAATAAGAATTTCATCCGGGATGATGTGCAAGGCACGTCGCTCAAAAGCCAGAGAGAGCGCATCGATCAGCAGTGGCTTTGTCCGCGCGGTGGTATCGAATTTGCTCACCGGCAGACCTAGCTCCTGCAAATGCTCCGTGAGCGGACCGCCCATCGAGTTTGACTCCGAGTAGATGACCTGGGGATGAAAACGCTCATAAAGCGCCGATAGGCGACTCACCTGAGCGGAATAATTCACGTCGGAGAAGCGATCCATATAAACCTGTGATGCCAGGTTTACATCGATAACCTGAATGACCGTGTAATCGTTGCTCCGCGCCCAGTCAACACCGAATACATAGGAGTGACCTTCGACGGGATGATCTTGTATGATGGCATCGGCACATTCACGCACGCCACGGAATACGTCACCGCCATCTTCGACAAACTCGGCCAGCCATTCCTGACGATACGTTCGATCCGGCACACGCTCACGCGCCTTAGCGAATGCAGCGCGGATGTTCGGATTAGGATTGGCCGATGACGGCGCGGTAAACGCGGCACGATCCTTGCCATCGGCTCGCGCTGCAATGAATTCGCGCCAGAACCAATTGTGGCCTTTCGGGGTAGATATGAGTAGGGCACGGCCTGCACGATCCGCCAGTGTCGGTTGTATAGCATCTTCCCAGACTTCCTCTGCGATGCGCGCTGCTTCATCTAGAATCACCAGGTCAAATGCCCGACCGCGAATAGAGTCGGGAGAATCTGCGCTAAATATATTCAAGTTACCGCCACTAGGAAATTCAATCTCTCGCTCGCTCTTATTGACTCGCAGCTTTGATGCAACTGGCGCAACCATTCGCTCAGCAAAGCGCCACAGAGGTCGAGAGTTTTTGTAAATGGGCGCTATCCATGCCACCTCTGCCCCATTTGCAGCGCAAGCTAAAGCGATACTACCCGCCATCATCGTTTTCCCCCAGCGTCTTCCCATGCATACTACTTTTGACTTTGCCGGATGGGATGCAATAATCCATTGGTCAGATCGCAGTCGCGGGAGATTGATCGCTAACATATTGACGACTCGTCTCTATCTGCATAGAATCAGCAGCCTTTAATTCGGCAATAGCATCACTATAATCAAATGCCTTGATTTGAATTGGCCCTCCGTTTTTACCTGTCAGTTCACTTCTCACTGGCGCATCCATGCCTAAAATCTTGCAGCGTCGCTCGATACACTGCATGACGATAGTCAGGAAGCGTGGATCGCCGATCAACTGCTCCCGTTCCACACGTTTCTCGGCGAACTTCACCTCGCCAGCGATACGACTCATTTCAATCGACTTTTCAGCAATGCGGACACTTCGTTTGAACGAGCGCCATGCCCATCGCTCAACGGTATCACATCGCGCCAGTTCCTTTCCCTTCGCCACGTCAATGTTCACCAGCGCCGACTCCTGCCAGCGTTTCTGCAACACCTTCAGGTCATAGGATACCTGCTGTTGACTTATTCCCAATTTGGTGGCAATAGCCGATTGATAAACACCACTCAGATACATATCTGCTTCTACCTGATAATCATGCTCGCGTCGAGTAGTGTTCCGAACTGGCCCCTTCATACCAAATCCCCAAACCAATTTTTAGGAGCGAAAAACTCACCCTCATAAACGACCGGATCGGTTGAATCGTTTACCTGGCACACGCGCAAATCCGGCGCAACCACACATGGCTGACCTTGCACCTTGGGTATTGGGTTAACCCGTTTACCCGAATGGGTTGCCCCATTATGGAAAGTCCGTAAAATTGACCGTATGAGATACCATATCGCTTTCATACAGGAAGAACCTCTTTTCCGGCTTAAGACCGGAGTAAAAACCATCGAATGCCGCTTAGGTGTCAACAAGCCCCAAGCATGGAATGTCGAGGCTGGAGACACTATTCTTTTCAAGCGCACTGGAGGCAGAGTCGAACTCAGTTCTATAGTGACCAAGGTGGATCGATACGAATTCCTTAGCCCCTCCGACGTACAGGCGCTAGCCGAGCTATATGCACCACTTACCGGCGCACCCGCCACAAGCCCCTTCTGGAAATCAAAACAGTCCAGCCAATTCGCTGTCATCCTGCACCTCGCATCGATAAGGCCTGCGGCGCTACCAGCACATCTGACTCCGCGAGCGGTGATGTCGGGGTGGGTGTCCAATTTCCTAATGGGCGAGCGCACCACATATCCTCAAAACACACCGCACCCAATTCAGCCCACGCCTGTTTAGCGTCCTCCTCCCCCACCCCTTTGCAATAGACCCATAGCCTTGCAGGGCGAAAGCCTCGATCCGCCAACGCACGCGGATAAACACTTCCATTTGTCAGACTGGACCACATCAGGAATAACGCAGGGAATGCCGAACCCAGATAGTCCAATGCCGTTACCCGCGCCGCCAATCCAAGCGCCCCTGGTAAATCCGCCATTCTTAGCCCCAACAGTGGATATTCGTTTCGCAGATGATCTCCTACTGCCATCACTATTCCAGAGCCTAACCCCACGATAACCAGACCATCACCAGGGGCATACTCCACCAGGTCTACCCCTAGACCGTGACAGATATGCTCGGCGATATAGGCCCTACCGTTTGCCCTATCCATAGAGTAGCCCTCTGGCCTGGTCCACATCCATACCTGGGCCAATATATTCCCAGGTCGTCGTCAGACGATTAAAGGCAGTACACCAGGCTCCAATGGAATGCGTCTTCCCCTGGGGAAGACACATATGCGGGGCCAGGAGTAATTTCCAGCGCGAATCCTTCGTCCGCGATAAATTTAATGCTGGGCTGGCCGTGGTCGACAGAATGCGATTTCCCAGAGCTCGGTAGGCGCTCGCCACATGAGTAATTAGCGCGTTGCCAATACCGACACCTTGATAGTCCGGCAAACAGACGGCACGATGCCCCCGATACAGATTTCTCGCCTTGGGATGTGGCTGGGCCAACACCGCCTGTAATGCGACCGGCTGCCCTTGATAGAACGCCACAAAACACCGCGCCGCCTTGTTGAAGGTATGGTTCAAATAGTGATATGGCTGGAATAGTGGCCAACAGGAATGATGCACGCGCTTAACCTCAAGTTCAATGGGCGGTCGCTGAAGGGAACGCTCCGACATCACGATTTCTTGCCGATCTTATGGTCGACCATCTCCAGCGCGGCTTCATCATTACCGGCATGATCGAACCAGTTCAGGATCGTAATCAGCTCGGTTAGTTCCTTGCGCTGATGCTTTAAGTGCTGATCCACCCACTCTGCAACAATCAGGTTACCTTCAGCGGTAATCTGAGCCGACAACTTCTGAAGCGAGACGGCCTGCTCAGTCTCCAGATCATAAGCCGCACGAAAGAGCGTTGGAAGATCGGTAAACGATTCATCCGGCGCATCACCTGGCGGCAACGATACATCTTCATTCAAACCGGTAATGAAATGTTGAAACTTATTGGCATGATGCAATTCTTCGCGGCTCTGCGCCTTCAGCCACTTCAGACTGCCACGATAAGCGCGCGCACGACAGGCATTCGCCCAGGCGCGGTACTGCAACATCGCGCTCATTTCCTGCTCGATTTGCGCTTCAAACGCGGTAACAATACTGGCTGAAAGCAAAGGCGGTACGTTTAATACTGGCATTCTATTTTCTCTCCTTAAATGCGGCAGCCATCAATACACTCCTGCTGAGCGAATGGCTGCCCTATACCCTTGTAGATCATATCCGCCCCAATGGCCTGGAGCGGTGCCGGAATCTCCTAACTGGAACAAGGCTCCGCCTACCACAGGACTGGCAAACGATTGTCCGTTGATTACGACGGCTCGAGATTGCACTTCGCGCCACCGACGGCAGTAAGCGACCACCTGATCATTGGTTGCGCCACTGGCCATAAAACCGCCTGTGCCACTCACATCCAGACCACACTCGCCGCTCACGATATGACGCACGTCAGGATGGAAACCACATTGAGTAAACAGGAATTCCCAGCGCCGCTCATACCAGATCAACTGATCGTCCTGGTAGATATGCTCCAGCGTCGGTGAATACAGATGTTGATCCCACCAAATGAGTCCGGTGTTATAGGCTAACGCGTAGTGCTGGCGAATGGCATCACAAATCGACGAATTGGTAAAGTCCGGCGTCCCCATCGAGAACGTGCCGGCCGCATAGCGATAAGCTGGGTTCATGCTTTGCAGTCGCGTCGCCACTGCAATATCGAACTGAGCGTGCCATGAAATATCACTGCCGTTGATGTGCTCGCACTCATTGATGCCGGTGCGAATGACGGCAGGATGCAATCGGCCAGATAGCGCATTAACCGCTTCATCCACCGACGGCGCATGATCCCAATACTGGCGGTATAAAACGGTGCAATCGCCTTTGGCTGCCAGCGCGTTCGCGCCATCGGTATCATTCATCACCAAGAAAAATCGGCAGCCATCGTTATAGGCTTCCATCCCCGCCTGGCCATTGAACAACACGTTGTATCCCAGCCTGGCCGCCGGACCGGTTACAAACGACACAGGTGGCGCAGGAGAGACCACCGGAACCGGCGGAGTCACTGGACCTGAAGGGACGGCAGGAGTAACCGTCACTGCGGGGCAGTCATATAGCACATAGCGATAGCAGGCCTGGGAGATCGTCGCACCAAAGCGCGGCTCCAGTGCCGCATCATCACCGAACCATGGATCGTGAATCAGGCAATCATCCCCATCCGTCGCGGTAATCAGAACCCAATGTTCCTGCAATCCCGCCAGCGATAGGCTGCTGTCCACACACATGAGCGAAGGCTGACCGGACTGCACGTGCGCGATCAGGCGCGACAGATCGTCCGCAGGAACTGGACCTGGAAATAAACCCGATACATGCACCAGCGTACAGGCACCCCACTCGGCAGGACGACAGGCGGATATATCGAAGCTGGCCAGGTTCGAGCCGCTGGCCGGCGTATAGTTGCCATGATCGTTCAAACACTTCATGAACGCAGCATAATAGTCAGCCTTAAACGGCACGCCACGACAGACCATCATCAATAGCGAAGTGAACAGGCAGCCAGCCGAGCCGACGGTCTCGGCGCCATAGCCGAGCCGTAATGATTCACATTCCGGCGAACGCTGCGAGAGAATAGGATAACCGGTCATGTTTTAAATTCCTGAGTTTCCGCTGGCTTCAATCCCACCAGGTGAAGCTGGTGAGTAAATATCTCGATACGTTCTGACTGCTGAGCGATGACCCGCGTTTGCTGTTCGATGGTTTTTTGTTGTTGGTCGATGGTCACTTGTTGTTGTCGGACCGTGTTTTCCAATATCTCAATCCGTGCCTGTGCTTCTGCATTCTGTTTTTGGAGCGCCGCTATTTGATCTTTCAATGGTTGAATCAATTCCAATGCCGTTTTCACTAATCCCTGTTCCGACTCTCCACGCTTGGCCGTGTAGAGCAACCAACCCTGTACCAGGTTCCCCACCACACTAAAGGCGGTAATCACATCTTTGATGTCGACTTGCACGCCGGATCGGCTCCAGTCATTTTGCCTTAGCCGCGATGTTGCCAGCCAGGTCATAAATCCCCGACGCGATCAATCCAATCACCAGACCATAGACGATCACGAAGAAAAAACCTAACAGGTCGATAGGGTGTAGCGTGGCATAGAGATAAACCCCTCCGAAGAGAAGACCGGTCAGCAGGGATGCAATGTTCAGCACGACTCCTGACAGGTTGAGCCGTTTGAGCCATTGCACCATGCCCATGACCACGAGCAGAAGCGGAGCACTACCGGTGAGCGCGAGACTGACGACCTGGCCGATGCTCATGCAACCTCCAGAAAGCGGCGCTCATTGAGAAGTGCCGCTTAAAAAAGTTCAGCGGATATTGTATCCGGCACCATACCGCTAGTGCGAACTATACACCGGTTTTTGCGTGTAAACGATCATGCCATGAAACCGCTCATAACTCATCTCGATGTGGTCAGCCTGCACCTTGAGATGATAAACGCCGTTGACGCTGGCATAACCTGCGGCAGCGGTCTCACGCTCGATCTCCGCCGCCAAAGTGATCGCCGCCTGCGCCAACTGACGCTGGAATTCGGTTCCGGCCACAACGACTAACGGTTCATCCGCCATGTCGGGAATTATAGAACGAAAATTAGTTTTCCCGTTGGTGCAAATTTGCACCAACGGAGACATAGTCAAATCCTTCGTAAAATCCTTCGAATAACATGTGGGTGCGGCCGCACTTCGAGCAGTCCGCGTTCGGCATATCGCTCAGTCGGTCACCTATTTCGACAATCACCGGATCGGCCTTGACGAATCGGCCGCAACGCTCGCAGACCGGCACGAACGTAGCGCCGCCTGCATAGACGATGCGACGTGTATTTTCGTAGGCGTTCTCAGTCATCGTATGTTCTCCTTGTTTGCTTGTTCGATCACAGTCAATCCATCAATCAGGTCATCGAGCGACCTGACAACGAAGTGCCACAGCGTAGGCGAGAGCAACGGCTTGATGCGCTCGAAAAATTCCTCCTGGCTGCGGCGCAACCTGCCGGTGGGTGACTTGCACTCCACCAGCAGGCACACGGTTGACGCGCCGTAGCCTTTCCAGGCAATCACGTCGCTCATGCCGACGATGGTGCCGGTGACGCGCTGGTACTGCGAGAGTTCAACGACCACCCAGCCCGTGAGCGTCAGGTACTGCACGACGCCGGCCTGAATGTCGCGCTCACAGACCGAGGCGCGGTAGTACTTAATCAGCGTCGCGCTCATCACTTGCCTCCCGCTTGTCGTGCCACTTGGAATAGCTGTACTTGTTGCAGGCCGGGCATGGCTTCAGTTCCCCCTTGGGACTTATCACGAACCGCATGGAATTGCACTCGTTGCATCTGGGTTTGCCATCCGTAGGCTTGTATTCCTCACCGCGCCATTCCGTCGCCGTTTCCGCCGTCCGGGTTGCTTTGGCCGTTGCTTCCATGTGTGCCCTCCTTCAGCCGGCGTGCCATGTTCAACCGCCCGGCCAGTTGTTCGATCTGCTCCAGCACCGCCGGGTGCAGCCGCTCGATCTCCGCCTGGCGGTTGGAGAACGAGTTGTAGGTGTCGCGGAACTGGGCGAAGTCCGTGCCGGCGTTCTCCTCCAGTCGAACCGCGATGCGCGTCAGCCCGAAGGCGTTGGCGGCCAGCACGGCGATGGGGTCGCACGCGTCCTTGTTCTGCCAGTAGCCCACGCCGCGCTCGTTGAAGCGGATCGCCGCGCACACCTGACACCAGGCTTCCGCCGCGTCGTGCGTTCCGCCACGGGCCAGCCGCATGATGGCCTCCACCTTCTTGTTCAGCGCCGTCAGGGTGGGGAAAAACTCGCACTCGCGTCGGCATTGGGTCGCCGCCGCCGCCAGAACGTCGGCGTCCACGTCGGCCAGGTCTTGCGCGTAGACATCGATGGTCTCCTTGCGCAGCTTGAAGTTGGGGTAGGCCGCCGCCGTCACGCCGAGAATCTTGGTGACCTCTTCGTAATCAGCCATTCTTTTTCCTCTCCTGGGCCTGCTTATAGCGCGGGTCGGCCATCGCCTCACGAATAGCACGAAACCCGGCCGGCTCATCAGCACGGCCATTGCTGTTTACTCGTACCGTGGTCTTGCCGTCCCAATCTAGTGCGCGAGGCCAGATCTCCCAGACCTGTTCCGGCGTCGGGCGCTGCTGCTTTTGCCCCCGCCAGTCACAAGCCCACCAATACCGCTCAAAACGCTGGCAGGTTTCTATGTCCGCGCCGGTCGCATCGATTTCCTTCGCTATCCTGCCGATACGTGAGATAGCGTTCAGGCGGGTGAGCGATTGCAGCCATCCGAAGATAGGTCGGTAATTGGGTGTCTGCTTATGCGGTTGCGCTGCGTGTGGGGTAGATTCAATAGGTGTCACCGTGTCGCCGGTGAATCTGGGCGGCTCCGTAACTGTTTCTACTGCTGAACTAGGGATGGTTCGAATGGAAGGTGGCGCGTCAGCGATAAATTCTTCTCTTCTCTTCTTCTTCTTTTCTCTTCTCTTCTCTAGGAGTATGACTTTCGCAGAGTCATTTATGACTTCATTAGAGTCATTTATGACTTTTGGGGAGTCATCTTTTGACTTTAATTTATCGGAGCGCGGATTGTGCCAGCCTAGTTCTTCTGGCGTTTTATCGCCCTTAATAGAATTGCACGATTGACAGGAGCAAGCCAGGTTATTCAGATCGGTATAACTGCCGCCGCGAAATGGAGGTGTGATGTGATCAACCACAAAAGCGTCTGTACCAATTGGCTTGGCACAGTATTCACATCGGCCACCAGCACGTTCAAATACAATGTGTCTTACCTTGTCGCGTCGGACCGCTTGATGTGCACGCCATTGTTCGCGCTTCTCAGTCTGAGAACGTCCCTGGCGCTTACCAAAATTCACCACCAATAGTGTGCCATCTTCATCCCTGATAAGTCCTTGCGTGATTAATTCTTTCAAATCCGCATCGAGCTGCTCACGCATATCGCGCAATTTCCAGGCTATTTCATCTCGTGTTAAAGGAGAATCACCCTGAACGATGTACCCTTCAGCATCACATTCACCGGCCAATACTAGAAACCCAATAAATGTCCACCGAGCGGCCTTGGTCAGCCTGCCCACCTTAAGGTCATTAAGGATATCGTTATAAACCTTGACCCAAGGCATAGCAGAATCAGTCATGATAACCCCTCATGAAAAACGAAATAGGCGCTCAATCCTCGACAGGTTAGCTCGTCGCCGCAGGATGTTCGCGCTCCTTCCATAGCCCCAGCCGCATGGTACTGTAGTGCTGGCAGGGCGGACTGGCGTGGATGGCATCGTATTCCGCACCGTGTTCTCGTAAATATTCCAATGCATCGGCCAAGTGGAACTCGAACGGATAGTGTGGCATCGGCTCAATGTCCATGCCAACTAAGTCGAATCCGGCGCGGTGATAACCGACAGCCGCGCCACCCGCGCCGCAGAATAAATCCAGCAGTTTATATCGTTTCATGTTTATTGATCTGGCGGGTCAATTTGTGTGGTAGATTCTTATTGCGCGGCTGTATGTCCAGCTCGCGCTCGAGCCGCGCAACCTCCTCGCGCAGCCAGGCGCGGTCATCGTCTTGCACGCCATCGAGCCAGTCTAGATTCTGTAGATACCAGCGAAAAGACCGGAGCGCGGATAACTGGATGGTCCGCGCTCCAGTCGCACCCCGCTCGATATTGTGTATGGGCATCGAGAATGGTCATGCCTCAGCCATCAAGCCGCCTGGGGTTCCGCCACCTTCTCGCGCAGTTCTCGTAATGCTGCGCCCTGCTCCACGATGGCCTTCAGGTATACCGATGGCCGCGAGCTGGCCTGTACTGCCTCATGCAGTGGCGCACCTTCTTTCAGTGCGGTCTCATATAGTTGCTGCCAGGTTGACTTGAGCCTGTTCATGTCCGCCACAGCTATCTGAGTCGGCGGGTTATCGATCAGATGTTGTGCCCAGTTGATGAGTGCATCAAGTTCCGACTTTTTAGGTTTCGCAACCTCTGGCTTGTGCACTTCTATTGTTTCTGCCGGCACTGGAATATCTATCGGCTCTGCCTGCGCCATTTCCTCAGTTGTGTAGAGCCCGGATAGCTCCATCGGAAATGCCTTGCGTAGTGCTAATGCCTCAGCGCATTTAGCTAGCATTAGATCGGGCATCTTGCTCCATAGCCCCATCGGTGAGCCATTAGAAGATGCTGCATAAGCATCGAATCGTGCTACCGCCCATAGCGGTTCGCGAAAGTCGCTGCGTAATACCGCTATCTTTGCGGCGGCGGGGGGTTCTTTCTTCAGCCATACATCGGTCCATTGACCATCCGGTCCGCACCACATTGGCCCAATCTGACCAGTGTATTTGTGACTACGTTCAGCAATTAGACGCAGCCCATCAATAGAAACCTGCGTCACCATATGTTTGACATATTCGCCGGTATCGCGGTCCTTCTCACTGCGTCGAATGCAATAAATCTGGCGTGCAAATGGATCTAATCCGGTTCGATTGCATTGCATGACGAACAGTTTCAATTCCTCGTCGGTAGCGCCTTTGGCAATAACTGTTTTGATAAGTTCTATCTGCTCGCGATTGAGGCCGGATTGTGTGGTGGTTATTTGTCGTTCAGTCATTTCAGACCCTCCCGTCATAATCATCCAGTGGACACGGTTCGGATTCATCGAATATCTCTTCTGCCAGCGGGATGTCGTCTTCGTCCCAATCCGGTGCATCGTCCTCGCCGACATGGTCGCAGTACCATGGACCTAGCCGACCGTCTTCCTCTTCCATAAATTTCATAGGTAATCCGCATTCGTTGCATGTCGGTGCCATCACTTACCTCCCTTGGGCGGCGATATAGATCGCCGCCAGTACCAGCAAACTGACCAAACTGAGGGTAATAAGCAGCGTGTGGATCGCTGCATTGCGCTCGCGGATGACTCGATTTTGATGGGCTCGGATCTGCTTGTAACCGAGTTGGTAGCGATAGGGATTCATCGCAATGCCTCACGCATGGCCCATTCGACGGTACTACCAAGGCGGATCTCCTCGATGAACCGATGGCACGTTGGGCAGTTAACGTTGCGGTGCACGTATTCGCTCGAGCGGATCTGCGAGGCGTCGCAGGGGATGAACTGGTGGCGCTGTGGGTAGGTGTGCCGGCGGCCGTGCATGCCGCACACCGCGATGTCAGACTCGAAGCCGATTATTAAATGTGTAGTCATTTGGCCTCCCCGTCCAGGATCGAGTCATGGGCTGTGTCGTTTCGCCCCAGCAACTCCTGGTTGAGCGCATGCCGCCACTCGAGCAGAAGATCTATATATCCCTCTGCCTGCTCAAGCGTGGTATGCTCACATCCGTCTGGTGTCGTATAGGTAGTGGTAATAAGTCCTACATCCACCACCATCGTACGCGTGATGATCTGGCCCTTGTAGTGCAGGGTTCGAATAGTTGTCTTCATCTCAAATCTCCGGTCATGAATGGCGTTCCTAAGAACAACGTTCGTTCGAGAGTCGGGAGGCATTCCACATGCGCTATAATCAGCAACAAGGAATCTGCCTCCCAGGGCGGTTTCAGGCTCGAAAGCCGGCAGGGGCACCGTTCACAAGTTCCCCAGCCGGCTTTCTTGTTTTTCATATTGCCTCCTGAAGCTGAAGCGCTTCGCTGATGGCAGCGTTGATGATGTCGTCTATGGGACGGCCACTGCTGAAGCTGGCGCGCTGGATCGCCTCTGTCACTTTGGGGGTCGGGGTGAACAGGATCGTCCTCGTGTGGGTAGGAACATCCGTATCAGGAGTGTTGAGGATGACCCGGATGGCATCGCGCAGCATATCGCTCATCGTCACGCGCCGGCCGGTTTTGAGCGTCCGTTGCGCGGCACGCCGCATCAGCGATGCTCGTTCTTCCGGCGTGATCTTGAAATTGAATAATTCGAACTCACTTGCCATCGTCGCTCCTCGTTATGGTAGACACCATAGTCTATGTAATATGGCATAGATTGTAAAGACAATCAGCCAAATGTCAAGCCCCATAGCATATATTTGTCAACATACCTGCTAGACTTGTTACTGTGAACCGAGACCAGCCCGAGACCTTCGGGAGTTGGGTGAGATGCCTGCGTTTGGTGCACCAGCGTTCTCCATCCTGGTGACACTGTGGGTCATGTTCCGTGCCGTGATTCCTGTTCTCAGGGAAAATACCATCGCGCAAATCAATAACGCCGCCGCCACGACTGCGCTGGCCGAGGTGATCAGTCATTTGCCCAACGTGACGATTGAGAAAATTCTGACGGAGCATCAAATCCACTCCGAGACGCAGCATGCAGAAATCATCAAGACGCTATCAGCGCAGGAATCTAGTGTGATGCGCCACTTCGACCGGCTGGAAGCCCTGCTGATGCCGGCAAATGAGCGCGAGAAGTAGTACCCATGACTTATCCTATCTTGTCTCAACGGGATGCACGATGGGCCACGAAACAGTTGGGCGTCGGCACCGAGACCATTGGCTCGGCCGGTTGTCTTTTCATTTCACTTCTGGAAATGATCTGCCGCGGTATCGAGTTCAGGCCTGAATACATTGATAGTTTTGCCGCCTGCCTGAAGGCCCATGGCAACTATACGCCGGCCAGCGGCTCGAACCTGGCCAGTTTCGATGTGTCCGCGTGCCGCCCCGCCGCATGGGGTAAGTGCAATCTGCTCTATGTATCAGGCCTCTTCCCAGGGCCCGTACCGCCCGATGAACTGGCGCGCCTGATAACACATGTGCAGAGCGGCGCACCAGCACTCATGTGCGTGGATGCAAACCTGTCGCAGGCTGGCTTGCAGGAGCATTGGGTTCTCATCACGGCTACGGACGGTGACGAGTGCCTGGTGCACGACCCGTGGGCCGGCGACGACACAACTCTGGAGCCGCGCTTCGGCGCGACGATCAGCCAGGCCTGCTATCGTTACGTACTCTATGATTGCCCGGAAACTCAAGACGCCCCGGCGCCAGTTGCTCCGGCGCCAGCCGTTCCTCCTGCCCCAGTGACCCCGCCGGCGCCGGCCAATCGCACCTGAGCTGCCCCTCGGCGCAACGAAGCGCGTGCGCGTGCACTTCTTCGGCACGCGTATCGATTCCACGGAGATGCTATGAACGACAAGCGGTTTGAAATTCCGAACTTCATCCGACGCTATGTGCTCTTGACACGCTGGCACAACCCGCCACGTGTGACATGGGCAGGTGTACTCAACACAGTGACTGGCACACTATTTGACCGCGTGCTGGTGCACACTCTCAATCTCAACGGGCGCGTGTTATATCGCCGCTGGATGCGCCTGAGCGATATATCTGATATGTGAATTATGAGGCGGTTAACCATGACTGAATCCAATCCTGGTGCTGACGCGGGACACTATCGACTGCAAGCGCTTGTGTTAAATCAAATTTTGTCTGAGATGTTCACCTCCGCGAAACCGGTAACGCGCTACCTGCGTGGCGGGCTTGTCCTCGTATATACAGGAGCCTGCGAGCAAGGGCGCACGTTCAAGGTCGGCCGACTGAACGTCGAGCCATCCGACAAGGAGATCGAGGTCCTGGTGCGTGACGCCAAGTTGGTCGGGGTGTACCTAGACGCGAAGCCGAAGCGGATGGAGGTCAAGTCCAAGCAGGGCACCTACCATGTGCACGAATGGACGCCAGACATGATCGCCTTCGTTGCGACATGCTTCCGCTAGAAGGAGAAATTCTCATGATATTGAATATTGGCACGGCCGTTCGCCTGCGCAACGATGTAACGGCCTATCATCGGCAGCTTCTTAGTTCACAAGAAGAGGAAAATCACCTGGGCTTGCGCAAGCTCGCGGCCAATACGCTATGTGTCGTCGAGCGCATCATCATTACTGATTTCGGCACGCGTGCGCTGGTGGCAAGCGGCGATTGGCTTGTTTGGTGCTGGCTGGACGCGCTGGAAGCGAAACCATGATGAAGATAACGAGGATGAAGGTTAAGGGCCTGTCCCACCCCCTGTCCAGGCAGCACAAGACGCTCGATGACATGCTTAACATCTTGCGCTGGCGCGCGAGCATCACCACACAAAAGGACTTTGCCCGTGAGGCCGATGTGCCAGAGCAATATCTAAGCGATGTGCTGATGGGCAGGCGATTGCCCTCGGATCGTCTGTTGAAGGTCATCGGCTTTCGGCGCAAGGTGATCTATGTGCGCCTGCCCGAGACCAAGGCGAATGGAACACCCCGCCGTGGCATATGCCGTGTATGCGGCTGCACGCGCGGCTGCATGTGGGTAGACGACAGCCATACCCTGTGTAGCCGCTGCGCAGACGAATGATAAGGCGTATTCAATACAGTGACTGGCACGCTGTTTAATCGCGTACTGGTGCTTACCTTGGGGCGCGATGGACGAGTGACGTGAAGGAGTTGGATGCGCCTGAATAATTTCTGCGACAAAAAAGAGGTAATCACATGAATACCTGTCGAGATTGCGAATATTGGGGAGACCGCATGAATGATTCCTATGATTATAAACCTACGCTTGAGCTGCATAGCTGCCTCTCACCTCATACGCATGATATTAGTGTCATGGAGCAAAGGAAAATTGACACATTACCGGCAAACGTAATGACCTCCATAGACGGTGAGGGATATGAGAGCGAAATCCTTACTGGCCCCGATTTCGGCTGCGTGAACTTCAAAGCAAAGGAACAGTCATGAACGAGCTAGTAATTGGCGATCGGGTTCATCCCGCTCACAATCTAATCGGTTTGGATCATATCGGCACGATGACACTATTCCATCCTGCCGCAACGCTCACCATCGACCAGGTAATTAACCTGCACGATCCTGAGTGCGTGCGGTATCGGATTACCGACGGCAACACCTACGCCTGGTGCATGGCACATGACCTGATTCTGGCGCAAGAGCATGAAACAGGTGATTAGATCAAATGGACTGCCACAGTGGCGATATTCCATGCCAGAAAACAGTATCCAGAGACGCAAGGCGCAGCCTGTTTATCGTTTTGCATTCAATAGGACGCAGAATGATTGCCAGAAGCAAAAATAGGCATTGTAGAGCGAAGTAATTATGGCAAACGATAGCAAGGAGATAAACCATGACAAACAATGAATTGGAATGTAAACAACGGCATTGCGATTGGATGGAAGAAGACCTGAAGGAAATATGCACGCACTTGCAGGAGTTCCTTGCCGCGAGACAGATTGGCAAAGGTGGGGAAAAGGTGGACAAAGTTGTAATCGACTACGCCGCAAAACTTGAAAATGATTTAGCTGATGCTAAATCGCAGGCGGATCGCTGGCATTCATTGTGCCTGCGGATGCGTGACGGTTGGGAGAGTGAGGATGCCGCTGCAATCAACGCAGCTATCAAGGAGACATCAGATGACTGAACAAACACAACAAAAATTTGAGAATTGGTGCCTTGTGGAGCTATTCGGTCACCAGCAGATCGCTGGCTGGGTTACCGAAGCGACGATCGGTGGTTGCGCCCTTGTGCGTGTAGATGTACCTGCCATTAACGATCGTCATGCGGTATACGTGATGGACCACTTCTTGAACCCCTCGACGCGCGGGTCGTTCACCAATGTGTAGATGTATTCCTTGCCGGTGGTGGGCGGGTTGGCGTCCTGGTAGATGCCGCTCGGCGCGGGGTTGCTGCCGCCGATGTTGAGTGTGGGCGCCGCCGCCGTGAACACGGCCCGGTCGGTGTAGAGCCGCAGCGCCACGCCGTCCACCTGCGCCTGCGTCATGGTCGTCGAGTCGAGATACACCAGGCCGATGGCGTGCGCCGGCACCGCCGTAGCCCCGCCCGTGATGGTGGACGGCGTGTAGTTCAGGAGCAGATACGTCATGCTGGCCGGCAGGTCGGCCAGCGCGCCCGTGATGGTGGACGACGTGCCGCTCAGGTCCAGATACGTCATGCCGGCCGGCAGGTTGGCCAGCGCGCCCGTGATGGTGGACGGCGTGCCGCCCAGGAGCAGATACGTCATGCCGGCCGGCAGGTCGGCCAGCGCGCCCGTGATGGTGGACGGCGTGTAGTTCAGGAGCAGATACGTCATGCTGGCCGGCAGGTCGGCCAGCGCGCCCGTGATGGTGGACGACGTGCCGCTCAGGTCCAGATACGTCATGCCGGCCGGCAGGTTGGCCAGCGCGCCCGTGATGGTGGACGGCGTGCCG
>SCLJ03000090.1_pt1 | contig 38021 bp, 46 predicted proteins | sample 7267891 | NCBI WGS metagenome assembly SCLJ03 (sample SAMN10721082, study PRJNA514188) | viral metagenome | isolation source: depth-stratified mine tailings core B | place: China: Fankou Pb/Zn Mine tailings
TCGGCCATGCGAGAGGCCGGGACATGAATGTGCGTGATCTCGCCTCCCACCTCGCCGGCGCTGTCCGAGTAGAGCGTGATGGTTAGGTCGGCCGGCGTCCCCACGACCTTCATGAGCAGCCAGGCCAGGCCCAGGGGGTAGGCAGCACCCGCCTGGAATCGCTTCGCTACGAAGCGCTGGTCGAGCAAATGCACGAAGATCACATTCCCGGGGACGCTGTAGTCCTGGTAGCGGTAGCCAGTGGTGTATTGCTCCTGCGGCCCAAGGAACACGCGGCCAGCCCGGCCGGTCCGCACGCGGCAGGAATCATAGTAGCGCGTCGCGTCGTCCTCGAAATCGAGCTGTCCGCGCCCGCCGCTCCAGTCAATTTGCACGATCGGAGAGTACGGGTATTCGAAATCCGAATAGGAGCTGTTGCCGCTGGATGTTTTGAGGGCGGTGCGGTCGACCGGGACGAGATGAAACATGTCCTTGGGTGCCAGCACGTTGCCCTTTTCATCGCACAGGATCAGGCCCAGCGTCTCACGGGCGCGGTTGGTCAGCGAGATGTGGTGACTGTAGTCGGGGATGCCTGGCCGCACTTTGACGTTGGGCGCCACTCAGCCTCCGGTGCGGACCTTGACCGAGATCGAACGCCGCGGGCGCAGGGTCTTGAGCTTGTCGATAGCCTCGTTGAGGAACACGTCGATCTTGAGCACAGGGTCATTCATCAGGAAGCGAAAGCCCCAGTGCAGGACATTCTCGACGGCCTTCCACTTGAGCCATTCCAGGTTGATCTCGCTCGAGATTGCATCGCTGTCCAGCAGCAGCAGATCATGCCGCTTGCGATACTGCAGTGCCAGCGTGCCCGTCGGCGGGTTGTCGAAATACAACTTGCCGATGCGCTCCCGGTGGTGATAGTCGGGGGTCCGGTTGCCGGCGGCGTCAACCACTTCGATGTGCTCGACATCCGAGACGCCAGCCGGCAGGGTGAACGAGCTCTGCCCCGCCGCGGTCAACGAGGTGTTCTCCGCTAAAACGAAAGACGCCTCAACGTCAAAGGCGTCATTGACCGCCTGGCGCAGCTCGCGGTACGGCAGGGTCGAGCGCGTCACGGCATAGCGGTCGCCGGCCAGCGGCGCAGCACCCAGTGCGGTCGTCCAGCCCACACCGCCGTTCTTGTGTGAGGTGATCACGCGCACCTTGCCGGCGTTGGTGCCGGAGAGGAACCAGATCGTGCCGCCGTCAAAGTAATGGTTGTCCTGCCGCAGCCCGACGGTATCCGTGAGCGTGGTCGTCGTGCCGCCTTCGGCGGCGCTCTCGACCACATCCAGGATGGCCCGCGCCACCTCGAGCATGATGTCCGCCAGCGTCGCCATAGTCGCTATCTGCCGCGGCGGCGCTTTTTGGCGATGCGCTGCTCGGCCATCATATACAGGTCGGCCGAGGACATCATCTTGTGGATGTTAGGCCGGTTCTGTTTCCTGTGCATGGCAACCGTCTGCCGGCCCTTCTTGAGCGGGCCCCCTGCCAGGCCCGCCTGCTTCTTGCCCAGCGGTCCGTAGCCGCCGGCCTTTGCCTTCTGGATCTTCCAGGCCGGGATCTTCTGTCCCATGGGCGTATGTGTGGTGCGATGCAGCCCGCCCTTGCGAAACTTGATCGGCTTCTGCCCGCGTTTCCTGGGCTTGATCGTGGTGGTCTTGACAGCCATGTCAGCCTCCTGCAGCCGGCGAGGCCTTCGAGCGAGAGGCTCCTGCAACGGTCGGCGTTGTCTTCTTTTGGTGAGGAATAAAGGGCGTCTCCTGGCCCGAGTCGCCGACAATAAAGACCTCGTAGCCGAAGTCCTGGACCATGGAGGTAGCCGCCTGCTCGGCCGTCAGGCCCACACGCTTGAGTCCGGTGGTGAGGTCGTTGAACTGCGCCTCACCGTTCTCGAAGGACACTCCACAGGTCTTGCCTTTGAACGGCACGACCGGCTGGCCTTCATGGTTCTTCAAGCCCTTGCTGGGCGCGCTGGGAGTGACCGCGCGGTACTGCTTCATCCCGCACCTCCTTTGTCAGAGGACGGCTTCTCGGACTTGCCAGCATCCTGACCGGATGCGACTTTGAAGCCCATCGCCTCGAAGCGCTCCAGAATATCCTGGAGGCTGCCGCCGCCGGTCTGGTGGCTGGTGTTCAGGGTGTCGAGCACGGCCACGCCGTCCCTGAACTGCAGCCCGTTGACGACACTGTTGATCTTGGTCGGGGCCTGGATCTTGATCTTTGCCATGGGGGAATCCTTTCTGCTGATTTTGGAAACTCCGGGGCGGCCGCAGCGGCCCCGGAGTCATCGGTGAACGTGTGGATCAGGCGAGATCGTCGCGGTTGGGACCGGAGACGATGTGAGCGAGTAGCTCCTCAGAGGTCAGCGTCGTGCCGCCTTTGGTCAGCAGCACTCGCCAGTAACGGCGCTTGGACTGGCATAGCAGTGTCCGGCGATAGCCAGCCGGCGAAGCATCCGTGAGCTGCGGGAAGGCCGGTCCATCCTCGATGCCCGAGGCGAACGTGGACGAGTCGGAATACTGTACTTTGGCGTCGATGGTCGGCGATCCGGCGCCGACAATGGCCGTCTTGAGCACGAGCTGCACGTACAGGCCGTTCCAACCGGACTTGCCTACGTCCAGAACGGCAGAGCCGCCGGAGCGGGTGGTCGAGACGGGCGTGACCGTCGCCGTGAAGTTGGTGCCATCGTGGAAGATCAGATCTGCATCTCTCATGTCATACTCCTTACGCGGCCGCCATCTTGAAGCCCTTGATCCGGCAGATGCAGTATTGTGAGGGGCTGCGCAGGCCCACGGCCCAGTCGATGCGGCGCAGGTACTGCGGCCCCGTTGACAGCTCGGCACCATTCAAGGGATCGTAGACGTCCAGGGGCATGCCGTTGAGTTGGATGCCGGCCAGGCCATCCGTCTCGTCCATGCGCGCCACGTAGATCGAGGTACTGTCGTTGCCAGCGTCGCCGGGGTCCTCGGTCGAGGTAATGATCTCGGTCGACTTGTCGCTCTTGAGGCCGACGTCGACCAGCGGCACACCTGCAAAGGTGTTCCAGGTCTTGTCGTACAGCGTGGCCACGTCGTAGGCCAGACCCAGGGCCCGCAGGACCGAGCCGAACTTGACCCACGTGTTCTCGTTGCAATAGATCCGGTTGGCGCCGTCCACATACTTGATCGCCTGGTGAAGCGCGTCCAGGAATCCCTGCTCATGCGCAGCATCCGCCAGGACCTTATACGAATCGGTGGCCACGGCCAGGTCAATGGTCATACGCGCCGGCATGTTCGAGACGCGTTTCTTGAGGCCCTCGAAACCATCCGGGTCCACGCCCTGGTCGCCATTGATGAAGGCATTGTTGAAGGCAAACGCGACCGCCTTGGCCTTCATCTTCATCTGTGTCACGATCGGCTTCTCGATCGATGGCCGGACTTTATCGGCCACCTTGTCGATCTTGACATCGCCGCCCAAGAGGGCGAGCGTTTCCATGACATCCTCAACCGTACCGCTCGACTCGGTGTAGCCGCCGTTGACTGTGCGGAAACCGGCCCCCGGCAGGGTCTGCCAGCGTTTATCGGTGATCTGCAGGGCGTCCACGCCCATCAGGGGCACGGTCGCCAGCAGGTCCGAGTAACGCAGCAGGTCCAGCATGAAGGCCTTCTGCATCGGGTTCTGCGATTGTTTCAGGATGTCGGCAAGTGTAGGTGCCATGTTTCACTCCTGAGAGGTCAGCGCTTGCCCTTCCTGATCTGATCGTCGCCCATTTCGTACAGCTTGGACGTATCGTTGATATTTGCGATCGGGTTGGGTTTGGCGCTTTGGCCCGCTCCACCACCTGGGGAGCGGACTGTTGCGGTCTCAGCTTCCTTTGCGAGTCGAGCGGCTTTGGCTTTGGCCTGGGTGGCAGCGACCTTGAGATACTGGTCCTCGTTCGAACGGGGGTTATTCCACTCGTCCTCGATCGCCTTGTACTCAGGATCGCCCGGCACCACTTCCACGCCGGCGCCAATAAACACCGCTTGCTGTTTGGCCAGGAGCGTCTGCACCCAGGCATCCTCGCTGCTTTGCTGCGGAACCGGTTTGGCTTCCTGCCGGCCCTGCTCGAGCGGGACCGATTCCTCGGCGACGATGCTCGCCCGGATGATCTGGTCCTCGACAGCTTGCTGCTGCTGGGGTGTCACCTCGAAGCCGGCCGCCTTCTGTGCATCCAGACCTCTGCGGTAGGCTGCGATCTCGTTCTTGGCCCTGGCCGTGGCACTCCGCCCGGCGCGATGGAGCAAGGCTTCATCGCGCTTATTGAGAATTACGGCCAGTTGTTCGTCGCGCTTGGAGAGAATTTCCTCCAGTTTTGCGGGGGTGATATATCCCGCCTCGGATGGCTGCGTAGGCTGCTCTGGAGCGCCCGCCTTCCCCGCCTCGGGGGATTCAACCGGGGGCTGCTCTGTATTCTGCTGGCCTAGAGTTTCTTCGTCTGGCATATCTTCCTCCGCATGCTGAGAGTTATGTACAGCGCGTGCGCGCTGGGGACATCGAGTTAGGGTTGTTCGACGGGCACGAAGTCGAGGTAGAAGAAAGCCCCGAGCGGCAGTTGTTCGATCGCTGCGGGGTTATTGACGTACATGGTCAGCTCGCCGGTCGGCGTAGCCTGAGCGAAGCGCCGATCTTCCGGGATGGTTTCGTCGTACACCGGCGCCAGCTTGATCGTCTTGCCGTCCATGTGCACGTGCTGGCTAATATCCACCACGCAGAACTTTGCTCGTACCATGTTGTCTCCTCCAAAAATAAAAGCGGGGCTGGCCAAAGATGGTCAGTCCCGCAGGTCGGCTCCTGTCCGTCGGATTGATCTTACGCAGTTATTATACACCAAGTCAGCAACGGCTTACAAGTGGTCAGTTGCGTCACAGAAAGAAGGCCACCTCAGAGAGGCGGCCTTGGCACAGTCGGTTTCGACTAGGCGTCTTCCACTTTCACATCAGGGAAGGCGACTTCATACTTTTCGTAATGCTCGGAAAGCCTGCCTTCGTATAAGCTGATCGCCTCTTCCTGCGTGACCGGCTCCAGCGAATCCTCCTCGCCCTGCCACTGAGTCATGTTCACAACGAAATAGTTCCCTTTCTGCGTTTTATATAGAAAGGTATTGCGGTTGCGGCGTTCGAAATTATGGCCGTCCCAATAGTCATCTGCCGCGAGAAGCGTGGCGTTTTCCACTGAATAGCGGATTTTATTCACGATGCGTACGAATTTATCGGGGGGTTTCATTTTGACTCCTTTTGGTCTATGCCTTAGTGAGTTGGACTGTGCCTGTTTCCAGTATACCACGATCCGTGCCAAATTCTGCAACGATTCACGGCGCCCCGATCGGCGTGATCCCGGACCGCAGTCCGGGCACGACCGCGCTGTCCAGCCAGGCCTGCAAGCTACCCAGCGGCCGGCCTTCCCGCACCCAGATCTGCTCAAGCATTTTGCGCGCGCCGGAGGGCAGTCGCTCGCCGGTGACCGCGTAGTTATCCAGGTAGGGCAGGAGCATCGGCGGCCACCCTGAAGTGTCAATGGTCTTGAAGGCTTCCCCGTTGAAGATGGGCTTGAGCTCGGGGTAGTCGTCGTACCACTGGTTGCGCCACTTCACGTACGCCGCATATTCGGGGAAGCGCTGCAGGAAACCAGGGTGCTCCGACTTGGGCAGGCCGTAATAGGTCTGCTGCAGCGAATAGTAGTGCGGGAATTTTTGTGTGCGCTCCTGGAAGAAGCGGTCGGTGATGGCGGTCGTGGCCGGATCGTATTGCGGCACTTGTGGCTGTTTCTGCTGTAACGCTGCCTGGGTGGCCGGCGTCTGCGGCACCGCTCCGCCCAGCATGCGCGCCCATGTGGCCAGCTGGTCGGTCGGGAAGTCAACCGACGAGTCAGCACCGAGGAAGCGACCGAACTCGGGGCCCATGTAGGCTTTGATCTGCTTGCGCTCGGTGGCACCCAGCGCGTTGTAGTTGTCCCAGATCTGCGAACGCAGGAACTGGTTGAGACGGTTGGCAGGGTCGCGTTTCAGGGCCAGGCGGGCCTCGTATTCGGGATGCGCGGCAAAGAAGTCATCGATCGCCTTCCCGTCACCGTTCTTATAGCGCTCCCAGGCCAGGTTGTACTCGTTCTTCAAGCCCTTGTTCTGCATCTCACCCTCCGGCAGCAGGCCGGACGGGAACAGGGACGGCAGCATGGCGCCGACGATCTGATCCAGCGTAGCACCATGCGCGCCGGCAAACAGCGGGGCCATGGTCGGGGTGCGCAACATTAACTCCTGGCGCACACGCTGCACAGCCTGGTCAAAGATCGGACCTTTGCGCTCGGTCATGGCCAGGATCGCGTCCTGCGAGCTGATCCTGCCCTCGCCGGCCATGTTGGAGAGCTGGCGGTCGATGTACCAGTCACCCCATTCGCCGAACTCACTGACGCCGCGCGCTCTCCGCAGCCACTGCTCGGGTCGGGCCATCAGTCCGGCCACGTCGCCGATCCACTGCAGGCTGGTGCCTTTGAAAGCCGTCTCCAGCGAGGATCCAAAGCGCGTAATGGGCAACTGGCTGTTGGGAAAGCCCATCGAGCCCATCGGCTTGCCGGTCGCCAGATAGTAAGGCAGCGTTAGGTAGAGTGCCGGCGAGAACAACTGCGTGAAGTAATCGAAACCTGAGTTACCTTCCCCATTCTGACGGAGCTCAGCCTCGGTGATCGCCCTCTGCCAAATGAGCCCGCTGCGCGCCCTCAGGGCCTGGTCTGCCTGCTCCGGTGCCAGCGTGCCGTCCTGGGCCCACTCGCGCAGGATGAACTCGGCGCTGGAAGCCAGGCCGGTTTGATCGCGCATGAAGCTGTCCAGCGGCTGCGTGAACTGCTTGTACGGGAAGAACTGCAGCGTCGGGTCGATCCACATACCGCCGCCCATGCCAGGCGGCAGCCAGGGCATGGGAATAAAGATCTTGTTGCGCAATCGTTCGGGTAGCTGTGACTGGAAGGTGGTGTGTGCGCGGTTGAGCTGCGCCAGCAACGAGATCCAGGTTGGATGATCCAGGCCTCGCGCCAGCCAGTTGATGCCGCTGTGCGTCATGAAGAACTGGTAGGGAATCCAGGGATTGAGCAGCTTATCGAAGCCGTACTGCTTATTGTAGTTGAGCAGGGCGTAGTCGCGGTTGGTCTCACCCCAGCGCACTGTGGTGTGTTTGAAGCTGGCCAGGTCGGAGCGCACGCCGTCCAGATATCCGTTGAACTGGTCTTGGGTGGCCGGGTCGAGACCGGCGAAGGAATAACGTTTCTCCGGGTCGAACGCCGCGCGCTTCATGGCCTCCAGCGCCGGCTGCACCTGGTCAGTCCAGCCGTGCTCGAGGATTTTGGCCATGCTGACATAACCGCTGGTTTGATCGTAGCCGTCCGGTCCCAAGAGCGGCACCTTCCCACCATCCTGGAAGAGCGGACTCGGCGGCAGGTCGGCGCGCGGGGCAGGCGCCGGCGCCGGTGCGGGCTCGGAGGCAGCGGGGAGTCGCCGGTGGTCCATCAGGTCCAAAGCCCATTGCAGGTCAGCGGCTGTAAAGGTATACCCATCGGGAGTCTGCATGAATTGCTCGCCGCCCACTTCCATCGCGTGCAGCGCGGCGCGGGCCTCCTGAATGCTGCCGAAGGTATACACGATATCCAGCGCAGTTTGATTGCCGTGCCACGCTCCCGCTAGGCCGATCTGCCCTGGCTCCAATCGTTCCTGCCCGAGTAGCCGGTCAAACACACCGCGCACCTCGTCGGTCAGGTTCACGTCTATGGCAGAGCCGGTGATGGAACGATAGATCGCTGTGAGCCAGGTCTTGAATTTCAAGAACACTGCCTCGAGCGCCGGCACAGGCGCGCGACCCTCGGCCAGGTAACGCTCGAAGGCGCGCGCAAACTTCTCCTCGTGCGCGCGCTTCCACTGGCCATCCTTCACACCGGCCCACTTTTCGACGATTGCCAGGTCCGAGCCTTGCAGATCGCGCCGAAAGACATGCCCGAGCTCGTGGACCACCGTCGAGACATCGGCCGATTCGAAGGCATGAATGATCGCTCGTCCGTCCGCCAGGAAGTCAACGCCGCCTTTTTTGGTCTGAAAGAGCGGCTGGCCCTGCATGACCGAGCGCGTCATCTCGGGGGTCACGTCGACGGAAGGAGCTGTGAAATCCTCGAACTTCGTCTCTCCGGTCCTCACGCCCCACTTCTTCCCGTACTTGTCCATGAAGGCCGGCAGCATGCGATCATAGAAAGTCTTCATCCCCTCACCGCCGACCTTCAGGTCTTCGCCGCTCCAGCGTTTCGGCACGCCTTCCTGGTGTTTAGCCTGGACGATCTTATTAGCGAGGTCTTTGCCGACAGTATCGGCCAATTGATCAGGGGTTAGGCTGTCCTTCGTGACGACGCTGTTGCCTTCCTTGATCGCGTCGATATAATAGGTCCCATCGGCGTTCCTTTGACTCTCGATGACATCCACTTGCTTCGCTAGGTCGTAGCGCGCGGCCTGTTGATCACCGGTGGTCCAGGCCACCTTGTCGTAGCCCTCCTCGGCCGCCATGCGCAACACGCGTTTCATCACCAGTTCAGGCCAGGTCTTGGCAAATGGTGCAGCGGGAACGCCCTGCGTTTTTATTGTGTTGATCTGGTTGCTGTAACCTGAAACATCTTGCTTTAGTTTATTGATTTGATCCGCAACCTCACGCGGCAAAACATTGGAGTCTTTATATTGCGCTTGCAGTTGATCCAATTCACTGCGCGCATTATCTCGAAGCCCTGAAAGGCGTTGCGTCTCAGCTTGCGCATCCGCACTCAGTTGTCCTTGATATCCCTTCTCGCGTCCCGCCTGATGCCAGTCGCTCTGCACTTCCTCCACAAAAAGCACGCGCTTGCCGGCGGCGTCGACGCGATCGTCCAGGCGGGTATGAGCCAGAAGATTTCTTCCTTCCACGTCGAAATGCGGAGATTCGAAACCTTTGGCTTGTGGGGTATAAAAAAGCACTTCCCGGTAATTTTCGCCGCCCGGCACCACCCAATTTCCATAAGTGGTTGTTCGTCCTCGGCTAAGCTCTCGCGCATCGAGTACTACGTTGCCCACCCTGTTGGGTTTCTCCGTCAAGAAAGCATTGGCAATGGACTCGCCGACCACATTGGGCAATTCCTCAGCGGCGACGCGTCCTGTGAAGACCTTATCGACCTCCGTGTAGTTTACCCTTCTCCGGCCCCACGCGTAGCCCGTGAGAGTTTCTGTTTTTTTGTTGTAGACCAACTTGTTGGTCGCCTTCCTGATCAACGAGCGTGTTTCGCCGGGAATGCTGATCGAACCTTTATTCACTTCCTGCACCTGCACCTGGTTCTCGCGCAGAAAGTTCAGGGTTTCCTCTTTGGTTACCTTCCCTTTGTGCTTTGCCAGCCAGTCGTCGAAGCCTGTCCACTTGAGCTCGTCCGCGCGCACGCCGCCCTTGTTGATCAAGCCGCGCAGTTGATCCACGGTCATCGTTTCCATGGGAACGCTCTCGACCACCCGCTGCAGTTGGGAATACCACACTGGGCCGGTGTTTTCCTGGTAAAGGAGATCGGTGACCTGCCGCGCGATGCGCTCCGCCAGCATGGGATCCAGCTGGTGCAGCGCATCGAGCAGCGCCATGCGGTCCGCAGGCACGGTCTCGTTGGCCACCGCGCGCCGTGCCTCGTCGAAGCCGGCACGTGCCAGCGCCCGCGCGTAGGCGGCGACCTCGTCTGAGCTCATGCGCCGGTTGACGGGCTGCAGTTGCGACAAGCTCTCTGGTCCGGGTTCTCCACCCGGCTCGATGCCGGCCAGCCTGGTACGATACCATTCCTCCGGTGTCGCGTTGTTCGCCCGGGCCCAGGCCTGCGCCCGCGCGTCCGTCAGTTGCAAGGTGGTCTCGACCTGGTCCGGCGTCAGGTTGGGCAATGCGGAGAGCTGCTCACGCAGGAGCTCGCGCGCCATCTTGGCTTCACCGGCTGCTTCCTGTGTACGGATTACGCTCTCGGCGCGCGCGGTCGTGTCCTCCAGCGTACGGACCTGTTGCGCGGCGTCCAGCGCATCCTTGATCTTGCTATTGAGAAACACCCAGTCCTGGACATGCGCATCGGGCGGCTTGTCCGGCAGCACGCCCAGTAGCGTGTTGAGTGCACCCTCCACGGCCTGCAAGCTCTCCAGACTCATGCTTGGATCGACGCGCGAGTCAAGCTCGGTAAGCAATTCGCGCCAGCCGGCGTAATCGAATGGCACACCCAGCGCGTCGGCCAGGCGTCCGTCCATCCCGGCTTGTTCGGCGAGACGGTTGAATACTTCGCGCTTGATCGCCGAGTCGAGGGCGGTCGGATCCAGACTGAAGGCAGTGTTGTCCTGGCTGCCCAGGATAAGCGTGATCGCACGCTGCACCACGGCCTGCTTGTTCTTGAAGCCTTTGAGCTCTGCATACCACGCGGGCAGCTCGGCCGGCTTGCCCTGGTCCCGGAGGCTGGTGACCGACTCGCCGGATAAAGCGCTGCGGATCAGCTCAGTGGCGCGGTTCACCCCGCCATTGTCGAAAGGATTGTCAAGGTCGGCATGGGTGAGGAAACCCTCCTCCAGCATGGCGGTGATCATCCAGTCGATCGGCAGGCCCTTCTTCGTGAACACGCCGGGGCCCCAGGCGCGCTGCGCCTTGCCTTCGCCGGCCACGTCCGGCAAGTACTTGATATTGAGCCCACCCTGGCTGCGGATGAACTCCAGCAAGCCTCTGCGCTTGCCCAGGCGAACCTCGTCCAACATGGACCCGAGGATCGCGGCGACAGGTTGTTGTAGAACTGGGGGGATATGCTCGAGCGGCTGGCGCTCGATCAGTTGGAAAGCGGAAGTCTGCCGTTCTAGGGCAGCGGCTTCCTCGGGGGTATAGACACGCTGACCACCCGGGCCTTCTGTCCCCGCTGTGTCAGCAGCTGCACTAATTGAGCCAGGGATCTGACCCCGTTCAGCTCTTTCTCCAAGTCCGAGCCGGCGCCCTTTGTCGGTATAGAGGGCGGCGTCGGCGATTGTTTCGTCTGGTCCGATGCCATAGGAAAGTGTAAATCCTTTCTTTTCGACCGGCTTGCCATCGACCTCAAGGTGAATTATAGCATCACGCAAGCGGGTGTCAATCGCTTCCAATGTGGCCCGGGCCACGTTCTCACTCGGGAAGTAATAGGAAATCTCGTCGCCGCGCGGTCCGCCCCGGAACGCACGACCGCCGGCCGCCTCGACCTCCTGGCGGATAACCTCGCCCATGGCCTGCAGCACCGCATCGCCGGAGGCATGGCCCCAGTAATCGTTGATCGCCTTCAGACCATTAAAATCGGAGAGTGCACTGGTCCAGCCCTCGGGTTTGGGATCCAGCGTTTTGGCGTACAGCGTCTCCAGTCCCGTGAGCGGATCGGTCGCCACCTTATTAGCCAACCATTCCACGACCTGTGCCTGCTCCTGTGGATCCAGCGTTGACCAGTTCATGCGCAGCCGTTCGAGCGCCGGCACGCGTCGATCCACCCCCTCCGGCGGCTGCAGCGCGCGGTCGAGAGTCAGTTGCGTGTCCTGCCACTTCTTGCGTTCGGTGAAGGCACGGCGGAGAGCTTCCGGGTCCACCTTGAACAGATCCGACGGCCTGGCTATGTCCCGGGCCTCACTGGGCGCGTAACGCTTGACAACATTGAAGGCATGCACCAGGTTGCCGGCGTCGAGATCCCCGTTCAGGTCACCCAGGTCCATTCCAAACTCATGCGCGACGGACGCAACCGATTGGGCATGCGCGCTGTCCTGCTCGACCTGTGCTTGGGCCTCCTGGTTGATCTTCTGCCGCAGAGCGGCGCCCTCCGCAGACTGTGCCCCCATCTCCGCGCGGGCTTGCTCGATAGCCTGCTTCTGCGGCATGCCGGCGTCCACAAGTTCCTGAACCCTGCCAGCGTCAACCTCGGCTGCCGTGCCGGCCTCCGGCGCCTGGGCCACCTGTGGCCGCTCCTGTCCTTGGGCCACTTGTGGCCGTTCTTGTGCTTGGGCCATGCGCTGGGCGCGCGCCGCATCCTCCAGTGTGCCCTGCTGCAACACGCCTGGCTCGACGATGCCATGATAGAGATTGGTCTCGTTGGCGATGTTCTCGCGCGTGAAGTCGGAGATCATCTGCCGGTACGTTTCCTGGTAGAACTTCCACTTTGCCGCCTGGCGTTCTGCAGCCGGCATGTCCTTGATCGACTCACGGAAGGCCTCGCGGGCGGCCACCATCTTGGCATGGTAGCTGGACTTCTGGTCCACCCACTTCTTGGCCGAGAGCTCGATGCCCGGCCCGAAGGTGTCCTTGTAGATCTGCACCAGCTGCTGGTCCACCTGTTTGAAGATATCGGCTTTGATCTTCTCGGCTTTCGTCCAGTTCGCATCGAAGCGATCCTGCAACTTCCCCCAAGCCTCAGCAGCCGCAGTGCGGTCCCCACCGAAGTCCTTCGAGAAATGCGCATCATAAGCCCTCCACTGCTCGTCAGTCACTTTCTGGTTGGCGTCCATGTACTGCGCGATCAGCGAAAGGAACTGGCGCTTGCTCGGCTCATCCACGCCCAGGCCCTCGAGAAGCCCCTTCCAGGCTGCCGCCTCGTGGGCATAGAACCGACGCCAATAGTCCTGCTCCTCCATTCGCCAGTTGCGCCACAGATTGTTGCGTGCCACCGGATCGTCCAGCTGGGAGGACAGCTCGACGATCTCGCCGGCCCGCGCAAAGTGATCCAGCCAGCGCTTTCCCAGGTCCATCTCGACGTCCATGAGCACATTATGGGCGCCGGCGTAGCCTTCCGCCAGGATCTTATTTTTGAAATGTTCAGCGTTACTGCGGATCTCGGCCGCCAGGCGCATATCGACCGAGTCCATAGCCTTATGCTCGATGGAAGCAAACGCGCGGGAAACATCGTCCGGCGTCTTGGCCGCAGCCACACTGCGGGTCAGGTCATCCAGGATACCCAGACGCGCAAACATATCGGTCAGTTCCTCGGGCCGTACTCCCAGGCTCGTGGCGGCCTTGTCGATGTAGCTCTGCACGGTCCGGGTCGAGACACCCTGCACGACTTTGGCCAGATCGTCGGGCCGCAGCACGCCGGAGATGGAGTGGTAGACGGCGTCCGGGTCAATGCCCTGGCTCTTGAGCGCCATCTCGAGCACAGCCGGCATGCGCTGGAAGCCGACGTCGACACGCCAGTTGCGACCGTAAAAGGACCGCATAGCCGTGTAGAACATTTGCTTTGACGAAGCCGACTCGATGCGCGAGGACAGTTGCGTCCCGACGCCGATCTTGCGCCGCACGGCGCCCACCGCGTCAGCGAAGGAGGTAGCCAGACCCTCGCCGCGCGTGGCGGCACGCACGACCTGCTGGGCTGTGCTCGCCCCGCCTGCCGGAATCTCGCCCGCCGGGCCGAAGCCCTCCGCGAGCCTGGCCGGCACGGCGCCAAACTCGTTGAGCCAGGCGTCGATCGTGGCACCCCGGTCGAAACCCAGCACTCCGCCGGCGGCCATCAGTATGCGGTTATTCAGAAAGTTATTGATGAGGTAAGCAGGCGAGAGGTCCAGCAGCAGCAGGGACTGCGCGCCCTTGAGCCCGCGCAGAACTTCCTCGACCGCAGTCGCCTGCTTGACACCGAAGTGCTCAACGCCCCACTTTCCCATGTGCTCGAAGAACTTGGAAAGCAGCTGCGCCTTGAACTCCTGCGGGGTCAGCGCCACACGGCCATCCCTGAACACCTCGAAGGCTTTGGCCAGCGCATCCGCGTTCAGGCTGCGGCGCTCGACCAGGTCGAGGAAGGCCTTGGCCTCCGGTGTGCCGGCAGTCCGCGCGGTCTTGATCAGGCGCTCGAAGTCAGGCAGCGGATCGCCGTCGGTGAAGTGCTTGAGCAGGCTGGTCTGGTCCTCCTCCCCCAGGATATTCAGCGCCTGGAAGAACAGGTCCCGGTTGGGCCTGGCACTCTCGTAGTCGGCCGTCAGACGCTGCAGCGGTTCCATGAAGTCTCGCAGCGCACCGATCGAGGTGTAGAACTCGGGGTTATCCAAGAACGTGGCGCCCATGTCGCGCAGGGTCTGCATGTCGTGACGCGAGGCAGCCGCCAGCACGTTGTACATCTTGCGCGGGGCATCCTCGCCGCGGCCGGCCCAATCCATCAACACCGCCAGGTTCTCCTTGGTCATGTCGGCTGAGAGGATCGTCTTGCTCTCCGGCGTCAGGTTGTGGAAGAAATTCCAGAAGCCGGGCTTGCCGGGCTGCAGCTCGCGCAGGGCGCCGTCCGGCATGAGCCTGGCGAAGGCCAATTCGCGCTTACTCATGGCCTGCACCATCGCGTCCATCGAGATCCCCTGGAAACCGAAGCGCGTGCGTACCAGATCCCGGAAGGCCGAGGCAGATGCGCTCCAGGGGATGAGCTCGCCGGTCATAGTCGGCGCCTGGTAAGCGGCCTGGGCATGCGCGCGCTCGATGGCCACACGCGCCGCGTCCGCCTCGGTCAACGGTCTGGCTCCGCGCTCGATCCGCGCGGCAGCCGTCTCATGCAATGCGCCGCGGATCTCGGCTGAAACCTCGTGACCGATGTTGAGCGGGTTGTAGACGGCTTGCAGCAGCAGGTCACTGGCCACGCCCGTGACACCGTACTCGCGCGAGAAGTCAGCCAGGACAGAGTCCGGACTCTCGCCGGCCAGGATGCGCTGGCGCGCGTCTTCGATCGTGTAGTTGGGCTGGACCGGGACCGCGCCCTTCTGTCCCAGGACCCACACAGCCAGGTGCGCGTCCTTATCGAATTGCCTGGCCAGGTTGTACATGCCGATCGTGGTCTGCGATTCGTAGTAGACCTTGCCGGCCTGCCAGGCAGCCTTGAGCCATGGACTCCAGCCGCCGGCGTTCTCGACCTCTGAGCGCATGTTGGCCCAATGGTTGGAGACGAACGTCGGTTCTTTGTCCAGCGCCGAGACCTTGGCGGGATTGAGACCCGAGACCTGTTGGAAAAGCCCCTGTGCCTGTTCCAAGGTCTGCGAGCCCCACATGAATCCCTGGCCGATCGTTTCGACGACCTTGGCCACTGCATCGGTCGCGCTCTCGACCGTCGGGTTGCCTGTGTTCCTGCCCAGCTGGCGGAGCTGCTCGCCATATCCCATGGCAGCCACCATGGCGCCGGCGACCGGGCTCTTGCTCATCAGGCCGATGATCGCGCCCTGGACCAGCGGCGCCGTGTTCGGATTGGAGAGCAGCGTGAAGATGGTCGGTTGCCACCAGGGGAGCTCACCGCGCGCCGCCTTGCCGGTGAAATCGAAGGTCGGATCGGTCAGGATCAGGCCCTGTTGCGCGACGGGCACCTCGTGCATCTGGAAAGCAGGATCCGCGATCACCGCCTCTTTCTGCTGGATGGTCAGCTTCTGCCAATCGAAATCGGGCTGCTTCCAGTCGAGCTGTGCGGCCGGGCTGGCGCCCGCAGCAGGCGTGATCCCGTAGATCGACTGTTGCGCCGGCAACAGTTGCTCGACACCGGGCGGTGGGATCGAGCCCAGGAACTCACGCAGCGGATCATCCTTGTTCAACCACTTCCAATCGAGCGGCTGTGCGTTGTCGTTGCGGTACTTCATGTAGGCGTAGACGCCTTCGAGCGTCTTGGCGTCGATGCCCTCGGGCAGCACCGTCTTGGGATCAGCCTGGACGCGGTTGTACCACCAGCTCACATTGTTGGGGTTCTCCCAGTACGTGCTGGCATAGCCGCCCACCTTCTGCTGGTAGGCTTCCTGCTTGGCTGCGATCTCGGCCGGATACTGGAACTCTGCCTCGGGCAGGCCGGTCGCGCTGATCGCCGGCGTCTTGGCCGTCTGCAGAGCCGGCCCGCCTCCCACCGCCGCACCGGCCACCCGGCTTGCCAGCGCCGCATCGGATGGGACAGGCTGCCCCGTTACGACGGAAACGGGCTGGGCAGCTGGACCAAAAGCCGGCGCATTGGGTTGCGAGGGGAACGCCGGGCCGGCTTCCTCCCCCTGGCGTTGTGTCAGGAAGGCCGGCGCGTGAGAGATCGTCTCCGCGCTGGGGTGCTGATAGGGCAATAAGCCATATCGCTCGAGCAGCTTGGACCGCTTCTGCGAGCCTGGCTTGAGCGGCTGCAGTGGTGGCATTTAATCAATCGTCCACTGCGTCAGATTCTGCAGGTAGCGCTGCAAGGCGTCGTATCCGCCCCCTCCGCCTCCACCGCTATAGAAGCCGCGGCCATAACCGCCGCCGCCCCTGCGATACCGCGAGCCTGCGTACGCGTACGAGGTCGGCGCGGTGGTTGGCGCGGTGGGCGGGGGTAGTGTGGCGAAGCCATACGGCCCGAGCACCGGCATCAGCCAGGGCGGGACATAGGGACTGGTGAGCGGTGGCTGGGCGGTTGCCTGCGGCGCCCCGCTCTCTGCACCCATGAGACCGATGGACCTGGCAATCCGTTCACCCTCGGGCATGTAGCCGGCCGGCCCCATCCACCGAAACGCAGGTGCAGGTGCCGGCGTTACCGGATACGGCTGCAGAGTGGGAAGTTGGCTGGCCGGCACGCTGGGCGTATAGGGGAACTCCTGCAGAGTCGGCCGGGCACCGAGATAGGGCTGCAGGGTCGGGGCTCGGTTGGCCGGCACGCTGGGCGTGTAGGGGAACTCCTGCAGAGTCGGCAGCGTGCTGTAAGGCGGCGGTGGCTCCTCGCCGAGGATACGCTTGCCTGCAACGGCCCTGCCCTTCGCACGCACGAACGCCGGTTGATCCGGTTGGGTCAGCTTGGCCACAGGCTTAAATGCGGGTTCAGTTGTAATCATGGGAACCTCCGTGCTTGTGATGAGCAACAACAACAGGAGAGCAAGCCAGCGCGCATTCACGGCTTGCTCAAATAGTCAACGACCTTGCGGTAATTCTCCGGGTCCCGCGCTTTGATCTTGTCCTTGAAATCGGACGGGATCGCGGACCAGGCCCGCTTCATCGCAGAGCGGGCGCCGCGGGCCCGCCAGTTCTGCACAAACTCGCGCATGAACTCCTCGGCCTCCGCGCGGCCGGCCAGGATCGCATCCTCCGCATCTTGCTGGGTCAGATTAGGCATAGCTGCCTCCCTCCGGGTTGGCGCCCGGCTGCATCGGTTGGGTGGCCGGCAGTGTTTCTCCACCGGCGGCAGCAGCTTCTGCTCCAGGTCCCGCCGGCGCGTTCACGCCTCCGGTGCCGCCTGTACCACCGACGCCTTCCGTGTTTGCCGGCGGCTTTTGCGCCGGTGCCGCCTGTACCACCGACGCCTGGGACAAGGCCTGTTTGAGCAATTCTGCGTAGAACGCATCCGTCGCCTGCTCGGTCCAGATAGCCTTGCGCATCTTCTTCGAGTCGGGGATCTGCAGCAACTTGGTTTGTGTCCACTCGCGGGACACGTCGCCGTTCTTCTCCAGCGTCTCGGCGATCTGCGCGTTGCGGAACGTATCCTGCGGCAGATTGACCTCCAGCGTGACGGCCAGGTCGATGTCGTCGGGGATCTGATCGGGCTTCATGTCAACGATCCCGTCCAGGTTCACGCCCTCGCGCTTGATCCAGCGCAGCATGACCAGCAGGATCTGCTTGATCGCGTTCTGCACGCTGTCCTGGATCGGGGACAGTGCAACCTGCCCGGACTGAGAAAGCAACGACAGAGACGAGAACGGCATCTGGCCGGCGCCGGCGTTCGAACCCAGTAGCTGCTTGTAGACCGTGCTCTCGGCATCGATCGCATCCAGCACCTGGTTCTTAATGGTGAGCAGACTCGGATCCAGGGCTGTATCGGAGAGCAGCCTGGGCTTCGGGGCGGTGATAAACCGCACCCCCGGGCCGGCGAAATCCAGCTCGATCTCATCCGGCTTTTCATCGAAGCCCAGCAGGATACCGGAGCCCCGTTCCCACAGCGCGGTGAACATCTGCGTATACAGCAGGTTCTCGCGCTTCCACCAACTGCCCTTGTTCTTGGCATACAGGAAGGGTTGGCGCATCCGCTCGGGCTGGTTCCACAGGCTCGAGCCGTCCGCCAGGGTCACCGCGATCGGCAGCTCCGGCATATTGTGTGCGGCTGGCGCAAGCAGGGGCAGGTTCTTGAACTCACTCAGCCACACCGCTCGATTAACCAGGTCGTACCAGTCGTTGAACTCGTAGTCGGTGTTGTCGTCGAGCGTCATGCCGGCCGGCAGCGGCCATTCCTCCTTGATCGCCTCGCCACGCATCTTCTTGCGGATCAGGTAGACGCGCATACCGAAGCGACCGAAGGACGGGTAACCGATCGTCGGGCTGACCACCTCTACCAGCATCGGAGTCCGCTTGCGAATCTCCTCCAGTCTCTTCTTTTCGCCCGGCTCCAGCCCCTTCCGGCCGATGACGTCGTCCAGCCGGCTCAGCACTAGGTGCGTGTCCGCAAACAGCGATGTTGCCCGCACGGCGTCGGTGGTAATCCGACCGCGCGACAACAGTCCGGACTGCCTCAGCACGATCCGGCACAGCTCCTCGATCTCCTCCTTGTGGGTGTCGTCCTTCTTGGAGCTGGCCTCGAACTGCGCCTCGCTGGCCGTCATCACGCGCACAATGCCAATCACGTCGTTGCGAGCCGAGGGCGAGATCGTGACCTGCACATCGTTCGGATCATGGCTCGAGGTCGTCGGCCGCTGGGCGCCCTCCTCGTCCATGAAGTACATGGTCTCGATGCTGCCGTAATCGCTGTGCAGCGCAGAGTGATCGCTGACCAGCTTGTCGGCACGATCCTGAATCTTGGTCAGATCGTCAGATGGGTTATCTGCCATTAGAGCACCTTCCTGTAGCGCGGGTTGCGCAATGGGTTGCCGCGCGGCGGCGTTCTGGGCCGGTCCACGCGCTTCTCGTTGGTCAGGGCATACTTGAGGGCGTCAAGAGCATGATCCTCCGACTCGGTATCGATGTCCTCGGGGTTCAGAGGATCCGCCGGCGCCGAGGACAGCTGCTCGATCAGGTTCTCGCAGTTCTCGAAGATCATGAGCCCCGGTTTGCCGTCGGGCAGATCCGCCAGTGCGCTGTCGATCTTGCGCTTTCCGCTCAGGCGATTGTTGTCGCCTTTGGTCAGGATCAGGCCGGCCGCCTTGTAGTCGTCCACAGCCGATGTCACCTTGTCGCGCATCTTCTCGGCCGGCCACATGGACGGATCGGCCCAGCGCATCACGATCTTCTCGTCGGGCAGAGTCATGTCCTTGATCACGGCCGTCTGCTCCGTACTGTTCAGGCCGGCCTGGTAGGCCTCGCGGTAGACGTAGATCCGCTTCACATCCGGCTGCTTGGCCAGCCAAAGGTTGCAGAAGGGTGCGGCCGTGCCCCAATCCGTGCCGGTCCACTTCATCCACGTCAGCGGGATCTCGAAGGTCTGCTCGAACGGCACCACGTGCCTCTCGTAATTCCAGGTGGGGAAGGCCATGCCGGCGAAGGCATCCCAATCGCAGTCACGCCAGGCCTTGGCCAGCTGTCCCTTGAGCCCCTCCAGCCAGCGCACGTACTCCGGGTTCAGGAACGGGTTGCCGGCGTAGGAGACCTCGAAGAAGCGGGTGATGGTCTCGCGCCGCTCCCGGGCCGGCGTGACGAACGTGCGCTTGAACCAGGCCAGGCCGATGCCGTCGGCGTTTGTGGTCAGATACTTGCGCGGCCTCCAGTTGGGCTTGGACGTGCGCACAGAGCCATAGATGCGATCCTTGCGCTCCTCCGAGAACTGCGTCGCCTCCTCGATCACCACCCCGTCGTACTCCAGGCCCAGGTACTTGTCGATGTCACGTTCATCCTTGTAGCCCCCCACCAGGATCCGCGAGCCGTTGGGGAACTCGACGCCGGCCTCGGTGAAGGTGTGCGTGGTGTAGCGGAAGACCTCGCGCTCTAGGTCGTCCAGGGCTTCGGCTGCGGTTTTCATGATCTTCCGCAGGAACAGCCACTTGAGATTAGGCACGCGCTGGCAATCATCCAGGCCGACCTGCGACATGACGGTGCGACTCTTGGCCGAGCCGCGCGTGCCGGCCAGCGCAATCTCCTCCGGGCCGTCCGGCAGGTCCGCCAGCCTGGCAGCCGCATGGAAAGACATGCACTGCTCGAGCACCACGTATCCGCCCTTGACAAAGCGACTCGTCTGATCGCGCGGCATGCCGGACGCGGCAGCCGCCGAGAGCATGGTCGCCATGCGCGGATCACGATTTGACCGGACTCTTGTTTCCATAAGCTCGCTCGAGCGCCTCCTCGAAGCCAGGCACACTGATCGTGCCGGAGTGCTCTACTTTTTCGGTGAACAGCTTGTAGTATTTGCCGATCAGGGATAGGGCTGCCTGGCTGTCATGCAGCTCGACCTCGACCCACTCGTGCTCCCAGGGAATAGCGTTCGCACCCTTGCCCACCAGCAGTCGCCTGCGTTTGGTGTGGATCTTCTTGACCAGGTGCAGGTTGTCGATCGCCTCCTTGCTGGAGAAGTCGAACTCGATATGGCCGTCATCGGTCACCCGCACGAAGGGCTTGAGACTGCCGCGCGCCTGATCGGTAAGCCTGGCCAGCACCTCCGTCGACGCCATCTGCCTTGATTTCAGCGCCTCCTCGATGAAGGCAAAAACCTCAGGTTTTCTCAGCAATCTACTCGCCGTGTTGTAGTAGTCGCGATAGCCGGCGCGCCGAGCTGCCTCGGCGCCGTTCCAGCATGCGATGTACTCCAGTGCGAACACGCGCATCTTCGCTTTTAAGGCCATCTTGCCCGCGCGGGAACATACGGCCCTGGGAGGGGCGCGCCCGCCGGCAGCTGGACCACATGGCCTGCTCGCAGATAAGAGACGCCGCCTTTGACCGCATGGGAAAAAGGGGTAACCTGGATGCCAAGACGAATGATCGTCGCAATCGTGAACAGCCAGGGATGAGAGAGAGAGCTGATCGACATGATCTATGGCACGTAAGGACGGTATGCCACGCCGTTGGAAATGGTTTTATATCGTTCCGCAGGCAATGAACATCTGCCTCCTGGATAGAAGAACGGGACCAACACGCCGCCCGGCCCAAACTGCGGAAAGCGGGCAACTGGATAACGGCCATCTGCTAGAGCTGGTTTGGAAATCTGTGTTGTCCACTGGAAGAGCCAGAATTGGTTATCGTACAACTCGGCTGGATCGGGGGACAGTTTTGGCGATCCATCTGCGCGTGTCCCGACGATTTTGATTTCCAGTGGATCAATCGCCTCCATGGTTGATCCATAGATGCGCTTGTAAACATTTCCGCCGAACGCCAGCGTTTTCCACTCCATGGGATCCGCAACTAGATTATCGCCGTGGAGATAATCTGCGTATCCGTTCTCCCAAGAACGGTCAATCACCATGCACAGGCGTAGCCGGTTGAGCTCATGCAGCCGGTCAATCGCATCCTGCCGGCTCATTTCCGGATGCGGGATCAGGGTGGTTTGCAGGATGAACTCTAGGATGATCGGTGCCAGCTTCACCATAAGCGGCGAGGACGGAGGAACCGTCTCAGGTGTCGGCGATTTCTGTGTGCCCCGCACGCGCATCCCCTGCACCTCGAAATCATGCAGGGTTTGCACAAATCGGCCGCTCGCGGGCACGATGAAATGGAGCTCATGCGCCGCTATCGTGGTCATCTGACGGATCGAAACCTGCAATTTCACTGTTTCACCAGGGGAATGTCACTGGCCTTGTAAAGCTGTCCGTTGATTGTGGCGCTGACGTCCACCACGATCTGATCATCCTTTGGCGGCGTAGTGCTGCCCGTAACGCTGACCGTGCAGATCGTCTGGCCGTTGTGCACGATCGCGATCCAGCCATCTATCGGCTGGCCGTCCAGCTCGAGCGCGTGCAACCACTTTTCGCTGGTCGTGCCATCGTCCCAAATCTCGTTGCCGCTCGCCCGCTTGCCGACGGGCAGGTCACCGATATCGGTGGCGCTCGCGTTGTGATCAACGCGCACGTTGACGTAGGTCGAGCCAGCCGGTGTGACTTCATACTGATACATGGTTCCTCCAGTCGGGGGAAGCTGGCCGGCGCCGCCCCGCGCGCGCGTGCGAGCTTGCCAGTCCTCCAGATAAGCCGGATCAATCGCGTTGCACTCCACGCTCATGTTGCCCGGCACCGAGATGCCCTCGACCACGGCCGCAGCGGCATACTGCACCAGGACACACGGGCCGAAGTGCGCGCGGTCGAATTGATACGCCTCGACGAGTTGCTTGAAGGTCCAGTGGTCGGGCTCGTCAGGATAGCCGGCCGTCCACTGCCGGATCTGCTGCAGGAAGGCCTGGTCGGAAGAGGTAACCTGGTTCCAATTTATCCAGCCCATGACATTGCGGCGCGAGTAGAGCAGCAAGTCGTCCATTGCCAGGCCAGGGATCAGCTGCAGCACGTTGTAGAACCAGTCCACGATCGCGCGGGCTGAGACGTTATATTCGTCGTCAATGTCCAGGCCGACGCGATCACCGGGCTTCCATCCGCCAGCCTTGCTGAGTTGGCTCACATAGTGCCGAGCTTGTTTCCCGAAGGTGACAAGCGGGTTGTCGTCCTTGATCGCGAAGTGATATGCACAGCGGGGCAGGCCCATCTCGTCCCACTGCGGCCAATAGCTTTGAAAGCTCTCGTCATAGGAGTGGCGGCCGTTCCATTCGGGCGTTCCAAGACTGGCGCGGCACAGCCCTGCCGCCGGCGCCGGGTTGCTGACCTTTCTCCACACCACGGTCGGCACGTTGTACATGGAAGTCGAGACAACAAAGGGGATCTTGATAATCATGCGACTGCCTCCACCAGTGCCTCCATCAGCTTCCTGACGACGGCCTGGTCGACGATGAGCTCACCCTCAGCCGTGTGCCGGAAGCGTACGCTGATCTCATAGTGCAGGTCCCCGCGCAGCTCTCGCAGCCGGCGGATCTCCTCCTCCTGCTTCTTGAGACGCTCGCTCATCCCATCGACCGTGTCCTGCAGGTTCTTGAGGGCACTCGAGTTCGAGGCGATATTCTGCGGTCGGATGCGCAGCAGCAAGATAAAGGCCGGCACGGCAAGCAGCAACGCGCCGACCAGCGTGATCCATTGGTCGGTACTGATCACTTCGGCCTCCGGGGTTTGCTGGCAATGTCCAGCCAGAGCAGCCGGACGGCCAGGAGGGTTACGAGGAAGAAGTGGTACATCAGCCCCCAGGTATCCCAAACATCGTCGGGCGCAAAGCCGCCGCCGTAGATCACCGTGAAGTAGGCGCTGGAGGCCAGCAACACGAGCGCGATCACGCCGATCGCTGTGCCGCGGAAACGCCACCAGCACACTGCCAGCTCCCGGCAGCAGCAGTCACCAGCGAGGTCGGAGCCTGCACCAGGGGAAGCATCACACACATCCCCGGATCCAACGCATGTCGTTACGCATGGAGCGACGTAATGACCTTCGGCCCGACGTCGGTCACGAGATCATAGCCGCCCGCTGTATACATGAGCAGCTGGAAGATCCCAATCACTGCGTCGAACCAGCCTGTCAGGAAGGGCAGGGCTTCTTGTAGCTGCGGGCCCAGGCCCACCACAAGGCAGACGGCGCCGGCTGCGGCGATCACGCGCCAACCCTTCAAGCCGAATTGTGCCTTGAAGAAAGCGATCGTGGTCAGCACAAAAACGACGTCGACGATCCCAACCGGCGCCGGCGGAGGCACCTGCTCCGCAGGTCGTATCCCGGGTGGGTCAATGGGCGCCACCGAGGACACAGCCGCGACGGGGGATACGGCCGGCGCGGCGGCCGCCACTTGAGAAGTGAGCAGCACCACGGCCAGCACGGGCACCAAGAGCGCCAGGACTTGCTTGATCTTCATGCGAACACCTCCATGGGGTTGTGGACAGGCAACAAAAAGCGGGGCTGGCCAAAGATGGTCAGTCCCGCAGGTCGACTCCTGTCCGTCGGATTGATCGTTCAGCTACATTATAGCCCAGTCGGCAGCAGCTTACAAGCGGTCAGCTATTACTGTGTTGCGCTTCGGGCTTGTCCCCTGCCCCTAGGAAGACGGCGAGTTCGCAATCATTGCTGTGGGGCCATTGTCCGCAGTGCATACAATAATACTCACCTTCACTGTATTCGTGCGCGCACCGCTCATGTTTTTCTAGCAACCTACGTGCCTCGCTGAGTTGTGCGCGGAGTTCAGCAGCTTTTAGAGATGACCGAACACTTAAAAGATGCCGCTTCAAGTTTTCCCAGGCATCAAACTGGTTCGGTGAGCAACTCTCTATGCACATTTCTTCCATTCGGTTTAGAACATCAACATCGTCCATTCTTCTCCTTGGGGTAAAAGCCGTCGGCCTTGACGATCATCGCCTCGGGCATGCCCTTGCCGGTGTCGTGGAGCACAGTGACGCCGCGGACCAGGGCCCGGTCGACCTCCTGCTCGATGCCCTTCGCCGCGATCAGGTTGCTTTGGGTCCGCTGGGCAAAGTAGGCAATCTGCGCCTCGCGCAGACGTCGGACCAACTTGATAAAATCACTTGCGTCCATCCTCATCCTCCTCTCGAATGATTGACGGCCACCAGGGCTTCCTCGACCGTCTCGATCACCCGGTAGGGAATATCGTGCTCGTGACAGTAGGTCATCAGCCGGCGCTCGGCCTCGGTCAGGCGCCGCTTGCCAGGATCCTGCTCCGGGTTCTTGATCTCCCAAAACTCCACCGGCGAGAGCAGTGTCAGCAGGTCGGCGCCGTCGCCTTCGTGCAGTTGGATAAAGGGGACGCCGGCGGAGTGGAGCAGCAGCAGGATCTCCGGCTCGTTGGCATCGCGGTGGCCTTTCGAGAAGCGAGTCATGGCCGCATCCTACACGATCACGGTCTGCCCTTCGAGCAGCCGGGTCAGGGCCTCGCGGTGCTCCTTGAGATACCGTTCCTCCTCTGACAGATCCACCCCGGTCTTGACCGCGCGCTGGGCCAGGCTGGTCGTCCGGCGCAGATAGCGCGCGCTGGCCCCGTCCCGGACCATGATGTAGATGTCCCCGTAAGGGGGAATGTGAATTTTTCCGATTCCCTGCATGGTTATCTCCTATTGGCTATACGATGTCCTGTGCCAAAAGCGGCATGACCAGATCAATAGCCTGTTCGGCTTCATACCGATCATTGTCACTCGCGCCTTTGACATCCAGAACGACGCGCGCCAGCCGGTTTATCAGATGCGCACAATCCAGGCGGCTCAAAAGCATCTGTGCCATTTGGCGAGTATCATCCTCGTGTTGCTTCAAAAGCTCCGACTGGTTGTGTAGTTGCCGCCTGATCTGGCGCCGCAATTGGCTGTATTCGCCGACAGCTCGGTCGCGCCCGCAGGAGCAATGGCCATCGCCGCTGCCCAGGTTCACTGTGCAGAAGTTGTCATGCTTGCGCAGGAAATGCTGTAGGGGCGTCCGGTTGGGTCTACTCATTCATCCTCCACCTTCGCTTCGCCGAACCGCTTGGCTTGCTTGAGCCAATCGCCCGGCAGCCTCACGTCCCAGGCCTTGGCCTTCTTCTGCAGGTAGCGCGCCACCCCGATCGGGCCTTTGCCGTAAGGACTGTCTTTCGACCACCTCTCGGGAATCACTTCCAGGAGCACCTTCTCGGCCAGCACGGCGCGCAGGAAAGCTCGCTGTTTGGGCTTCGAGAGTTTCTTGAAGGTGTCGTAATCCCTCCCGTATCGGTTGAAATGCGAGAGCGCCACCAGCAGATCCACCGCGGTCAGCTTGGCAAAGGCCGGCGCAAATGCCGCAGCAGCCACGCGCATGACAAAGGCGTGACCCTGGCGCGAGTTCTCCTGCTGCTTCCGCTCTGCGCGGCGGCTCGCCTGCTGGGCCGGCGTGCCGGTCTTGCCGTGACTCGGCACCTGGGTGCGCGAGACGTCGATGATCGCGATGAACGGAGAGTCGGTTTGAGCGAAGTCCGTGTACTTCTTGGGCATGATCTTCAACCGCAGATGTTCGCCGCGTTCCCGGATCTGCTCCGCAAAATAGTCATGCTCGCGGCCATAGTTCGACTCGTACACTAGGAACTTATCCGGGTCCACGCCCTCCTGGTAGGCCGGCATCTTCTTGGCTTGCGATAGTCGGGCCAGTTCCTTAGCCAGCCACAATTTGGTCTTGAGCGCGTGGCAGGCCTTGAAGCCGCAGTAGTGGCCCTCGTTGAGCTCTACGTGATAGGTGCAGGCCGTGCAGGCCGGCGGCGCGCTCAGGTGTTGATGTCGCTCGACCAGATCGGGCGCGACGCCCTTTTTAGGGCCGGCCGTGTTCAGTTGCTGTGCCTCCGCCATGGAGATCCCCAGGGCTTTCGCCAGATCCTCGGGCACCATGGGCTGCAAGCCCTCCACTTTCCAGGCCAGCGGCCACAGGCCCTCACCCCCGCGAGGTTCACCGCGGTAGCTATGCCACATTTCGACGCCGGCCTTTTTCGCGAGAGTCTCGAGCACGGCATCGACGTCGACCTTCTCGGGCTCCTTCGACTTGGCCAGCGCGGCGGCCACCTTCTCCCCGGCCACCGGAGCGGCCTGCTGCACGGTCAGGATCTTGCGCGCCGAGCCGATCGTCAAGGCGCCTTTCGCCACCTGCTGCTGAGCCGGCTCCGGCAGTGACAGCAGCCGCACCGTGCCGCGCACCGTTTCCGCAGAAACATGAAAGAAAGCGCCGGCCTGCTCGCTGGTCTTGTGGAAGGTGGTCAGGTAGCGCTGCATGGCGCGCGCCAGCTCGATCGGCGTCAGATCGCGGCGCTGGATATTCTCGGCGACCGCCGCCTCGAACATCTGCTCGTCGGTCAACTCCGCCATCGTAAGCGGCATCTGCAGGTACCGCGGATCGTTCTGCGCCAGCAACCGGAAGGCCGCCAGGCGGGTGTGGCCAAAAGCCAGCTGCACCCGGCCCGCGTGCTTGCGCGCCGTGGGGACCTGCAGCAGCCCGTTGCGCAGGATGCTCTCGGCGATCGCCGAGACATGCGCCGGATCTTCCTGGCTGCGCACCTGGAAGGGATTCGGGTCGATCTCACTGATCTGGATGTTCATTTTCGTTCTCCTTTCTCGTATCGTTGAAGGATCTCCTGCACCTGGGTAGGTGTCAGGTCGGTGGGGAACTGCACGGCCATATCCCCCACGCCGATCCGGTGAGGGTGGCCGTTCTTGAGCTCGATATACACGCGGCCGAAGCCGAAAGCCTGGCAGACCTCCGTCGTCATGGCAGCCAGCTGCAACAACTGATCCAGGGTCAGGACCGCCAGCACGACGGCCAGTTTGTCACGCTCTTCCCGGTCGAGGGGCTCGCTCATGCCTGCTCCAATGCCTCGACCCGCACCGGCTCGTCGGCCGGCGGCCGCAGCGGCACACCCGCCAGCACGGCTTGCATCGCCAGTACGGAGCAGCCAAGCAAGGTCGCCGCCCGCAGCCGGCCGAGCTCATCCACCAGCAGCGGGTGCTCGACGTCCACCAGGCAGGCCACAATCAGCGCCGCCGGCAACAGGCCCCGCTCGGCAGCCAGGGCATGATGCGCGTTCCAACGACCGCTGCACCAGGAGCGCGCGATCTCCTCCCGCTCCTCGAGCGTAGTACGCCCGCCGGCGAACACCTCCGCGACACACTCGTCGAACCAGCTGGTAGAAGCAGCATCAGGCCCTTTCATTAGCGCTTGTTACCCGCTGGTGAATTAATTCCATTTCGCCTTCGACGGCGAGGGTGTCAGCCGATGGTGAATCAACAGGCGGTCGTTGGCCTTGTCATACTCGGCGATCAGGTCGCCGGTACAATCCTTGACCTCGCTCATACGTTCGACGACCAATGTTCCGCCCTGACGGCTGGCCATCAGGGCCAGTGCAGCCAGCAATCTGGCAATTTCTCGCGTTTGCAGAATCATTCGAATATCCTTTTGTGTTGGCGCTCGCGCCACTTCCGCTCCCGGAGCCGGTCGATATGGAGCTCCTTGTCCAGCCAGGGAAAACGCCGCGGATCCCAGTGCGATTCACGCAACAGACCCTGGCCTAGCTCCTCGGGCGGGGTAGCCAGCAACCGTTCATAGCCTGCCCGGTCCGGGTAAGTCACCTTCCAGGAGTCGATGCGCAGCCCGTCCGTCGCAGCCCGCCGATCCATGATCTCCGGGATCTCCTCGATATGCACGATCCTGGGCCTGTTAAAGCCGCGGTTCTCGCAGCGCAGGAGCTCGTCCACCCGGATATAGAACCGGTAGAAGTCCCGAAAGCCGGCGTCCGCTTGCACCTGGACCACCAGCACCGTGCCGTCCTTCCTGGTCATGACCAGTTCGGCCACGACCTTGTTTTTCTCCATACAGCCTCCAAAAATGGTAGAATGGAGGCGCTGGCGGATCCCAATCTCCAGCACCTCGGGGCCGGCTCTCAGGAGCCGGCCTTTTTGCTTTCTCGCACCAGCCTGTCCAAAAAATGCAGCTGTCCCGGACGCGCGCTCATGCGGTTGTTCAACGAAGAGGGTGTGTTGGAGCCGGCGTTTGCCCGGCTCCAACACACCGGCCCGATGCCGCGTGCGATTGAACCGGGATCCTTGAGCTCCCGGTGGCACACGATACAGCGCGGGTTCTTATCCATATACACTTCCTTTCAGCCATCCCCGCACCGCCGTCCAGTCCGCACACAGGAGGAGTCTGCGTTTGTCACGCACGGCGAAGGGGTGGCTACATTCACGCGTGATCGCTTGGAAAGATCAGCCAGGCAACCAGGGCTAACAAGAAGATGAAGGTAAGCCAAACTGCAAGCACGCTCGCGGTCATGGCGTCTTCAGCACAGCCAGTAGGCCGAGCGGCAGACCGACGGCCAGCACAGTAATGCCGATCGAGACCAGCTGCTTGAAGATGGCATGCCAGGTCCCGGTAGGCAGCGGGTGACTGCCGTGGAAAGGAACAGGCACCGGCGGATAGCCAGGCTTGATCACCTTGGGATGCCGGCCGTCGTACTTGATCGTGACGCCCGGTTGCCTGGCACAGTAGCCGAGGACGTCCTTGCCGGCGGGACAGCGGAAGTCACGCAATCGCTTCGGGCTCATGCCCAAACTCCCAGGTCAGGATATCGTCGTCGGTGTAGCGGATACCTTGCAACAGGTGCACCGTGTGACCGTCGGTGATCAGCCTGGCAGCGCAGTCCGCCGCCAGTGTCTCAGCCCCCCAGACCGGCATGCCGGCAACGGTCAGTGTAAAGACCGCCTTGTCCTCAGCTTGGGTGTAGCCCCCAGCCGGCAGGTAGTCCACCGCCGCCACGTCCACCAGCCAATCCCAAAACTCGGCTGCCTCCGATCCGTCGAAGCGATCGGCTGCGATCGTGAACTGGATGTAATCCATCGCACCTCCTCAGTTGAGATCAGAAATTCCGAATGGGAGCTCAGCCTGCACGAGCTCGCTGTATTCGGTCTGGATGGCCCGCTTCTGCGCCTGGAAGGTTTCCCACAGGTCGCTTGCGCGGCTGGCAATCACGCGTCGCAGGTATTCCTCGGCCTACGCCCTGTTGAGCGGCTTGAAGTAACCGAACTGGCCGGAGGCCACCACGTAGCCCTTGCGCCGCATATCGTGGATGTACTCGAGTAAGGTGCGCGTGTTGCGGATCTCGTCCGCAGCTTCCGGGCAGGAGACGTGCAAAAGCTGCAGCAGGGCTTCCTGGTTGATCGCGTTCGCCTCGCCTACCCTCGACTCGACCACTCTCATGATGCAGTCGTAGAAATAGCTGCGGTCCATGTTTCACCTCGGGCGCGTCTTGGCACCCTGCCTCTCCATCAGGCGCACGATCGTGCCGGCGGAGTGCAGGATCCTGGCCAGCCTCTCCAGCACGTAAGCGTCCTGCGTGTGATCGAGCGCCTCCGCCGCGTGGTTCAGGATGCTTTGCCCCTCTTCGGCGGTACGATCACGCGCCTCCGCTGCATGCGTTGGCCAGGGTCGGGGTTTGTCGCTCATGTGCGCCTGCCCTCCTCGGGCCTGGTTAAGCGCTCGCCTTCGCGCCCTGGCTAGTTGCCGGCTCACGCGTGGCTTGCGTCGGGCTTTTTTCTTCATGGGGTTGGTCCTGTGCTATCTTGTCAGGCAGGCACTCGCACCACGCCCGCACGGCACGCAGAAAGGCCCGGGCGAGCTCGGGGTTGGGTGTGTTCATGACTTGCTCCAGTGGCCCCCCAAAACCTCTATCGAACGCGAGGACGATTTACCGGATTTGATCTTCCCGGACTTCTCCAGTTGGTCGAGGTAATACCAGGCTGTGCTGGTCGAAGGGATCGAGCAGCTATCGCCGATCTGTCGAATGCTGGGGCTGTTGCCGTCATGCCGGCGTTTGTATGCGCAGATGAAATCAAGAACCTGGAGCGCGCGCGGGGTCATGGGGCCGCCTTTATGTAGCGAACCACCCTCAAAAAACCGAGGGCCCGCAGGACCTTACCGCCCGGCTCGCGCTTGCCAGCCAGGAGATCGCTCACGTACGCGCCAGTGATCCCCAATTTCTTAGCCGCAGCAGCCTGGCTGCCCGTCTTCGCGACCTCGGCCTGCAGGGCTTCGATCACCGGAGACGCATCGATATCGTTCGAGAGGTAGTCAGCCATAGTCAGCCTTTCGCTTGTAGATTGTCAGCTTTTGTTGACAAGCTTATTATAAACAAATCCGCTAGTTTGTCAATACCTTGCTAACAGTCTATCCGCCTTTTGCTGACTACCTGGATGACATAATGTCAGCACCATGAATATTGATTTTGGAAAAGCTCTTCTCGAGTTACTGGGAGAGCGCGGCTGGTCACAGGCCGAGCTTGCCAAACGCACCGGCCGAAGCCGCACGGCCATCAGCGACGTGATCTCAGGTAAACGAAATCCAGGCCAGGCACTTTTGATGGATATTGCCGAGGCCATGAATCTGCCGCCAGAGCGTCTGTTTCGCTTGGCAGGTATCTTTCACGAAAAGCCAGAACCCGACCCCCTGATCGAAGAAGGCATCCACATTCTTCACCGATTAGAGGGCGAGAACAAGGAAGAAGCTATCAGGCAGCTGCGCCTGCGCCTGCAGGTGGCCGAGGAACGGGGCAAATACAATGGACGAAAGAGAAAAACAGGATCTCGAACGGCTGGATAGGATCGATCTCTGGATCGTCGTGAATACCTGGCGCCTGCTACTCTGGCGGCAGGATTTCACCCGCTTGCCACTTGCCGGCCGGCTGGGCCTGATCAACTTCATTCTCCTGGTCATTGCCTTGTTTATCCTGCCTTCGACTGATCGATTACCCACGTTGTTCCTGCCCCTTCTTTGGATGGGATCATATTGCCTAAGTCTCTCGATTTCCGTCCTGCTGCCCCTCAGGCGACGGTCCATCCACTGGGTGGGAAGATGATCAGACTGCGGACCGATTGGCTAAGCCGGACTCTGGCCTTCGCGGGCCTTGCATGCTTTACGGTTTTTGCCCTCTCCAACCAGTATCTTTTTCTCGTTTTAGGATTTCTCCTCCTCGGTGGAACACTCGTGCACTCTACCTACTTGACCGTTGGAAAGGCCGGTTGCCTCTTCTGGTTTGCCATTTTTGCGATCATCCTCCTGGTTCAGTTGTGGCCTCGCTAGTCCCGGGTTGCTAGTAGTATGGACACAGTCGTAGCCTTAGCAGGCTGTGGATATGTGGATAACCTTCGGACTAGCCGTGGATCACCCGTAAATTCCGGCCAAAAGTTATCCACAGGCACCTGTGGATAGACTGTGGAAAGCTGTGGATAACTCGCCAAAAAGGTGGATGGATCGCCGCTTCCTGTGGATAAGTCGACTTATCCACAGGCTGCCTGTGGACACGCCTAGCCGAAACCTTAAAAATTCGTCTAACAACTTTTCGAGCAACCTTAAAGAATGAAATTCGCCATCTGGACTGCCGTTTCATCCGAAGCGCAAGCCGCTGCCGACAAGGTTAGCCTGTCCGAGCAGGAAAACAAGTGCCGCGCCGCCGGCACAGCCAAGGCCTGGAGCGAGTCTGCAGGCCCGTTTGTGGTCCCCGGCGAAAGCCGCACGCGCTGGGTGAACCTGCGGGACGCAGAAAACGCGATCCCGGCGCTGCGCAACATGCTCGATGCCGCGCAGCGCCGGGAGTTCGACGTGCTGGTGTTGTATGCCTATGACCGGCTGCGCGAGCTGCTGGATCCGGTTTCGCGCACCCTGGCCGCCTACGGGGTGCAGTTGTATTCGGTCAGCCAGCCGGTCGAGCCTATGCCGGCGGAGCAATACGACCTCTACGCGACGGACACCAGCAACGCCGTGCAATTCGTCAGTTCGTTGACCTCGCGCGCCGAGATCAATGCCATGCGGCGGCGCTACCGCATGGGCATCCCGCGCCGCGTGACCGACAAAGGCCTGCACACGGTCGGTCTGCTGCCATTTGGATATCGTAAACCTCCGGGACGCGAGCTGGATGCCAGCGTTACGCCGATCATCGACGCCGGCCGGGCTGCCGCGCTGATCCGTGCCAAGGAGCTGTTCCTTGCGGGTCAGTCGGTTCCCCAGGTGGCGGAATGGCTGAACACCACCGAAGTCCGGCCTCCGCGCGTGGAGCGCTGGAGCGCCAGCAGCCTGCGCAAGATGTTGCGCAACCCCTACTATGCCGGCCTGGTGCAGCACGGCGCCATCCGGCGCAGCCGCGATCCCAGGACCGGAACGTATAAGGACCGGATCATCACCGATAAAAGCAAGATCATCGAAGCCAACGGTCGGCACGAACCGCTCTGGAGCATAGCCGACTACCGCGCCATCCTGGCGGAGATGAGACGCCGCGCGCGGTACTTCAAGGGCCGCCATACGCAGCGGCTGTCACGGCTGCTTTACTGCGGGATCTGCGGCGCACCACTGCACATGACCTACTACGGCAACAGCTTTGACGACAAACACCGGGCCTGGTACTGCCGCAGCGTGTCCAAAACCTGGCACATGAAGATCCGGGATAGCGAAGCCCTCGATGCCCTGGCTGCCGCGCTGTCGCGTGACCTGGCCAATCCCGAACGCCTGGCAGACGAGCCCGAGCCCAAGGACCACCGGGAGCTGCTACTGGCGGCCGTCGAAGATCTTAAGAGCCGGAAAGAGCGTCTGACCGACGCCCTCGAGCAGGGCGCGCTCGAGCCGGCGGTCTACGCCGAGCGCGTGCACTCCCTGGAGGCGCAGCTGGCGGACCTCACAACCCAGCTCACGGACGTCGAGCGTGCGGCAGAGAAGGCCAGGGCGCGCCGGGCGATCGTGCAGGTCGTGGCCGACATCATAAAAAGCGTGCCGGAATACATCCGGCACGCTCCTGCCCAGGAAGTCAGCGCTCAGCTACGCCTGCTGATCGAAAAGGTCCTGGTGTTCGATGAATCGCGGATCGAGATCCGCTACTGGCCCTAGCTTGTCACTTCTCCAAGCTTCGAGTAGTAGGGACAAGTTATCAACGCACTCACTGCCTGCCATTTTCCATTATAATGGAAACCAGCCGGCGCCTACGGGTGGACCTGGCCGGCTAGTCTCATGAGATGGTTCCCGGCGGTTCTGCCTGGTTGCGGCGGATCTGCCTAAGATGTCCCCTGCAGGTCGGGGGACGTCGTTTTTCTGTGACGATGGCGCCCGGGCTGATTGCGAGCCTTTCGATCCAGTAACTGCGTGAGCGCGGTCTGGTTGGCCAGCATCAGTTCGGCGGCTGCCGGCTCCATAATTCCTGCCTTCACCAGGCCGTCCGTGACCTGGCGGAGATCCAGACCGAGACCGGCCAGGAATTCATGAGGGCCGACCGGCACAGCCGGCTTGAGCTTGCCGGGCTCCGTGATGTATTGGACCAGGGCGTCCAGATTCCCGCCGGGATCGCGCGGCGCGAGATACGCCTGCCGCGTCAACCGCACGGCCCAATAGGCAGCCTCCTCCTTCTCCAACCTCTCGGCCGTATACGAAGGAATCTTCGAAAGCAACTCCAACAGGCAGTCGATCTCCTTCACTCGCTGGAAGATGTTCATCCCGATCGCCATGATCTTGCGTTCCAGGCCGGCGATGAGGATCCGATCCCGCTTGGTTTTGACCCATTTCGCCTGCAGCCCTTCCAGATCCAGCTGTGCCAGCTTCAGTTCGTCATAGACCTCCCCCATCGAGAAGTATAACGACTGCAATTCGACCAGGGCCTGCGCGCGCTGGCGCCCGGGTGTATCGTGCTGGCCCACCACGAAATGCGTCAAGGCAAAGTCGGAGCGCATGCGTCCCAGCTCCAGCATATCGGGCAGCAGCGTCCGTAACCGCTCTGCGCGTGACTCCACATCGAGTTGAATATTCGCAAGCTTATCCATTAGTATGCTCCGTTGTTGAAGGATGCTGCTCGGTATTTCCCGAATGCCATGACTGCCCCGGCATCCGCCGCGTAGGTCTCGGTCGCTTTTGTGAACTTATGGCTCACGCTGTACGGACTGGCATCGTCGCCGGAATACCATCCCAACCCGTTCCCATCACATACACTGGCAGCGCCAAACTGGTCTGCCGGAAGTGTGCTGGTGACGTTGGCAGAGACGCCGGTTGCCAGGCCGATCTTTTTCGAGTTACTGGTGGCTCCCGACTTTTCAGCCATATAGCCGTTATCCGCCGCGAACGAGATCGCCGAGTATTCGTCCGCGGTCACATCGCCGCTGTTGTTGTCAGAGACGGTGTCGGTAGCCACTGTGATTAGATCCGACACACCGCTGCCGGTTCCACCCTGTGCGTAGGCATACGTCCCATTACTTACCCCTTCAGGAAATTCTCGTGCCGCGGAGAGTGCCGTTCCAAGCGCAGCACTCATGGCGTCAGTGGCGAAGGTCAACTTATAAACTTCAGTACGCGCTCCAGCATTATTTCCCCCGACCACATAGCCCCGATCCGCAGCATTGAAGCCACTGCCCAAGGAATACCTCGTCGCAGGCAGATTGGCTGACGACTGTGTGGCTGTTGTCTCCGTAGCAAACGGCATCTTGTATGCTGTTATTACTGCCACTGTGGTGAACCCCCCAATGGAGTAGCCCCAAGTGGTTCCATATCCAAGACCCGCTTGCGTGTACGTGGCTGTCGTCAACGCTGCATTCACTACGCTGGCCCAGGTCGCGCTCGCAACGGTAAATTTCTGTCCATTCGTTTGGGCAACCGTGGTGACACCACCCAGCGCCCAGGCCGTGCCGGCCGCGGAAAGATGGTAGGGATCCGGCATCACGACCGCCATCACCTGGCCGTTTCCGCCGCCCGTGTACTCCTTCATGGCGTAACCGATCGAGCCATGCAGGGGCTTGGAGAAGCCGGCGCTTTTGGCGCGCCACTTGGTGTCCGAGGTGACGAGCCATTCCCCGCGCGAGACGTTGCCTTTGACCAGCACGTCCGTCAATGCAGCGATCGCCACCTTGCCGCTCGCATTGATATTGATCGCCTCGGCTGTCACACCGACCACACTCAGGTCCTGCGGGATCGCCGTACCTTTGAAGGCATCGTCGTAGCCGAGCTCGGCCACCACCACCGAGGCCACCGCGGCGTTCGCGCCCGTGTCCTTGTTGGTCAGGGTGATAAAGCCCCCGCCGGCCGCGCCCGACGCGCCGAGCTTCCACTTCTTCAGCAGCGTGAGGTCGCTCACGAGCGTCTGGTCGTTGGCCGGGGGCGCATCCAGCACTTCCCACAGGCCGGCACCGACACAGATCAGGATCTGCCCCGCCTGCGTACCCAGGTCCACCGTAATCCCGGCCGGCATCTGGAACGGCGCCACGTTGACGATCTGCACCACGCGGCGCTCGACCGTGGCGTGCACCGCAGTGTACTCGACCACGACTCGCATCAGGACCTCGTCACCGGGCTCTCGACCTCGACCTTGCCCGCAAAGAACGGCAGGGTCTCGACCGTGGTATTGAGCTGGCTATCGAAAACCAGCTGGCGGTAGGGCGCCAGGGCGAGCGTATCCGTCGGCGTCAAGGTGATCACGAACAGGCCCTGGGCCGGCGTCATGACGCATTTGCCGTTGGCGATGGAGATCTCCTGCACCAGAGGCCCGTTGGGCGTCTCGCGCATGTGCATCTTGAACGTGTAGCCGGTCGTGACGACCCGCTGCTTGGCGTCGTTCGTCAGGTAGAAAGAAAAGCTCCACGTTGAGCCGGGCACAATCGGCGGAGGTTCGAGCGGAAAAGGAAACTCGGAGAAGGTTAGCTCAGCCATATCAACTCATCGAAAAGCGCAGAAAGGTGATCGCCTGTGACAGCGACGGCACGTCCCGATCCCAGGCCACGACCAGCCTCCAGTGATGCCGGCGCACGACCCGCTCGATGTCCAGTGAGTCCTCGCGCCTGCCGGTATGCCAGTACGTCCCCCGCACGTCGAGCACCGTCCACCGGATCGGCGTGTAGACCAGGAAGTCCAGTACCTGTCCGCCGCGGCGCTGCCGGCCGTAGTCGACCGCGTACTGGTAGTGGTAGCGGTAGCCCAGGATATCCAGAGCCCGGCCCGCGTTGTACTCTTCCTGGCTGCCGACCGGGATGCCCTGGATCAGCAGGGGGGAGGGCGTCTGGACGATGGTCGCGGCCCGTGCGATCAGGGGGGAGGGCCGCACCTGGTGGCTGGAGGGGAAGTGGAACTGTTTCCGCGGTAACGGGCACATACATGCTCAAGCCTCCTGCAACGACGTCTTGACCACGTAGACATTCTTCTGCTCGGGCTTCGAGGCGTCCAGGTTGCACTGCAGCTGGATGACCTCGGGCGAGTTCAAGAACACGCAGGCGCCGTCGTACAGCGGGCTGATCGCGTTCATGAGCAGCAGAGAGTCGCTGGAATCGTCGGCCCAGTCTTTCAATTTTCGGATCTTCTCGATCCCGACCCCAAAGTCATCCAACCCCTGGTTGTTGAGGGTCAGGGCACCATCCTCGACCAGGAAGTTGACCGGGTACATATACTTCACCTTTTCGCGCTGGACCGCGTCCAGGATCACAGTCCTCAGGACGGGCGTCTTGGAGGCGTCGCTGGTATAGAAGCGGATCCGGAGCTGGATATCCTTGGCTGCCAGGCCTAACACCGACAACAGATCCAGCGTCTGGGTGGGGCTGAGCGTGACCGACTCGCCCATGGTCGTCCACTCTGCGTCCTCGCCCAGGCGATAATCGATCTCCAGCCAGCACACACTGGCCGAGAGATCGGAGGTGCTGAATTTGAGCAACCGCACCAGCTTCTGCACATCGAACATGCCGGCGTGCATGTGCGAGAGGATCAGCGCGCCCTCGTGGGTGTACAGATAGGCCGGATCCTCGAGCTCGTTGGTGGTGTCGGAGGGGAACGGCAGCCAGAATAGGTCGTTGCCCACATACATCCACAGCCGGTCCGGGGAGGAGCCCGGGATCACCTGGTGCGCCAGGGACTTGATCCGCTGACCCTTCGGCGCGCGGTAGCGTTCGTGCCAGCCGTTGCCGTCCCGATCGAAGAGAGCGGAGTAGCCGCTCGTGCCGCCGTCGACCGCCGCGAAGAACTTGCCCGGATACCCGGACATCGTCACGATGGCACCCTGCCGGCCGGCTGGCAGGCCCTCACTAAGGTTCGGGCCGATGTCGTCCAGATTGCCGGAGTAGTAGCGCTCCAGGCCGTTGCCCAGCGGGAAGTACAGGTACACGTTCTCCACCAACGGCGAGCGGAAATTTTTCTCGCTCCTGACGTTCTCCATTTCAGCCAGCGCCATGGGATAGGGGTTGCCGGTGGTGGGCACGATCCACGGACGATCGGTCTTGCCGACCCAGACCGCCTCGTTGCCGTTGTCCTCCGGGTAGATGGCCAGGCCGGTGACACGCCGGTATCTCGAACCCACTTTCGTGGCAGCCGAAAAGGTGTGGCTGGCGGTGGCCCACGCCACGGGATCGGCACTCGAGACCGACACGTCGCCCGTGGCGTCCTTGTTCTGCGCGCGGAAGATCTTGTTCGCCTGGGGCTTGTAGATCAGGAACCTGGCCTTGTTGCTGCCGTCGTCCGCCCATTCCGTGGCCGTACCCTCCTGCCACACGCCGGCGTTGTTCCATTCACGATGTCGCCGGATGTTGACGTCATCCCCCATGGCGAACAGCACCAG